>Ga0116161_1000405_pt1 | contig 48729 bp, 36 predicted proteins | sample AD_JPNAS3_MetaG_FD_89877 | JGI IMG/M metagenome (GOLD analysis project Ga0116161, IMG submission 89877) | Active sludge microbial communities of municipal wastewater-treating anaerobic digesters from Japan - AD_JPNAS3_MetaG | ecosystem: Engineered > Bioreactor > Anaerobic > Digestate | place... | reverse complement strand
AGTATATGACGGTTCTCAATAATGTAAATCTTGTTAAAAACTTCAATATATGAAGGATGAATAGGGAACAGGTCAACGTACTCCTCCATGCGCTCCGACATATTGGTGTATAGACTGCAAAACTTTTGCAAGTGCTCACGGATCAGCGCCTTTTGTTCAGGAGTCTTCTTCAGTATTCTTTCAGATACAACATAGGCTGTATCTTCCTTGCGAATGGTGACTTGCTCAAATCTGTCCTTTACCCGGTTTAAAGTATTGGATACAAATGAAAAGCTGGGGTTATCAAAAAGTTTTTCCTGTACTCCGAAAATAGCTCTTAAACGGGAAGTTTTAATAATTTCTCCCAGCTCACGCATGAAGCCCAGGTCGAGCTTAATCTCCTGGCTTTTACGGCCGCCAAGATAGTCGAGGAACTCATCCACCACAATCAGGTATCCTTTGTCGGGATATTTGGATGAAAACAAATCCATCATGGTCAGGAGCACATCTTTATTTGAGATAATATCCTTTTCATCAGGGAAGTCAAAGATGAGCCCACGTTCAGCAAAATCCTGCTTTACTTTTGTCAGGATGATGTTCCTGAGGGACATTTTTGACGCGCCTATTTCAATACGCAGGACTTCAAACTTCCCCGCAATGATCCTGGCAGCCTCGGCAAACTTTTTGTTTTGTACATAGTCAAGGTTTTCGGCATCATATGCTATTGAAGAAATGACCGACATAAGGTGCGATTTACCTGTACCGTAGTTACCTACCAGTAAAACACCTTTATTGTCTACCACATCTTCTAAACGAAGCTGTGAAAGCATATTATTGTTGAGCTTATCCGCCATATCATCGGACATGACATAACTTTTTACCAAGCTGATAGCTTCTTTCTTGTCATTAGCTGCCGTAAGCTGAATAATGCTTTCGATTGGATTGAAATTAATCAAATCTGCGTATTTCATCAATAAACCTCCTTAAATTACACAAGTTATATCATAGTCATGAATGTTATATGAATGAAAATCACTATAAGCCGGTGTTGCATATACCAGGTGGTTATCGTCCAACGTGCCGCACCACTTTATAACAATTTTTGCTCTGCGTGACAGCTCATAAAAAAGTCTGATAACATCAATGCTGTACCTCGGATCAAACAGCATTTCGTAGTCTGTCAGAAAAATCGGGCCTTGTATGGACGATACGATTTTCATTACTTCATCGGCAACAAATTGTGGCCTGATTGCTGTGTCTTTTTTTACAAGGGCTTCGGCCAATATTTTATTGAGACTGAGTTCTTTAAAACCAGCTTCAGCAATAATCTTTTTCAATCTTGGCTCAGAAGAGCAAAGCACAATCGCCATATTTGTTCTCTCAAGCATTTTTTTACTGAATTGAGAACTCTTTATTAACGTACCCAAGCAAACCCCACTCTCTTTCTATTCTAGTCACGCTATCTTACCTGCAGTCGCGCTGTTCATCCGGCCCATCAACAATTTCCATGATATCTCCGATATCACAGTTAAGCGCCTTGCAAATCTTGACCAGTACTCCGGTAGTCACATTCTCATTTTTGCTGAGCTTAACTATAGACGATGAACTTATGCCTGCTGCTTTACATAGGTCTTTTTTCTTCATGTCTTTATCAATCAACAGTTTCCACAGCTTTTTGTAGCTTACCGGCACGTATTTCACCTCCATCGTCCCTTAGTTATAGCATATACTTTTGATTACGCAATTTCAATATTTTTTATTGTGATCGCAATATTATTTGCAGGATATACCTATCTATTGATAAATTGCGGTATTGATTTTCCATGTAGAGCGATAATCCCATTTCGTAAGAGGTTTTTTATTTTTTTATGGAAAGCCACATATAGAAACTAAAAATACCGATAACACGTATTGGATGATATATCCATCCTGTCTCCTCAACCCTATGAAAAATGCCCGTTATCTAAACTATCAACTCAACCCTATCTAATTTCAGGCTTATTTTTCGCATAAAAATATACCATCGACATGTTACCATGTACTCATTTTATCTCCTTAGGTCGAGTAGATAACTTAGATGTAATCCCGCAAACCCAGTAAAATCTAGGCTTACAGTCTTGACATCAATACTACCGTCTCAACGTGATAAGTTTGAGGAAACATATCCACAGGCTGAACTGTATCAACGGTATAGCCCTGATCAATCAAAAACCTCAAGTCCCGGGCAAGAGTGGCCGGATCGCAAGAGACATAAATCATTTTCGGGATTCTCATCTCCACAATGGTCTGCAATAGCCTTTTATCGCAGCCTTTGCGGGGAGGGTCCACCACGATGGCTTGAGCTTTGATGCCTGATTGTTGCCATAATTCCAACTGTTTTTCCGCTTCATTGCAGACGAAAGTCGCATTGAAAATCTCGTTTTGCAAAGCATTCTTTTTAGCGTCTTTTATCGCATCTTCCACAACCTCCACCCCGAAAACGTGTTTGACGTGTGGCGCGATGGCCAGACTGATTGTTCCGATTCCGCAATACGCATCGATTACGATATCGTCCTTGGAAAAATCGCCTAACTCCAAAACCTGCGAATAAAGCCGTTCGGTTTGTTCCGGATTGACCTGGAAAAAGGATTTGGGGCTGATATTGAATTTGATTCCCAACAATTCATCCACAATCGCTTCTTTTCCGTGAAGCAGGATGGTTTCATCCCCCAATATTTCGTTGGTCCTGTCCTTATTTATATTAAGGTAAATCGAGACAATGCGCGGATGGCGCTTGATCAATTTTCCGACCAAACCGGTCAATTTTTCCTTAATATCGTTTAAGCAAACCAAAACAACCATGATTTCTGAGGTTTTGCGGCTTTCCCGGATTAACACATGGCGGATTTCTCCCTGATGCTTTTGTTCATCGTAACCTTTGATTTTGAATTCATTCAGCAGGTTTTTGGTAAACTTAATGATTTCGGTCATTTCTTCCGATTGAATATGGCATTCTTCCAGGGGGATTACTTCATGCGAATTTAAACGGTAAAAACCACCGATTGTTTTCCCTCTTCGTTCGCCGAACGGAACCTGAACTTTGTTGCGATAATACCAAGGATTATCCATGCCGATAATCGGTTTTACCTCGACATCGGTTAATTTACCGATGCGTTCGAGAGTTCGTTTAACCATTTTGGTCTTAAAGTCGCACTGGGCTTGGTAGGATAGATGCATAATATTGCATCCCCCGCAATCCGGATAATGCTTGCATTTGATGGGAACATGGTCCGGTGATTTTTTATCCGGAAACAGTTTGACAAATTTCCCGAGCGCATAGTCTTTTTTGATCTGCGTCAGTTCGATAATTCCCTGGTCGCCGATTGCGGCTAGGGGAACAAAAACCGGGAAATTGAAGTATTCGACTCCCTTAAGGTTTTTGCCGGATATTTTGGCGATGCCTTGACCCGTATGGGTCAAATCGGTAAATTGCACTTTAAAAACCTGCCCAACCTCAATGATGGGTTCAGGACGATTAAATTCTTTATTCATACCATCATTCCTTTGGTGGTTCTTTTGTTCTTTTGACCGTAGCCAATCCTCCGAGTGAGGTTTCGCGGTATTTGGCATGCATATCTTTGCCGGTTTCTTTCATGACTTCAATGACCGAATCAAGCGTAATATGATGTGATCCGTCGGTCATTAACGCATATTCGGAAGCGTTTATGGCATATTGGGCCGACAAGGCGTTCCGTTCGATGCAAGGGATTTGAACCATTCCGTCTATCGGGTCGCAAGTCATTCCCAAGTGATGTTCCAAAGCAATTTCAGCCGCATATTCAATCACGCTGTTGTTTCCGCCTTTAAGGTAAGCTGCTGCCGCTGCGGCCATACTGCAGGCCACACCGACTTCGCCTTGGCAACCGACTTCGGCTCCGGAAATCGAAGCGTTGTGTTTGACCAAATTGCCGACCAAACCGGCAATTTTTAAAGCATTTACGACGTTTTCCCGAGGCGAATGGTGATGATAGTGCATCCCGAAAAGCACTGCCGGAAGCACACCGCACGACCCACAGGTCGGTGCCGTTACTATGGTTCCCCCGGAAGCATTCTCTTCGGAGGAAGCCAGGGAATAGGCGTATAAAATGGTCGGGAACCGGTGGTTTTCCAAATACTTATCATAAAAAGTTTTGGCTTTCCGTTTAATCTTGAGTCGTCCGGGCAAAACTCCTTCGGTGGCAATGCCTCGGTAAATCGCCGCTTCCATGGCGTTTAAGACTTCTTCCAGATAGGCATTCAAATCGGAAGATTCATACCGGTCGACATATTCGACGAGGCTGATTTGTTCCTGCTTGCAATAGACCAGGATATCTTCCATATAGTGGTGAGGATAGACCGGAGCTTTGTAACCTTTTCGTTCTTCTCCCTCTTCTTTTAACTCTCCCCCGCCTACGCTGTAAACTTTCCACTCCCCGATTAATTCCGCACCGAAATAAGCCATAAATTTCATGCCGTTGGGGTGATAACTCGGTTCGACCAAAGGCAAAAAGACTATTTCCGTATTTTCGCCCAATACTTCCTTTATTACCACATCGGTCATATGGCCTTTTCCGGTCAAAGCAAGCGAACCGTAAAGCTCGACTTGAAAATGCGAGGCTTGTGGGTACTTGCTTAAGAAGTTTTTGCTTGCTTTTTCGGGACCCATAGTATGGGAACTGGATGGTCCGCGGCCAATCAGATAAATCTTTTTAATACTTTCCATATCAGATATCAAACCTAATCTTTTCGACGTTAGGGTCTAACTGGGCTTCGTTTTCGGTAATTATTTGTGCAACCCGCGTGGAAGCCGCTGCCGCAATCCCTCCTACGATATCGTCCAAAAAAGTGTGGCAGCGTCCGTTTGCGCTCTTTCCTTCAAGATTCAGTTTTTCCACTACTCCGTGTTTGTTGACATCGATATCGCCGAAATTGGTTTGGCCGATAGCCCCGTAAAGTCGCGCAATGTCGATACCGAAAATTTCGTCGACGCCGAATACGCCCAAATCATAGCGGATGATATCCTGAATCGGTCCGCGAAGTTTGCCTTCTTCGGCAAGTCGATCGATTTCGGCTCCAAGTTGCAAAAGGTGAAAAATATCGCGGAGCGACAAGATTTTTTCCACGCTTTCCAAGCAGATTCGAAATTCCACGTTATTATTGTATTTGCTTTGTTGCTTAAAGGCAACTTCCGCAATCTCTTCCAAAGTTACTCCTCTTTCCATAAGGGTTTGGACATTGATGCGAAGCATTTCTTCGCGGGAATAATATAGTTTCGGTTTCATTTTATTCCTTCCTTTTATCTTATCGAAAATTTTTCAATTGACCGTTAATGAAGTCGCGGGCGGTTATCCTTTTTCCGCCGGGGAGCTGAAGTTCCAAAATATCTATTGCGCTATGATTGCCGCAGGCAATCGTAAAATAGTCTTTGCCGACATTGATTATTTCGCCGCTTGGGCTGTTATGGGTCGAGTTGCTGATACGCATTTTATGGATTTTTATTTTTTGCCCCTTCAATACCAAATAAGGCACCGGTTCCGGCAACAAAGCTCGGTATCGGTTATAAATGACCCTGGCTTCCCGAAATAAATCCAATTCTTCGTCACTCGGAGTCAGATTGTATGCGAAAGTAACTTCGCTTTGGTTTTGCGGAACAGGTTGGATTTTTCCTTCGATTAATAAAGGGATTGTTTCCATTAACAAATCACGGCCCAAAAGGCTAAGTTTGGCAAACAAAGTACCGCTGGTATCTTCATCCAAGATTGGAAGTTCTCGTTGGGCCAAAATATCGCCCGAGTCCATCGCTTTTTCCATGTACATGATGGTAACACCGGTTACTTTTTCGCCGTTAATCAACGCATGTTGAATGGGCGAACCGCCACGGTATTTTGGCAACAGCGACCCGTGAACATTGATCGGCTTAAAGCGCGGAAGTTTAAGAATCGCCTCCGGAATAAATTGGCCGTAAGCGGCGGTCACCAGCAAATCCGGAGCCAAGTCTTTGAGCAATCCGGTTATTTCTTTTACCTTTTCCGGTTGCACAACCGGCAAATTGTTTGCCTGGGCAAATACTTTTACCGGCGGGGGCGTCAATATTTTTTTCCGGCCCACCGGTTTATCCGGTTGGGTAACTACCAATACTACTTCATATTTTTGGGTTAATGCTTCAAGAATCGGAACACCGAATGACGGTGTCCCCATAAATACTACTTTCATTTCGACCTCTTAAACGATATATTTAGGATACTTATCAAAAATGATAGTAAAATTTTCATCCTGCAAAGTGCTGTAAATCCGTTCGTACAAACTTTGCATCGCTTTGCTTTGGTGTTTGACGATTAATTGCACTGCCTGTTCGCGTTTGTTGTAAGACGGACCTATGATAATCACCGGCCCCCGAATACTCTGTTGGATTGTCCGTTTTATCGAATGCCCCATTTGGAATATCTGTTGGAACGGACCCTTTACTAAGATTCGGTTGATTTGATAGATTGGTTCGACTTTCAAAGCTTCTCTTCTCTTTAACTCTTCGTTAAAGAAAGCCTGATAATCGCCCAGGATGGCCTGACTTAAAAACGGCATTGCTTTGTCATACGTTTGAATAATCAGTTCGCTGCCCGGAGACGTCAGCTGCAACTTGGCATGTTCAATCATCGCATAAGCTTGATAGTGGGCATCGAAACGTTGCGCTTTCGCAACCAAATCAAGCAAAATTATTCCGACCAACGTAATATTCGGATGATTCAGAGAACGCGAAAACAAATCGGTGGTAATTATGATATCGACTTCTTGGTTTTGGATTTCATCCATTACCTTTTCGTAATCTTCATATGTCGAACTTTCCAAAATGGAAATCCGGGCATTCGGCAGGATTTCCAAAATGGCTTCCTGCAACTTCTCCATTCCTAAACCGACATGACGGATGTACTTACTGCCACAGTAAGGACAAACCTGGTTAAAAGCAAAACGCTTGTTGCATAGCGGGCAAACCAGGGTGCCTTGGTCTTTGTAATAACGAAGAGGAAAGGCACAGCGGTCACAGTCGATGGTTTTGCCGCATTCCCGGCACATGATAAACTGGCTGTACCCTTTATTGTTAAGGATTAATAAAGCGCATTTGTTTGCTGCAATGTGTGCTTTCAGAGATTGAATCAAATCATGGGAAAGCGGCGATTTATGACCGGAAAGCAGTTCTTCTTTCATGTCCGCAACCGTAATCGGCAAATCATCCAAACCGTTCCGTTTTTCGAGCAACAGGAACTGTTTAACCAATGCCTCCGCATACATTTCGACTGTCGGAACGATTGAATGGAAAACAATCGGCACTTGCCAAATGTTTGCCCGTTCTTTCATGACTTTCGGCAGATGGAAACGCGGGCTCTGTTCGTTTTTGTATAATAAACTGTCGCTATCCATCATCACAACCAAACCGATGTTTTGGAACGGAAAGAGCGCAGAAAGCGAAGTTGTGACGATTACCGAATAATCGTTTTCGACCAGCATCTGATAATAATCGTATATTTCCGCATCGCTATGGTCGCTGTTTAAACAAGCAACTTCAAGTCCGGTAACCTTGGTTAGAAAGGAACTGACCTGATAACTCGAAAGAATATCCGGACATACGACAAGCAGGTTTTTGCCTTCGGTTTGCATTTTTTCCGTCATTAAGGCCAGCATCGCATTTTCTTCCTGCTTATCGTGCGGAACCCATAACACTCTTTGAGGTTCGAAAACAATCCGGGCAACTTTTTCTTCGTATTTTTGCCGATCGTCCTGACTGATTTCAAACAAACGGATTCCTTCGATTGTACGGTTTTTAATCCGCGATACCTGTTGGATTTTTTCCGACAAAAAACCGGTCTTAACCAAGCGGCCTACCCCGTAGCGGGAAACTCCGAAACGTTCAATTATTTCTTCCATACTTAAGGCCACTCTTTCCTTTTGAAGGAAATTGAGCAAATCCATATCTGCCGGATTTTTGATAAAGGAAATATTTCGATGATAATAACTTTCATTGATTTCGTAAAGTTTGACGGTTCTCGCTCCGCCGATGGCATTAGCATCATATACGACTTCCAAATTTCCCGCTTTGATTTCGCGCATAATGGCGCTTTGATTTGGCAAAGTGGAGGTCCACTTGATTCGGTTGCTTCCCCCAAACAGACCAGCGATATTGGCATCCATATTCAATAAATTTTTAGCAACCAAATATTTATGGGTTTTTAAACGCATAAAACGAGGAATCATCAGGTTTAGGACTCTTACCATTGGCGCTAAGGTATCTTTTTTGACAAATTCGGCAAGTTTGATAAGTTCCGGTGTAATTACCGGGATTAAGTCCAAAATATCGACTATTTCTTTTTTCTCGCCCTGATACTGAGACTCTTCGTAAACCTCCCAGATATAACCTAATATTAGGCGATTGGAATCGCCAAATGGAACTTTTACTCTAACCCCGACTTGGGCAAGAGAAATCAGTTGTTGAGGAACAATATATTCATATTGATGATCGGTATTACTACTGGATACATCAACAAAAACCTTAGCGAACATCGGTACCTCCTTTAACCTAAACGAAAGCTTTTCACTGGGAAAAGTTCCCTTAAATATTATTATAACATAGGAAAAGAAAAAAAACTTATTTTTTAATTTAATAGTTGTTGTAATCCCCGTAGCAGCTGATTTTTCGCTAAAAGAAAAAAACAAAAGCTATCTCGCGGGGAGATAGCCTTGGTTTTACGGTTTAATATCGTATACTTCGTCGGTCGTGCTTTCGATATCGATATCATCTTTTTCCACTAATCCGGTTCCTGCCGGGATTAACCCGCCGATAATGATGTTTTCCTTTAGACCGTCAAGTGTATCGATCTTGCCACGAATAGCTGTAGCGGTTAAGACTCTGGTTGTTTCTTGGAAGGATGCGGCGGAAAGGAAGGAATCCGATTTTAGGGAAGCTTGGGTGATGGAAAGCAATACCGGTTTTAAGACTGGCAGGCGTTTGTTTTGTTCTAGCATTTCTTTGATTGCTTGATAAGCTTTCGGTTTCGAGATCAGGGAACCAGGCAATAAGTCGGTGTCACCTTCGTCGAGAACCATAACTTTTTGCAACATCTGCCGGATAATGATTTCGATATGTTTATCCGAGATAAGAACCCCTTGCGAACGGTATACCTTTTGAACTTCTTTTAAGATATAACGTTCAACATTAGGGACATTGGTGACTCTCAGCAGTTGAAGAACGTGAACAAGTTCGCTGTCGGCGGTGATTAAATCGCCCGCTTTAACTTCCTGTCCGACCTTAACTACCGGTTTCTTGCCACTGTCGGTTAAGTATTCTTTGTTGTTGCCTTCAATCGGGCTTTCGATGATAACTTGGAAACGGTTATCCGGTTTCGGATTGATTTCCTTGACGCGACCGTTGACTTCCGAAATTAATTCGGTAAACTTAGGGTCTTTCGGCGCCAAGAATAAGAGTTTGATCCGAGGGAAACCTTGAACGATGTCATCGCCCGCAACCCCACCGGAGTGGAAGGTTCTCATGGTTAATTGGGTACCCGGTTCACCGATCGATTGGGCAGCCACGATACCGACGACTTCGCCGCGTTCGACGACTTCACCGGTCGAAAGGTCCGAACCGTAACATTTGACGCAAACACCGTTGTGGGCATCACAGGTCAAAACGGTTCTGATTTCAACTTGTTTGATACCGGCATTGACAATCTTTTCCGCAATCTCTTCGGTGATAAACTGATTTTTATCGATGATTAGTTCGCGGTTTTTACCGTAAACCGGTTTGGAAGTAAAGCGTCCGATAATCCGTTCGGATAGTTTTTCGACTACCGTGCCGTCCAAGGAGACGAAGTCTTCCACTACCATGCCTTTATCGGTATGGCAGTCATCGATTGTTACGGTTACGTCTTGGCTGACGTCAACCAACCGACGGGTTAGGTAACCGGCTTCGGCTGTTTTGAGCGCGGTATCGGTCGAACCTTTCCGTCCGCCATGGGTCGAAATGAAGAATTCGGACATCGACATACCTTCACGGAAGGATGATTTAATCGGTATTTCCATCGGTTCCCCGTTCGGTTTTGCCATCAGCCCGCGCATTCCCGCAAGCTGCGTAAAGTTCGAAGCGGAACCACGCGCACCGGAATCGGCCATCATAAAGATGTCGTTGGTAGTGGCGTTTTCGGACATGACTTTCTTGATTTCTTTTTCGATTTCGTTCCGGGCATTGGTCCATTCCTGAAGAACGTTGCGTTTACGTTCTTGGTCGGTTGTCAAACCTCTTCTGAACATATAGTTATAACGTTTGACGTTGTCCTCCGCTTTCTTGATGATGTCTTGTTTGTTGGCAAGCACATCGACGTCGAAGGCCGAAATCGTAATACCGGCCACGGTTGAGTATTTGAAACCTAAGTCTTTCATTTGGTCAAGCGCTCTTGAGGTTTCGGCCAATTTTTCTTTCCGGAAGATTTCGGAAATAATCGTACTCAAGAAACGTTTCTTGAACGGTTCGTTCAGCGGCATGCGGGCAATGATTTCCGGAATGGTTTTACCGTTTTTCAAATCCGCCGGGTCGATAAAGAACTTAAGTGGTGTAGCTTTGGTTAAGTTTTCCTGAGTCGCTTCGTTGACATACGGGAACGATTTCGGGAAAACCGTATTGAAAATAATCTTTCCGTAAGTGGTTACGATATACATCCGCATGACTTTTTCGTTATGTTCGAGGTTCTTTTCGTAGTTTTCGTCATTCGGATTCAACCAGGCAAACGGACGGCCGAGGGCTTTAGCCGGCAAAACGATTCTCGTCTGCAAAGTAATTTCGTCGTTTTCGTAAGCCATTTCCACTTCGGAGATATCCTTGAAGGCCCGACCTTCTTTTCCCGGAAAAGACCGTTCGATGGTCAAATAATAGTTTCCGAGGATCATGTCCTGGGATGGCGTAACAACCGGTTTTCCGTCCCGCGGAAGCAGGATGTTCTTGCTTGCCAACATCAAGATTCGCGCTTCGGCCTGTGCTTCTTCCGAAAGCGGAACATGCACCGGCATTTGGTCGCCGTCGAAGTCCGCATTGAACGCCGTAGTTACAAGCGGGTGAAGCCTAATGGCTTTTCCTTCGACCAGTTTCGGTTCAAAAGCCTGAATCGACAAACGGTGAAGCGTCGGCGCACGGTTCAAAAGCACCGGATGTTCGACAACGATTTTTTCCAATGCTTCCATGGCTTCAGGAGCACCGCGTTCGATTAATTCCTTGGCTTTCTTGATACCGGATTTGGTATTGGTTTCCGGATTGAGAAGTTGGTCTTTTTTGCGCAAATAATTGATGATAAACGGCTTGAAGAGAATCAAAGCCATTTCGCGCGGGATACCGCATTGATACATCTTGAGATCCGGTCCAACAACGATAACGCTGCGGCCGGAATAGTCAACCCGTTTACCGAGAAGGTTTTGACGGAACCGTCCCTGTTTACCTCTGAGTAAATCGGAGAGCGATTTTAACGGACGGTTTTTGTCAACCACAACTTTTTTGTTCCGTTTGGAGTTGTCAAACAAAGCATCGACTGCTTCCTGCAACATCCGTTTTTCGTTCTTGACAATCAATTCCGGTGCCCGTTGTTCGAATTGTTTCTTTAAACGGGTATTACGGTTGATAATCCTACGATAGAGGTCGTTAAGGTCAGTCGTGGCAAAACGTCCGCCGTCGAGCTGAACCATCGGACGTAAGTCGGGCGGAATAACCGGAATTACATCCATAACCATCCATTCCGGTTTGTTACCGGATTGCAAGAATGCTTCGACGATTTCCAAACGTTTGATCAAATTCTTGCGTTTTTGTTTGGTGGCTATTTTAATTTCCTGACGAATCGATTTCGACAATTCTTCAAGATTTAAGTTTTGCAATAAGAATTTAATGGCTTCTGCCCCTGTTTTGGCTTGGTACTTGAACATGTATTGCCGTTTGTAACGGGCATGTTCTTGTTCCGAAAGAATCATTCCGACTTTCAGTCCTTCGATTTCTTCTTCCATGTCGGTAATGATATAAGAGGCAAGATAGATAATGTCGTCGACATCGCGTGCCTTCATGTCAAGGAGTGTGGCAATCCGGCTCGGAACATTGCGATACCAAATATGGACAACCGGTGCAGCCAAAGCAATGAAGCCCATTTTTTCGCGGCGCACTTTGCTTTCGGTAATTTCAACATGGCATTTTTCGCATATTTTGGTATCGGAACCTGATTTGCGGGATTTGCCACAAGCACATTGATAATCTTTCGTTGGACCAAAGATTACTTCGCAAAACAGGCCATCGCGTTCAGGTTTCAAAGTCCGATAGTTGATGGTTTCGTGTTTTTTAACTTCACCATAAAAGCCATCTTCTTTTCGGTATGCCCAGCTGCGGATTTCTTCCGGCGAAGCAATTCCAACTTGAATATATTTATATTTCTTCAATTATAGAATCCTCCTTTTATAGTCCACGTTTTCCCTTATTTGCTTCCGCAATCTGGTCAACTAAGCTGTCGTTCGCAACATCGCGACCGCTTTGGTCGATTAAACGTACACTTAAACCTAATCCCTGTAATTCTTTGATTAAGACTCTGAATGATTCCGGAATACCAGGTGTCGGCATCGGATCGCCGTCCACAATGGCTTTATAAACTTTGTTGCGTCCGACAATGTCGTCCGATTTGATTGTTAACATTTCGCGAAGGGTATGGGCAGCACCGTAAGCTTCGAGAGCCCAAACTTCCATTTCTCCGAAACGCTGACCGCCGTTTTGAGCACGGCCGCCCATCGGTTGTTGGGTAACAAGCGAATACGGACCTTCGCTGCGGGCGTGAAGTTTATCGTCAACCATGTGGGCCAACTTAATCATATACATAACGCCGACAGTAATCTTGTTGTCAAATTTGCGTCCGGTACGTCCGTCATAAAGCGTTGTTTTGCCGAAATTGTCAATCAAAGCTTTAGGATTGCGTGGGTTTTCCATCATATCCTTAAGGTCTTTTTCCCTTGCTTCGTTCATGATGGCAACCAAGTCTTCTTGGGAAACACCGTCAAAAACCGGTGTGGCGATGTGAACACCTAGCTTTTTCGCAGCCATGCCGAGGTGAGTTTCAAGCACCTGACCGATATTCATCCGCGACGGAACACCCTGAGGATTTAACATGATGTCAATCGGTGTACCGTCTTCCATGAACGGCATGTCTTCAATCGGCAATATTTTGGAGATAACCCCTTTATTACCGTGACGTCCGGCCATTTTGTCGCCTTCCGTGATTTTCCGTTTTTGAACGATGTAAACGCGAACTACTTCATTTACCCCAGGCGGAAGTTCGTGTCCGTCTTTACGGGTAAAATGTTCGATGCGACTGACGATTCCGCCGCCGCCGTGCGGCACTTTCAAGGAAGTAACGCGGACGTCTTTGGAACTGTCCGAGAAAAGAGCTTGGGAAAGCCGTTCTTCCGGTGTCGGTTCGGTTTGACCTTTAGGGGTAATCTTACCGACCAAAGTGTCACCTTCTTTGACTTCGGCACCGAGCCGAACGATTCCGTGTTCGTCAAGATTGGCGATGGAATCTTTGCTTTCACCGTCCAAATCGGCGGTGATTTCTTCTTTACCGATTTTGGTATCGCGAACTTCGACTTCATATTCTTCGATATGAATCGAAGTGTAAACATCATCCTGAACCAGCCGTTCGCTCATAATAACCGCGTCTTCGAAGTTATATCCTTCCCAGGTCATAAAGGCGATGGTGACATTGCGTCCGAGGGCAAGTTCGCCTCGGTCCATCGAGGAACCTTCCGCAATTATATCCCCTTTCTTAACCCGTTCCAAGATTTTAACAATCGGACGTTGGTTAACGCAGGTCGAATGGTTGCTTCGTTCGTATTTGATTAAATGATAGGTATGGTCAATGTTTTGGTTGTCGCGGACTACAACTTTCGAAGAATCCACATAAGTAACCACACCGTCGACATCCGAAATTATCGCAACCCCGGAGTCGCGGGCTGCTTTATATTCGATTCCGGTTCCGACAATCGGCGCTTCGGCTTTCAATAGCGGAATAGCTTGACGCTGCATGTTAGCACCCATCAGAGCCCGCGTCGAGTCGTCGTGTTCGAGGAAAGGAATGCAGGCGGTAGAGACGGAAACAATCTGTTTTGGCGAAACGTCGATATAATCGACATCCATCCGGCTGACTTCTACGAATTCGCCGGCTTTCCGGGCAACCACTTTTTCGTCATCGATGGTGATGATGCCGGTTACCGGATCTTTGGACATCTTGACGTTGGCCTGAACGATTACGTATTTTTCTTCTTTGTCGGCCGTCATATATTCCATTTCATCGGTAACGATGGCCCGATTGTTTTCCAAATCTTTCTTAACCACCAAATAAGGGGTTTCGATAAAGCCGTATTGATTAATCCTGGCATAACATGCCAAAGAGTTAATCAAACCGATGTTTTGACCTTCCGGTGTTTCAACCGGACAAATCCGACCGTAGTGGGTGGTGTGAACGTCACGGACTTCTAGTTTTGCCCGATCTCTCGACAAACCGCCCTGACCCAAAGCCGACAAACGGCGTTTGTGGGTCAATTCCGACAACGGGTTGATCTGATCCATGAATTGCGACAACTGGCTGCTGCCGAAGAATTCGCGGATTGTGGAGATAAGCGGCCGGATATTGATTAAGTTTTGCGGAACAACGGTTTTGGAATCAACCGAAGTCGACATCCGGTCGCGGATATTCTTTTCAACTTTGGTTAAACCGATTCGGAATTGGTTTTGCAACAATTCGCCAATCGGACGAATCCGACGATTGCCCAAGTGGTCGATATCGTCGACTTTGCCAATACCGTCGTGTAGGTTGAAATAATACGATATCGCCGCAAAAATATCCGACAAGCAAATATGGTTTCGGGTTTCCGATTGGTCATTTCCGATTAATTTGATGATTTGAGTCTTTTCTTTGTTGTCGTGGTAAACCTTGATTTTCAGGATTTCCAAGACAACCGAATCGCCTTCAAGCATCGTTTCGTAATTTTTGGTTACGCGGAAATGTTCGCGGTTGTCTTCAAGTATTTTTACCGTATTTCCGAGCGGTGTGGAATAGTTTATCAAGGTTTCGGCAGGAAGAATAACTTCGCCGGTATCTTTATTAACTAAATCCTCGGCCAAATGATAACCGATAGCCCGGGAAATAACGTCCAATTTCTTATTAACTTTATAACGGCCAACACTGGCAAGATCATAACGGCGGACGTCAAAAAGACGGCTTGCGATAAATTTCCGCGCCGTTTCGGCCGATGTTTTTTCACCTGGACGTAATTTGTCATAGACTTCCTTAACCGCGTCATCTTGACCAAAGGTTTGGTCTTTGGAGAAGGTGTTGATCAGATATTGCGACATCGGTGCGCTTTCGTCAAAAAACAACTCAAAGATTTCTTTGTTTTTGCTGACGCCCAATGCCCGAATAAAACTAGTTAAGGGGATTTTCTTCGAGCGGTCCAGTTTGGCATACCAAACATCACTGGAACGCATTTCGAACTCGATCCAAGCTCCGCGCGTAGGGATGATTTGTCCGCTGAAACGGATTTGCCCGGATTTCGAATCTTTGTTTTTCGAAAAGAAAACGCCAGATGAGCGGATGATTTGAGATACAACAACACGTTCAGAACCATTAATGATGAATGTGCCCCAAGGTGTCATGACCGGAAATTCACCCATAAAGACCTTGTCTTCTTTAACTTCACCAGTTTCTTTGTTTTCAAGGCTGACAGTGACTTTTAAGGCCCGAGAGTAATTGGCGTTATGCATTTTCGCTTCCGCAATCGTATACTTCGGTTCATCGAACTCGTAATCGGTAAAATACAGTTCGAATTTTTCACCGTCGCCGTGGTCTTTAATTGGGGATAATTCATCAAACAAATCTTTCAAGCCCTTTTCCATGAGCCATTTGAAAGATTCGGTCTGTACCTCAATCAGATTAGGCAATTCAACATTGGTCGGTACCCGTGAATAGTTTCGGCGTACTCTGTCTTTACCATATGTTATTTCTTTCCAACTCAAAATAATCCACCTCTATCAATATTTTTCCTTAAAAAGCATGAAAAATGAGCAAAATACCTCATCTTACCATATCTATTTATGATACCATAAAAATGTGCAAATGTCAAGCGATTAAACCCGACCTTTTTTATTTTTGGTTTTGAAAACCGGCCTTGATAATCCAATAGCCTTTTTCTTTGGCAATTATTTCCATTTCGGGAAACAGCGTCGCCAATTTTTCATACGCGCTCGGCGCCCCCTGTTTCTTCTGAACGACAATCCAAAGTTCTCCGTGGGGTTTTAAGTGTTCGGTTGCCCCCTCGAAAATTCCGTGGACAATTTTTTTGCCGGCCCTGATAGGTGGATTGGAAATGATGAGATCGTATTTTCCTTCGACTTTTTCGTATAAATCGCTCTCCCAGACCGTCACGTTTTTCAACTGATTGTGTTCGGCATTTCTCTTGGCGAGATCGATAGCCCTTAAGTTAACGTCAATCATATGCACATATACTTTCGGATTGGCTTTGGCCAAAGTTATCCCGATTGGACCGTAACCGCAGCCCACATCCAAAATCTTGGTGCAGTTTTCGGGCAAAACAACGTTTTTGATCAAAAGACTCGAGCCGAAATCGACTTGTTTTACCGAGAAAACCCCGGCATCGCTAAACAATTCGATGTTGAACTGCTTGTAATAATATGTTATTATATGCTCTTTCGATGCAAGCAAGTCATTATTTTCGAAATATTGTTTGCTCATTTTTCCACCTTCTTTAAAGCGATAAAACCTGAAGACAATTCTTCAGGTTCATTTCTTTTAAAATATTGAAAATGTATTACTTAATTTCAACTTCAGCACCAGCTTCAACAAGTTTTGCTTTAATTGTTTCGGCTTCTTCTGGCGTGATGTTTTCTTTGATTGGTTTCGGTGCATTGTCAACCAAATCTTTGGCTTCTTTTAAGCCAAGACCTGTTAATTCACGAACAACTTTGATAACGCCAAGTTTTGCTTGACCAGGGTGTTTGAGAATAACAGAAACTTCGGTTGGTGCGCTTTCTTCTTGCGCTGCTGCTGTTGCCGCAACCGCAACCGGAGCCGCAGCCGTAACACCAAATTCTTGTTCGATAGCCTTAACCAATTCGTTAAGTTCAAGAACACTCATTTCTTTGATTGCAGAAAGGAATTCTGCGATGTTGATTTTTGCCATTTTTACTTTCCTCCTTGTTAAAAGTTAATTACTTTGCATCTGCTACCGCTTTAAGTGCACAAGCAAGACCGCGTACAGGGGCTTGTAAAACACTTAAGAGCATCGAAATCATACCATTCTTATTTGGTAAGCTGGAGATTTGTTTCAATTCATTGACTGATAGTAATTGATTGCCGACAATGCCCGCTTTAACGGTTAAACGTTCGTTTTCTTTCAAAAAATTGAAAACGACTTTGCTTGCGGCTACTTCGTCTTTGCTGAAGACGGCTGCACTTGGTCCGACAAATGCATCATGTAATTTAACAAATCCAATTTTTTCGGTTGCGCGTTTTAAAATATTGTTTTTGTAAACACGCATACAGCAGTTTTCCTTGTGGAGTCTAACACGTAAATCTGTGATTTCTGCCACAGTTAATCCTAGGTAATCAACGAACACAGTCGATCCCGCTTGTTTTAACTCATTGACAAGCAAATCAACTTCTTCTTGCTTTTTAGCGATTGTCGCTTCATTCATTGTTTTCACCTCCATAAAAAAATCTCTCGTGGGATTTGACGCACGAAAGAAAAATAGGTAGTATATACGAATTCTTCCCTCGGTAGGAAATTAAGCTCTCCCGAGCACCTACTGTCTACGGTCATGACTTTATACTATTTATAACTATTTATTAACTATTGGGGTTTTACTGATTTTAAATTTGGATTGATTATTATTCCATGGATTCGCTGGCGATTTTAATACCAGGACCCATGCTTGTCGAGATCGTTACGTTACGCATATAAACACCTTTTACGGTAGCCGGTTTTACACGCATGAGTTGGCGGTAAACGGCTTTGATGTTTTCTTCCAGATTAACAGTGTCAAACGAAACTTTGCCGACAGGAACTTGAATATTTCCGACTTTGTCGGTCCGATATTCAACTTTACCGGCTTTAAATTCTTTGACAACACGTTCGACATCCATTGTTACGGTTCCTGTTTTTGGGTTTGGCATTAAGCCTTTAGGACCTAAGATACGTCCTAATTTACCGAGTTCACCCATCATATCAGGTGTAGCGATAACTACATCAAATTCAAACCATCCGCCTTTAATCTTGTCAAGGTATTCGGTATCGCCTGCATAGTCTGCACCTGCATCCAATGCTTGCTTAACTTTTTCACCTTTGGTAATAACCAAAACGCGAACTTCTTTACCGGTACCATGAGGAAGTGATACGGTACCGCGAAGGTTTTGTTCGGCTTTACGTGGATCGATGTTTAAACGGAAGGCAATTTCAACTGTTGCATCGAATTTTACAAAACTTGTTTTTTTTGCCAATTCAACCGCTTCGGTTAAAGTGTAGCGTTTTGAACGATCTACTAATTTTAACGCTTCAAGGTATTTTTTACTTCTTTTAGCCATTTTATTCCTCCTAAATGTGGTCTAACGGAGTCTCCTCCCACAATTTAGATTGACAATCTCGAACGGATATTCCCTTCGGATTGTTAAAATCTATCTTGTTGATTATTCGAATTAATCTTCGATTGCAATACCCATGTTTTTGGCAGTACCTGCGATAATTTTCGCTGCTGCTTCAACATCATAGGCATTTAAGTCAGGCATTTTCATTGCTGCTATTTCATTCAATTTTGCGCGGGTGATTTTACCTGCAACTTGTTTTTTGGAATTGGCAGCGCCTGATTCGATTCCTGCTGCTTTTTTCAATAGGTCGGCAGCCGGCGGTGTTTTCGTAATGAACGTAAAGGAACGGTCATCGTAAACAGATATTACAACAGGTACAACATAGCCCATCATATCTTTGGTCCGTTCGTTGAATTGTTGGCAGAATTGTTGGATGTTAACTTGTGCTTGACCTAGTGCCGGACCAATCGGTGGAGCCGGGTTGGCTTTACCTGCTGGAATTTGGAGTTTGATTTGCTTTTTTACTTGTTTAACTTTAGCCACTTGACACACCTCCTTAATTTGTCAGTGATGTGGTTTATGAACATTGTTCTCCCACATGTTAAAAATGATTTATAAATAGTTGCATGTCATGCACGCGTTTATTATTATACAATAATTGCATTATTATGTCAAGGAAAAGCCCCTTTTATTTTTCGAATATTTCACCCCGAAAATAAAAACAATGAAGACGTGCCTCATTGTTCTTTAAACTTTTTTCACTTCATCAAACCGTAATTCCTGAGGGGTCGAACGGCCGAAAATATCAATTGAGACTGTGACGATTTGTTTGTCGTAATCCATTGCTTCGACTTTGACTTCTTGTCCCGCAAAAGTTCCCATAAGGATTTTGACATAATCCCCGACTTGGAAATCAACTTCGATTTGTTGGGTGATGCCCATGCTTTCGAGAATCGGTCTGATTTCTTCGGCCGGAAGCGGAACCGGTTTAGCGCCGCCGCCACTTGATCCCAGGAAGCCTGTAACCATCGGTGTATTACGAACAACAAACCACGATTCGTCCGTTACAATCATTTCCACAAAGATGTAACCCGGGAATAATTTTTCCACTACTTCTTTTGGCCCTTTTTTGGTTTTTTCAATTCGTTTTACTTCCGGAACCAAAACGCGGAAGATATATTTCTCCATATTCATGGAATGAATCCGGCGTTCCAAATTGTTTTTCGCAGCATTCTCAAATCCCGAATAGGATTGAACGATATACCATGCGCGTTCGTTTTCAAAATTTTGTTCTGTCACAGTTTCTAACTCACCCATTTAATGAAAGCGCCGATGCCTAAATCATAAAGAATAAAAACGCCCACTAAGAATAAAACGAAGATTAAAACAACGACGACATTACTGATGAATTCGCTGCGTTTTGATCCGGTGACATGACGCAATTCCGCTAGAGACGGACGATAGAAAGGCCAAAGGACAAGTAGCAATGAAACTACACCTAAGGAAATAAGAATCCAAGCAAACACTTTAGGAAAGCCGCCGATTAAGAAAAAGTCGGGACTGACTTGCAATATCTCTGCTACAATCAATGCGCCAAGGACAATTGCAAAAATAGCTAAAATGGCAAGAATTAAATTCTCATACTTGTATTCTTTCGATAAGAACTGAATAACACGATTTTGCTTTTTTTCTGGTTTGCTAGTAACAGCCATAAAATAAAAACCCTCCTACTTGGTTTCTTTGTGTAAGGTATGTTGATTGCACTTTGGGCAAAACTTCTTTATTTCCACCCTTGACACAGTATTTAATTTATTTTTTTCGGTTGTATAATTGCGTGAAAAACATTGTTCACAAACTAAGATGACTTTTTGTCTCATCTTATTCACCTGCCTAACTATTTTATCAAATACTCCCTTTTTTGTCAAAGCATTTAACAGTTTATTTTTCCTTATTCTTTTAGGTTGTATTCTTTGATTTTTCTTTTAATTCGTTCGTTCGTGTTATAGATTTGTTTGATGGTGTATCCAAGTTCTTTGGCGATGATGGCATTGTCAAGATTGCGAACATATTTCAGTTGATATACTTTTCTTTCCAAATCCGAGAACTGTTGCCAAGGAATATCAAGTTGGTTGTGCGACTCGGTTTGATATTCGGGAGCAATCTCTTCCATCAAGACGAAGCGTCTGTTGCGAGCTATCAGACTCCGATTCATCGATATGTATTGATGGACAAGCAGCATACTGAAAAAACGGTTAAAAGTTTTTTGGTGATTCGTTTGATATCTTTTGATTGCCCGCATCAAAACCACCCGGCCTTCCTGCAGGTAATCGTCAAACATCGAACGGTCTTTGCACAACTTGTTTGCGGTCGAAATAATCAACGGTTGATATTTCTTGAACATCAACTCCAGCGCTTCATCGCTTCCTTCGCGGATGAGATACAACAATTGGTTGTCGTTGATGGCAAACAGTTCTTCATTGGTTAATTCTCTCATTTAATCCCCCGATTACGTATTATTTCGTAAAAGATTAGGGCAGCGCTGACGGAAACATTAAGCGAAGTAATATGACCGTGCATCGGAATTTTGACCAAAAAGTCGCATTTCTCTTTAACCAAACGCGAGATTCCCTTTCCTTCGCTACCCAATACCACAACGATTTTTCCGGAATAATCCTGTTGGTTATAATACACGGTACCGTCGGCTTCCAAACCGATTACCCAATAACCGGCTTTTTTCAAAACATCGATGGTTTGCGACAGGTTGACAACTTCTGCAACATCGACATACTCGATTGCCCCGGTCGAGACTTTGGCTACCGTGGCATTTAATTTGACGCTGCGATGTTTGGGAATGATAATTGCATCCATTCCCGTCGCATCAGCGGTTCTTAATATTGCCCCCAAATTGTGCGGGTCTTCCAAACCGTCGAGCATGATTAAAGCCACATTTTCTTTGTTTTGGTTTTTTTGGATTACTTGCGACAAAGGAACCGTGGTATATTCTTTGACTTCGGCTACCACGCCGCCGTGTTTATCGCCATAAATTTGCAAAAACTTCGGTGCCACATATTTTACCGCGGTATTAGCTTCGCAAAACTTGGCAAAATCGCTTTGCTTAAGTGCTTCGGTCAAATAAATCGTATGAATGGTTCGCCCGCCTTTAATCGCTTCCGTAACCGCATTCTTCCCCATGATAATATTCAGCTTTTTTTCATTGGTCATCCGCGGTTCACATCCTTTCGGTTATCGATAATTTGAATCGCCTGATTGATTAAAAAGCTTAGACGTTCCCAATCGTTTTTTAGATAAAGATAGCCGATAACCGCTTCCAAACCGCTGGAAATGCTGTATTCCCCGGGATCGACGTTTTTTCGGTGGTTCAAATGCGCACCGTTTCGCCCCCGTTTATATACGCCCAATTCCTCTTCGGTCAAAAGCGGTTCCAAAGAAACAAAAATCAACGCATGGGCGGAAGCACTGACGTAACTTTTCGCCAGGCGTTGCAAGGACAGCGGTTTGGTTATGCCTTGGCTCAGCAAATACAAGCGGATTTGCAATTCGTAATATGCATCGCCCAAATAGGCCAGGTTGGAACCTGTTAAGTGTTGGGGATTTACGTCAAGCGGCTTCACGATAATTTGATTCCCCGCTTGGCGATTTCCGCTCTCAATAAATCGGCTTGTTGAAAATCTTTCATTTCCCGGGCGCCTTGCCAAGCACGCACCAAAGATTTATCCGTGTCGCTTAACGGTATAACATCGACATGGAGTCCGAGAATATAAAGCATGCCTTGGAAGGCAGCAAAAAATTGATTCAATTTATAATAGGATTCCTGCGAACGGATGGCAATATTGATTTCTTTGATCAGTTGGAACAAAACGGTGATAGCGTTCGGTGTGGAGAAATCATCGGCCATATAATCCAGGAATTCGTTCATAAGCGGATGGACTCCGGCATCTTCGAAAGCGTCGTTAAGTTCCAAGGTCCGATAAAGACTTAAGAAACTGCGTTCGATTTTGTCAAATTCGACTACGGAGCGGTCCAAAAGTTCTTCTTTGAACAGAATCGTTTGGCGATAATGATTGTTGAGAATCATCAGCCGCACGACATTGCCGGAATATTTTTGGAGCACGTCTTTGGCCCAAACCACGTTGCCGAGCGACTTGCTCATTTTTTCGCCGCTTAGGTCGATACGCGCATTATGAACCCAATACTTAGCAATCGTATGATTCGACACCGCAAGCGCTTGGGCGATTTCGTTTTCGTGGTGCGGGAACTTCAGATCGTTTCCGCCCCCGTGGATATCGATTTCCCCTTGGAAGATGGAATCGATCATCACCACGCACTCGGTATGCCAACCCGGACGGCCTTTACCGAACGGACTGTCCCACATGATACCTTCGTCGGTTTGTTTCCAAAGCACAAAATCGCGCGGATCTTCTTTGGCCGAATCGACTTCGATGCGCGAACCGACTTCCAAATCTTCCATTTTCTGATTGCTTAAAAGACCGTAGTCCGGAACGGAAGAAATTCTAAAATAAACATCGGTTCCGCTTTGGTAAGCAACGCCTTTGTCAAGCATGACTTTGATATAATTGATGATAGCTTCCATGTATTCGGTAACCCGCGGACGGGCAAGCAGCGGTTCTGCACCCAACAAATTGTTGATTCGCAAAAATTCATCGATATAATGCTTGGCTACTTCGGTTTCCGAAATGCCGAGTTCTTTGGCCCGCATGATGATTTTATCGTCGATATCGGTGAAATTGGAAACCATTCTGACATTGTATCCTAGGTACTTGAAGAAACGGGCAACCGTATCAAAGAAAACGACCGGACGGGCGTTTCCGATATGGATGTCGTTGTAAACCGTCGGGCCGCAAACATAAATCGAAATTTCCTGGGGTTTCACCGGATGAAAATCTTCGATTTGATTGGTTAACGAATTGTAGATTTTAATATTCATAAAATTACCACACTTTCATCATATGCAATAATTTTTCCATTCGTCCGATAACTACCTCTTTGTTTAACAATTGCAATAATTTGCCCAAATCCGGGCCGTGCATTTCGCCGGTTGTCGCAACGCGGCACGGCATATAGAGCATTTTGCCTTTAACGCCCAATTCTTTTCCGACTTGTTTGATTGCTTGAATGAGCGTTTCTTCATTCCATTCGGTCAGAGTTTGGAAGCGCTGATATAAAGTTTCGATGGTTTTTTCGACACCTTCTTCTTTCAGAAAAGCCACCACTTCGTCCGATAAAGCGTTTAAATCGATTTCTTTAAAGAAATTTTCGTATAGGGTCTTTGCTTCTGCGCCATAAGTCAGACGGTCCCGCAACAAAACGCACATATTTTGATACCACTGGGCAGATGCGTCCGGATTGATTTCTTTTAAGAACGGAAGTAGATAATTGTAATATTCTTCGTCGGATAATTCTTTTAAGTATTCGAAATTAAACCATTGCAACTTCTTGATATCGAAAATGCTGCCAGATTTTTTTAATCCGTCGATGGAGAAACGTTCAATCAATTCCTGCATCGTGAATTTTTCCTGATTGTCTTTCGGGGCCCAGCCCAAAAGCGAAATATAGTTAACAATCGCATGAGGCAAATAGCCTTTTTTGGTAAAATCTTCAAAATTGGCATCCCCGTAGCGTTTGGATAATTTATGCGTTTCGTCCCGCATGATCGGCGGCAAATGAATATATTCCGGAACGTCCCAACCGAAAGCTTGGTAAAGCAAATTGTATTTCGGGGTACTGCTCAAATATTCGTTGCCACGCATGACATGGGTAATTCCCATCAGATGGTCATCGACGACGTTGGCAAAATTGTAGGTTGGAAAAAAATCCGACTTAAGGAGAACTTGGTCTTCGAGTTCCTTGGCATCGACTTCAATCAAACCGTAAATCAAATCGTTGAATTGAACGGTGCCTTCGTCAGGCATTTTTTGGCGAATGACATAAGGTTCGTTATTGGCAAGTTTCTCGGCGATTTCTTCTTTGGATAAGTGCAGACAATGACGATCGTAGCGCACATTGCCGTGTTCGTCTTTAAGCGATTCCAACCGTTCTTTCGAGCAGAAGCAATAATAAGCCTGGCCTTTTGCCACCAGTTCTTCCGCATACTTCTTGTAAAGCGGTTTTCTTTCGCTTTGGTAATACGGTCCGACTTCTCCTTCTTTGCCAGGACCTTCGTCATAATCGATACCGGCAAGCTCTAGGGTTTTGAGAATGGTTTCGACCGCCCCTTCCACGTAACGTTCGACATCGGTATCCTCAATCCGCAAAATAAACGTACCGTTGTTTTGGCGGGCAAAATAATAAGTATAAAGCGCACTGCGTAAATTGCCGACATGCATAAAGCCTGTTGGCGATGGAGCAAATCTGGTTCGAACTTTCTTTTTTTCCATTTTCTTTTCTCCTTAAGCAAATTTTAAAAAAATTACTGTTTAAACAAAGAAAGACCACATAAAGTGGTCTTCCGTTCTCGTTTTGTCTGATCTGGCGTGCAATCCCGTTTAACGTTTCGAATATTGTGGTGCACGTCTTGCTTTACGTAGACCATATTTCTTACGTTCTGTTTCGCGAGGGTCACGGGCAAGAAGGCCAGCCTTCTTTAATGGGCCACGGAAATCAGGGTTAACAAGAAGCAATGCTCGGCTAACGCCTAGACGTATAGCACCGGCTTGACCACTAATGCCACCGCCATTGACATTAACATAGATATCATATTGACTGCCAGTTCCTGTCAAATTGATTGGTTGTAAAACGTCGAGTCGGATTGCGGCTGAAGGGATATATTCAACAAAGTCGCGGCCGTTGATAAGGAATTTGCCGGTTCCCGGCATCATTCTTACTTGGGCAACGGAACTCTTCCGGCGACCAGTTGCCTGATAAACAACTTTTTCCATAAACTACTTTCGTCCTCCTTATTTCACTTTCGGTAATGTTTCTGGTTTTTGGGCAGCGTGTGGGTGTTCAGGACCGACGTAAACATAAAGACGCCGATACATGTCATCACCCAATTTGCCTTTCGGTAACATGCCCCGAACGGCTAATTCCACGATTTTGTGCGGAACTTTGTCGAGCATTTCGGAAGCTGTTCTGACCTTTAATCCGCCAGCATATTGGGAGGCCCGATAGTATTTCTTATCTTCCCATTTTTTGCCTGTTAAGGCAACTTTTTCCGCATTCACAACAATCACATAGTCACCACCATCAACATGAGGTGTAAATGTTGGTTTGTGCTTGCCTCTTAATACGGTTGCGATTTCTGTTGCGAGACGACCTAAGATTTGGTCTGTCGCGTCAACAACGTACCACTTACGTTCAACTGTTTGCTTGTTTGCCATAAATGTTGTGCGCATATGCAATTTCCTCCAAATAATTATTTCATAATTATGTGACCACTGAGGGACCTTTGTCCTCTAATGATCATTTAGAGGGCATAATGTGGGAACGAGTAAAACCCGTTAGTTAAATGTATCGAAAATGTATCGTATGTATTATACTCTAGTTTGAGCATTTTGTCAAATAATTAAACCACGTATTGCGAGGTATTTTTAAATGATGGTGCGTTTGGAAAAATTCCCTTTGATAGTTAAGTCGGACGATACCGACACAAAGGCTTTCGGATCGCATTCCAGGATGCTTGTAATGTAGTTGTTTACTTCGTAAGACGAAACAAAAATCGTCAAAACATACTTTTCCTGCAAAGTATAACCGCCTTTGACCGTATAAATCGTCAGACCGTGATGGAATTTAGCCAGCAGCATTTCCCGCAATTCGTTTGCTTTTTCGGTGATGATTTCGATTTTGGAAACTTTATAGATAATATATAAATTGTCAATTGCAATCATGTAGACAATCAGACGCACGAAAGTAAAGAGCATTGTTTCCAAACCGAAGAAACCTGACAAAAGAATGATTAAACCGTCAACAATCAAAGAGTATTTGGTAAACGAGATATTGCGTCTGACAAACAGACTGTTGGCGATTACATCCATTCCTCCGGACGATCCGCCGCCGCTCAAACAAAGGGCAGCACCCACACCGGCAACGCCGCCGCCGATTAAAGCAAGCAACAACCGGTTTCCCGAGGATAAGAGGTTTTCCTTAACCACCTCAACAACTTGTCCGTTTTCGACAATAACATCGACCAAAGTTTCCTTTAACAAAAAGGAAAACGGTTGGAAATTATATTGGGTAGCCAACCAGTCCAAAAAGGAAATAACCAAAGTTTGGGTCAGGATGGAAAGCAACGTCAAAAAGGCAAATTTCTTGCTGATGTGTTTCCAGCCCAAGATTAATAAAGGAATATTCAGTCCAAAGACAAACAAACCCAAGCTGATGCTTTTTCCCCAAACCAAACCGATAAACCGCGCGATCAGCTGTGAGATACCCGTGATGCCCCCCGCAAAGAACCCCCCGAAATCCAAGAGCCAAACCACGGCGAGCGAATAAATGATACTGCCGAGAACGGTTTTGATTACCGCCTGAACGTCACGGTTGTTGAAAAAACTCTTTGAAAAAAGATTCTTTTTCGGCATTGTAAACTCATTTCCTCTTTCTAATTTGTGTTTGTGCTGATTTGATTAAGTTCCCGTTTTTTGCCGAACGAATGATTGTGATAGAACAAAATTACCGGCACAATGCAAGTAATGGCGCTTGCCACAACCAATGCTTCCGAAAACGGGTGCGTGAAGACATCAAAATGTTGCAAAGCAAGGGATACAATCAAGGTCGATGTCGAAAGAAGATAAGCGATTACGGTGGTCGATAGGGAATACCATTTGGCAAGGTACAATAAAGGAAGTTTGACAACCAAAATTACGAGCAAAATGATTCCAGTTAGATAAACGCCCTGCCAACTGCTGAAAACCTGCACAAGCGGCACCTGCAATCCCAGCAAAAGGAAAAACAGCGGAATAAAGAATCCGGCCCCAAAACTTTCGATTTTGGCTATTTCGCGATGAGAAACCTGGGCATACTTGATAACCATTCCGAACATAAAGGCGCCAAAGATGATTTCGATTCCCGCATATTCGCTTAAAATTACCAAAAGCAAAAAGACAAACAGACTTAAACGCAGGCCGATTTGCAGATAACCGCCTCTGATTCCATCAAACATCGAACGGTTGATTCTTTTCAAAATCAAGAAAACCAACAAAAGAACGGCCAAAATGATTCCGACCACCCAGAGCCGATGGTTTTTTTGAAAAATCATCATGTAGACGGATAAACCGATAATCGACAAAAACTCCGCCAAGGTCGCATAAGTACCCGATAAACGGGTAATTCTTAAGCCGATTTCGGTTCGGCTGTGGATAATCGGGTTAATGTAGGATTCGAAGGTGCTCGCAAGAAGCAACATCATCAAAACAACTCCCTGCCAGAACATTCCGTCTTCGATGTATTTTTTAAAGCAGAAAGCCATAACAAAACTGAGTAAATAGACAATACCCAAGCCCCTTAAAGCCCATTTCAGAATCGGAAATTCCCCGGGCTTTTTGGAAAACACGGTAAAATCGGTGTCAAAGCCGCTTAGGAAAAGCAGCATCGCCAAACTGATGGTATATAAGGATTGGGTAATCGGGGTCCAGAAAAATTCCCGGACTTCGGGATGCAGGCCGAGAATGATTCCGACCAACAATTCTCCGATAAAAATCGGAACCAAGGGTCTTCGAAAGCCCAGTAAAACTATCGGAATAATTGATGCAATCCCGATCAAAACCATGACCGGGATCAGTGACTCAAACGAAAAATTAAAACTGCTTAACAACATAATTCACATCCGACAATTTTCTATTTTATTACGGAGCCGCTTGGCATTTTGCTTTCCAATAATTCCAATTTATCGCCGATTTCGGCGCAAAGAAGCATTCCGTTGGACATTTCGCCGCGGATTTTTACCGGCTTCAAATTAACGACTACCAAAACTTTCTTGCCGATAATTTCTTCCGGAGCATAGTATTCGGCGATTCCGGAAACAATTTGCCTTACTTCTTCGCCGATTTTGACCTGGGAAACCAACAACTTGGTTGCATTCGGATGCTTTTTCGAAGCGATGATTTCCCCTACCCGCAAGTCCAATTTGGCAAAATCTTCGATGGATACTATCGGTTTAGGTTCTTCTTTCGGTTCCTTTGATTCTTTAGGCTCTTCCTTAGGGGCCGAAGGGATTTGTTCTGATTCCTTTTCATCAGCGTGGAAATAAGCCAATTCTTCTTCCAGTTTGACCCGTTTAAAAAGCGGTTCGGTTAAATTTTCCACTGGGTCGGTGAAAGCATAACCGAAGGAAAGGGCATCCAGTTTTGGCAACGGTTCTTTGATTCCGAGCGCCTTTTGAATTTTCGGAGCAGATTCCACCAAAATCGGGGAAACCAGCACACCGGAAATTCTCAGCATTTCGGCCAAATGGTATAGCACGCTATCCAAGACTTCGGCCTTTGCTTCGTCTTTGGCAAGTTTCCACGGTTCCGTTTCGTCAATATATTTGTTGGCACGGTCAATCAAGGTCCAAACCTTGGCAATACCCGCCGGAAGCGAAAAGTTCGCAAAATTTTCGATATATTCGTCGACAACTGTTTTGGTTAAGTCTTTGATTTCCTGATCGTACGGGGTTACGTAGCCCTGATAATTCGGGATGATTCCGTTACGGTATTTTTGAATCATCGATATGGTTCGGCTCAAAAGATTTCCCAAATCGTTGGCCAAATCATTGTTGTAACGTTCGACAAAACGTTCGTAACTGAAAAGGCCGTCGTTTCCGTGGGCAAGTTCTTTCGTCAGATAGTAACGCACCGGATCGACGCCGTAGCGGTTGACCAAATCCATCGGATACACCGCATTTCCCCGCGATTTACCCATCCGACCGGATTTCATCAAAATCCAACCGTGGGCAATCAATTTGAACCTAATCGGGACTTTCAGCGCCATCAGCATTATCGGCCAGTAAACCGCATGAAAACGCAAAATATCTTTGCCGACTACATGATAAACGAGGTCATTGTTAACCCAATATTTTTGGTAATTGCGATCGTTCTCCGAACCGTAACCGAGGGCCGTCAAATAATTGCTTAGGGCATCAATCCAGACATAAACCACATGTTTGGGATTGGATAGAACCGGGATTCCCCATTTAAAGGATGTACGGCTAACACAAAGGTCTTCCAAGCCGGATTTGACAAACGACAGCACTTCGTTTCTTCGCTGTTCCGGCTGAATGAAATCGGGATTCTGTTCGATAAAATCAATTAATTGTTGTTGGTATTTGGTTAGTCGGAGAAAATACCCTTCTTCCGAAATAATCCGCGTCGGCTTCCCGCAATCCGGGCAGGTTTGATTTTCGCCGAGCTGCGTTTTGGTAAAATATGTTTCGCAGGAAACGCAATAGTTTCCGCTGTAGGTTCCCAGATAAATATCGTCGTTTTTGAGCATTTCTTCGAACATTTTCTGCACGACTTTGGTATGTCTTGACTCCGAAGTCCGGATAAAGTCGTCGTTGGAAATGTGCAGGTTTTTCCATAATTTCTTGGTTTCTTCCGCAATCCCGTCCACAAACACTTCCGGAGTAAGTCCTGCCTTCTGGGCCGCTTCTTCGATTTTTTGTCCGTGTTCGTCCATTCCGGTCAGAAAAAATACATCGCGACCCATCAGGCGGTTAAACCGCGCGAATACGTCGCAGGCAATCGTGGTATAGGAATTACCGATATGGACTTTGCCGCTGGAATAATAGATTGGTGTTGTAATATAGCAAGATTTTTTGCTAGAGACAGCCATAACTTCATCTCCTTAATTTCTATAATATCATTACTATTAATCTTATACATTATACTATAAGAAACAAGAAAAAAAAAGCATTTCGATAACTGACAAATGTATCGAAATGCCTGTTTTTTAAATCGGTGCTTTTAGTCTTCTGCGATATTGAAACCAAAAACGTCCCAAAACAATTAAGGCCACCAAACCTAAAATTCCCCCAGCTATTCCCACAACAAGCCGGTAATTGTCCAAATAACATTCGACATCGCCCCCGCACCCGATCAATGTGTCCTCGATAACCGAGAAATTTATCCGAACCCGCGACTCGTTTCCGCTTTGGTCCGTGGCAATAACAAGCAGTTGGTAATCCTTAATTTCGGTTAAGGCGCTTCCGTCATATTCTTCGCCGTTCAGATAAATCTCCACAACCGGAAAGTCGTCCAGATTGTCGGTTACGGAATAATTGATTTTTTTGATCAGCAGGTACTTTTTTTGGTCTTCCACCCCGTCGACAAAAATCTTCGGTGCCACAGTATCTTTGATAATAATTTTCTGCTGGACCGGTGCACTTTGGTTTCCCGAATAATCGGTTGCCCGGCAAAGCAAATACCCGCACAGGTTGCTTTTAAGTCCTTTGATAAATTCTTCCTTTCCAACTTCTTCGCTGTAATTTTCATCAAGAAAATACTGAAGCTTAATTTGAGGATTTTGATCAAAAGCATCCGTCACAACAAAACCGTCCCGGAAATCGAAGGTTTCAAGCGCCGGGTCGACCAGTTCCCAAACAGGCTCGCAATGTAGGCTCGGGGCCGTCGTATCGACCAAAACAATCCGGACATCGTAGGACGGGGTTTGGTTCATCTCCTTATCGAAAGCAAAGAAACGAACAATCACGCTTTTTTCTTCCTGCAGGATTGCTTTATAATCTTCCAGTTGGATACCCAATTGGTTTATCCCGATTAAAGCCAGATTGGGGCTCGGATCATAGGCATCCTTTACCTCAACCCAAGTATAAAAATCGAAATCAGCCAAAGCCCAATCCTCCAAATACAGTTCTTCCGCACAATTTACGAACGGCGGAGATTTATCGATTACCGTAATTACCGTTTCCTTGTCGATAGCCTTGTTACCGCTACTGTCATAAGCCCCAAAAACAATTTTTCCCGTCGGATTATGGGCCAAAAATAAAAGGAAATTTTCCCAGGTATCGATTTGGGTCCCATCTTCCTGAAAATACTTCGGAATCGGGTTAACTTGGGAATCGTAGTTATCGATTACTTGGGCTACCATTAGATTCTCCCAAGACAATTGATTATCAAAAACGGTAATACTGGCAGGCACGATTATTTCCGGCGGTTTGGAGTCGATGACTTCCAAAGGTTTGGCCAAAAAACATACTTCTTCGGTTAGAAAATCGGTTACCTGAAGTTTGATTATCTGAATGCCGATGTGGTTGGGATTGATGTCTTGAGCCAACACCTGAAGATGAAATTCCCCGCTGTCCCGATTTAAAACCTGCACATCAGAAAGAAAGTTCGGCAAATCGTCAAACACTTCCATCTTATATGTTTCTTTAGGCCAAGTAATTTTGATTTCCTCGACCACATTCACCAAAAAAGGAATTGTTTCACCGCCGCTAGCAAAGGGGCGGTAAAAACCAAACCTTAGTCCCAAGGTGCTTGCATCAAAAAAATCCAACGAAATAACGTCTTCGACATCTTCAATTTCCGTTAAAGCCGTAAAAGAAACCGTCCCCAAATGAGAAAACAACCCGCACGTATAACCAGTATCGATTTGCTTTCCTTTGAAATAAGTCAACCGGCAATACTTTTCGTCGACAACATTATTGATAGCCATGATATCGCCCGAACCGGCCTGACCGAAAATCCGGTTTTCGGAGAAAACAAAACATTGGCCGTTTGTCTCCACCGGTTTCAATTTTGAGTTGTCATATTTTATGACGATATCCGCTTGGTACAAATCGTAAAAAGCAAGCAAAGTAAAACGCAAAGTAAGTTCCTGGTCTTTTTTTATTTGTCGGTTATTATAAATAACATTTACAACCGTATCGGACCTTTCCGCTTTTACCGAAAAACCCCGGTTACATAAAAGCAAAAGGCCGGTCAGCAACAAAACGAATATAATTTTACGCACTGAAATCTCCTCCCAATGCAACCATTATAAGCAGAAACTCAGGCAAAAAATGCCGGAAATTGGGAAGAAGAAAAAAAGGGGATTCCCCCTTCAGAATGATAACAAAGTTTTATTTGTCTGATAAAAAAATAAGGTTTCTTCATTTTAAAAAAACGATGGAATAATCGAAAGATATTTCCATCGTTTGCAGGTTAAATGTCGTATTTGCTGAGGATTGCCTGCGGGGTATTGCGCATCAACCGGAAAACCGGCAACAAGCCGACAAGCACGTTGATGATAACGATAATCGCCAAACTGCCGAAAAGCACCGGAAAGTTTAGTTTGAAAACCGGAATAAGAATCTTTCGGTTCGATTGGAACATGACAAACAAGGCAAGGATATAACCGCTAAAGGAGAAAAGACTGGTGATTGCCAAGATTTCTCCCAGGTGCATTTTGTAAATATTGTACCGTCTTAAACCCAAAGCCCGGTAGATACCGATTTCTTTGATTCGGCTGATCATGTTCGAACGCATGACAAAGTACAGCATTAAAAGCGGTGCAATCAACATAATTGCGACAAAGATCAGCAGGATTCTGAAAGCCGACAGTTTGTTGGTCCGATAATTAAGATAAGCTTCCTCATACAGGGATGTCGCCATTCCGCCCATTTCGCGGATTTGTTTTGCGGTTTTGATCGGGTTGCGCGAATACAGATAATAACTTGTGCCGATGGCGTAATTGGTTTCGAAAATCAAATTTGTCATATCTTCTTCGCTGAAGACGATTCCTACTATAGTCGCATCGCCGTCAACCGAAAATTTGCCTTTTACGGTATAACCGGAAAATTGATCGCCGACATTCAAGTAAACAGGGAAGTTTTCCGAGACCAATATTTCCTGATGTTTCAGTTCGGAAACGGTAGTCGTTACGTCGCCTAACAAATAAACCGGAAGGTACAAATTATTGGTGGTTTTGTATTGCACTACATTGGCAATAAAGTAATCGCTTTTGGATAAATAAATCGCCAATTTGTCGGTTTCTTCGATTCCTTTGATTTTATATTCCCTATCGCCGATGGTCATCTTTTGGTTTTTTATCATTTTATCGCTGGAAAAAAAGGTATCGTTATAGAAATTGTCTCTGTTTAAGAGTTTCTTGACAATCCCCCGCGACAAAACGACTTCGCCGTTGTTTGGTTTTAATTGGATGGATGGATCGTAGGACAGGACACTCGGCAGATAAGTCATCGATTCTCCGGATAAAAAGGTTTGATAATAGCCTTCGACCGTCATCAAAATCGGCGGAGCAGAGTTTTTTCCCACTGCATAAACCCCGGCCAAATTGAAATATGACTGAAAATCCTCGAAAGCCTCGTTATAATTTTTATTCTGGTCAATATTGACAATATCGCGGTTGAAATTCACAAATTCGCTTTCGTCGATTGTGGTGGCCTGCTGATATAAACCTAAGGCCAAAGTCAGTAAAAACGAAGAAATGACAAAACCGAAAAGGATGATTTTTTTCATCCGTGAAATATTGAAAATTTCCTGGAAGCCTTGTTTGTAAAACCGCCAAAGACTTAAGTTGTACCGCTTCTTGTTTGGAACAGCCAGCGGTTGCCATTTGTCCATGGCTTCTTTCATATCGAAGGTTTCCGCCGGGCGGGTGCCCTCCTGGAAAGAAAACAAGCTGCCTTCCGAAATCACTTCCAATTTGTAATCGGAATCGATTTCCGGTTTGAGGTAAATATTTTTGCCGCGCACAACGAGTTTCAGACGAACATTCAAAGAATCGATGTCAATCGGCGAATCGCTCAGAAACTCCAAATTGACGCTTCCGTCCCGAACATTTACCCGATGTTCCAAATCGCCCAAATAAACCACTCGGTCATCAACATAGTTGCTATCGCCGCTGCCTTCGTTTACTTTGTCTTCCACAATTCTGCCGTCGGATATCGTGATGATTCGGCTGGCAAACATGAAAGCCAAAGGTCTTTCATGGGTTACCATGACAACGAGACGCGTCTTGGCGATTTCTTTCAAAATGTTCATGATAATCAGGGTATTTTTGCGATCGAGATTGCCGGTAGGTTCGTCCGCAATCACATATTTCGGATCTTTTACGATTGCCCGGGCGATGGCCACCCGTTGTTGTTCGCCGCCGGATAAGTTCTTGGCAAGACGGTTCTTGTACTTGTCCATTTTCACAATGGCCAAAGCCTGAAGAACCCGGGTTTTGATTGCTTCCTTATCTTTGATGCCCAACATTTCCAAACTAAATGCAACGTTTTGGAAAACCGTTTGGTCACCGAAAAGGTGATAGTTTTGGAAAATATAACCGAAATATTGGTTGCGCAAATCGTCCCAGGTATGGTGGCGGTATTTGGTAATGGTTTGGTTTTCAATCTCAATTGCTCCGCTGTCGATTTTGTCCAACCCACAAAGCGCATTCAAAAGCGTAGTTTTTCCGCTGCCGCTCGGACCCAAAATCGCCACAAAACCAACGGCTCCCAAATCGATGTTGATATCGTTAAGGACATGGATTTCGTTGCTTTTGCCTTTATTATAAAACTTATTGACTTTTTGTAATCTAAGCATGGCGTCCTCCTAGGCGAATTCCTTGGCAACAATCGTCGACATCAGCAAGCGCTTCGAATACCGAAGGGCAAGGAACACCGCCAATACAAAGATGATAAAGCCTACGGTCAGGATGTGGAGCAGATCCAATCTTGCGAAGATTTGCAAAATAAAGAAACGTTGACGCAAGCGGATAATGGCCCAGGCAATAAACATCGTCAAAAAGGTGATTAAAGCCAAAGTCAACAATTGGGCAAAGATTTGAATACGGATCTTTTGGCCGTCGATACCAAGCGATCGCATGACCAAAAAGCCTTGTTTTTCGCTGTAAATGATGTTCTTAAGCGAAATATAAGCCAGGAAATAAATTCCGACCAATAAGAGGGCGACCAAAATGACCATAAAGATTTCGGTGACGACCGAAAAAACATTGCCGTAATTGGTCTGGAAATCACTTAAAGCCAGGGCATAGAAAGGCCCTTCTTCGATTTTTCGAGCAAGTTCCAAATCTTTATCGGGGTTTTCCGGGGTGATGCTGACTTGGAAAATATCGTTAAGGCCGAGGTTGGCAAATTCTTCCTCGGAAACCCGCAGTATTTGACGGATTAAATAACCGTTTTCGACCTGACTGCGCCAATCCCCATAACCGGCTTCTTTTCCCGGATAATCTTCCATCCTGACGGTAACATTCAAATCTTTTAAGGTTCTGGTTAAAAAGAGATTACTGAAATTGACATCGGTAGTAAAGGGACCGATGGTACGGGTTTCACCCACAACCATTTTCAGGATTGCTTCTTTACCCGATAAAGTGGCATCCGGTATTATGATCAAACCGCGTTCGACAGGGGGTGCACCTGGGATCGTGAAGGAGAAAGAAGAAACAGACATGATGGCAAGCTGTTGCAAACGTTCGAGGACCGGGTCCGTAACATATATTTCTCCTTCGCCTTCGAAAACACCGACAATCACGGCATCTCTGGCGCTATCTTCGACTTCAAAGCGTAAGCGGATCGGTTGATTGAGCAAATCTTTTAATTCCGTTTCTTCCGGTAAGTATCTTACCGAAAAAACCACTTCGTTTTCGTTTTGGGGAAGTCTGCTGCCGGCGATTAAGTCTTTTTCCCTTAATTCGCTTGTACTGCGGACAGAAGTATTATAGTAGGAATAGTCGATATTCTTGAAATAAAAATATGCACTTTGCTCAAGCGCCAAATCGTATTTAATCACGTTTTTTACCCCTTTTATGTTTTTTAGGGCAGTTATTTCTTCTGGGGTAATCGGACTGTTGTCGGTTTTTTTAACCACGATTCGACCGGGATAATAAGAGAAATTGTTGACACCGACCCAATAGCCGCCGCCTAAGTTGGAATCGCTGAAAGCATAAAGCGAATAAGCATAAGCCGAAAGGATATTGAGTACCATAAATATAAACAGCAACAACACCAACTTTTTCGGCGTGGAAAACAAAAAGCGGATACCCAAATCGACAGCGGTTTTGGTCGCCACCGATTTGGATTCCGGAATGGTCAAAGCGATATCGCTTTGAGGTTTTTGCCCCGTTTCCACATCGCTTTCGATCATCCCGTCGTGCATCGTGATAACTCTCGTCGCATGCATGATTGCTTCTTCGATATCATGGGATACCAATAAGACCAATTTGTTGTAACTGACCTTGCGAAGCAAAGCAATAATTTCTTCGCTCGTCTTTTTATCGAGATTGCCGGTTATTTCATCGCACACCATAATCGGGGCATCGCTGGCCAACGCTCTGGCAATCGCTACCCGCTGTTTTTCACCGCCCGAAAGCTGCGTGACACGGTGTTTTTTTCGATGGGATAAACCGACTTCGTCGATTATTTGCAGAACTTTATCCTGTCTTTCGGTTTTCGACAAACCGCGGGCGATTAAAGCCAGTTCCACATTTTGATAAACAGTAAAAGAATCTACCAAATTGTAATTTTGGAAAATAAAACTGATATAATTGCGCCGGTATTCTTCGTACTCTTTGGGCCCGAAATAGGTTGAATCCTCCCCATTAATGTAAAGGATACCTTCTTCATAGGTATCCATTCCGCTTATTACATTAAGAAGGGTTGTTTTACCCGATCCGCTCGGTCCCGTGATAATCACGAATTCGCCCAAACTAAAAGAGCAATTGACCTTACGGAGACCAAGGCCGACACCGCCGGCACCGGTATAATACTTGCTGATATTTTCCAACTGAATTATCGGTTTCGACATTTTAAAACCCCCTTGGTTTATTTGATGATTTCGATTTTCATCATGTTGGTAGTACGGGCAATATTCAAAGGGATGCCCGCAGTTACAATGACCATATCACCAGGGGCAAACTCAAACTTTTTATTCGCTTCTTTGATGGCTTGTTGAATGACATTTTCAAAATTATCCTGCAAGACCGCCAAAATCGGGAAAACGCCCCAACTCAAAGCAAGACTGCGCATAACTTTACGGTTCATCGTAACTGCAATTATCGGTGCTTTCGGCCGAAAATGCGAAACCGCCCGCGCCGTAAAACCAGACATGGTCGGAGTGAGAATCGCCGAAACAGGGAGCTGGTGCGCCGCATCCGCAACGCTTAAAGCTATGGTCGAAGCGATATCGTTGACGCGCGCTTCCTGCGCCCGCAGCATCAATTCTTTGTAATTGATTTCTTCTTCCATCCGCAGGGCAATCGTATTCATCATGGTTACCGATTCGACCGGATATAGTCCCGAAGCCGTTTCGCCGCTTAACATGATGGCGTCGCAGCCGGATAAAACCGCCGTGGCAACGTCGTTGACTTCCGCCCGGGTCGGCCGCGGATTGTATTGCATCGATTCCAGCATTTGCGTAGCCACTATTACGGGTTTATTCGCAAAGTGGCATTTGGACACGATGGAACGTTGAAAAATCGGTACTTCGTGAATCGGAACTTCGACGCCGAGATCGCCCCTGGCCACCATAATTCCGTCCGCAACGCTTAAGATTTCGTCGAAATTGCGGATACCCATCGTGTTTTCGATTTTGGCAATGATTTGGATACCTTTCCCGCCATGTTCTCTTAGGAAATTACGCATTTCGATAATATCTTCCGGGCAGGAAACAAAGGAAGCCGCAACAAAATCCACTTCGTTTTCGCAACCGAAAGCCAAGTCTTTTTTGTCCTGTTCCGACAAAAACGGTAAACTTAACTTGACCGATGGAACATTGATGCCCCGCCGGTTTTTCAGCGTCGCGTTGTTTTCGATTAAGCACACCAATTCCTGGTTGTCATAATCTTTTGACAATACTTGCAAAGTTAAATTTCCGTCATCGACCAAAAGGATATTACCGACTTCGACATCGTTGATTAGATCCGTATGGGTAACCGAAAACTTTTCTTCGGTTCCCAATACTTCATGCATGGCAATGCGAACTTTATTGCCTTTTTTCAAGGTAACCTTGCCGTTTTCAAAATCATGGGTACGGATTTCCGGTCCCTTGGTGTCCAACATTATGGCAATTTCGGTTCCCAATTCCTGATTGGCAGCGCGAATCTTATTGATGTTATCCAAATGTTCCTCATGGCTGCCATGAGAAAAGTTCAGTCTGGCAACATCCATCCCCGCTAAAATTAGGTTTTTAATCGTTTCTTTGGATCGACTGGACGGTCCAATGGTTGCCACAATTTTGGTTTTGCATAAAAAATGATTCATTATGAACTCCTCAAGATAAGATGTGCATCAGCTCATCAAAGTTTTTGAACATATTTTTCTTTGCGGTTAATGCTTCGGCTAAAGGAATTTCGATTATTTCATTGTTTTTGATTGCGATAGCGATACCGCCGCGTCCCCCGAGAGCTGCCAGTACAGCGGCATGTCCCATCCGCGAAGCAAGAATGCGGTCTTGAGCTGTCGGTGAACCTCCTCTTTGAATATGACCGAGAATCGTCGCCCGACAGGAGAAGCCGGATTTTTCTTCGATTTCCCGGGCCAATTCATGAACATCGGTAACGTGTTCGGCCACAACGACCAAAGCATGGCGTTTGTTTTGCGCTTTCCAGGTCTTGGCTTCGGCCAGGATTTCTTCCAGGTTGAAAGTTTCTTTGCTGTGAATAACTACTTCGGCTCCAGCCGCAACTCCCACAGCCAACGCAATGTCGCCGCAATACCGTCCCATAACTTCGATAATGGAACAGCGTTGGTGTGCATTCGAGGTATCGCGCAATTTATCGCATGCATCAAGCGCGGTATTAAGCGCCGTATCAAAACCAATCGTAAAATCGGTTGATGGGATATCGTTATCGATTGTGCCCGGCAAAGCGATGCAAGGCATGCCGAGTTCGGTCAGCCGTTTGGCGCCTTGATATGTGCCGTCGCCGCCGATGGTTATCAGATAACTGATACCGAGTTGTTTCAAATTGTTGATACCGATTAAACGGTTTTCGTCTTTGACGAAATCTTTCATTCGGGCAGTTCCAAGGATTGTTCCGCCGCGCGTGATAATATCGGTTACCGATCTGCGGTCCATGCGGAAAATATATTTTCCGCCTTCGAACATTCCTTTATAACCGTCCTGAATTCCGTAAACTTCCGCACCATAATATTCGCCGGCACGGACAACGGCGCGGATAGCCGCATTCATTCCCGGGGCGTCACCGCCTGAAGTTAGAATTCCAATTTTAATTCTTTTTTCTTCCATCATAATCTCCTTCATTCACTACACATTAACGTTTTGTTATTGTTTTTTTTAATTATTTTACTTTGGTTAAATGCCAAATGCGCTTGACATAATCTTCGATGCTGCGGTCGGCCGCAAACCTTCCCGCTTCGCTGATATTGATTAACGACATTTGGTTGAAGCGTACTTCGTCCTGATATACTTGGTCCATCAATTGATGGGCTTTCATATAACTTTCGAAATCCGCCAGACACATATATTGGTCAGCTACTCCCCAGTTGGTGAGCAAGTAGTTGGCGATATTTTCGAAACTCTTTCCGGCAAAGCCTTTCTTGAGGGCACCGATGACTTCGCGTATTTCCCGGTTGTTGTTGTAATAATAAGTGGAATTGTAACCCGCTTTCCATAAATCGTTGACTTCTGGAGCGGTTAAGCCGAAAATAAAAATATTGTCGTCTCCGACCGCATCGCAGATTTCCACATTCGCTCCGTCCATCGTACCGATGGTAACCGCACCGTTGATCATGAATTTCATATTGCCGGTACCGCTCGCTTCTTTTCCCGCCAACGATATTTGTTGACTGATTTCGCTGGCCGGCATCAATTTTTCTGCAAGCGTCACATTGTAATCTTCCAAGAAAACCACATTCAGTTTCCTTCTGATTTCCGGATGAAGGTCTATTTCTTTGCTTAGATAATTAATCAATTGAATGATTTCTTTGGCCACGTAATAGCCCGGTGCCGCTTTCGCTCCGAAGATAAAGGTTTGAGGAGTCATATTAAGGTCCGGATTTTCTTTCCATTGGTTGTAAAGACTGATAATCTTTAGGACGTTTAACAGCTGCCGCTTGTATTCGTGTAGCCTTTTGACCTGAACGTCAAAGCGGGTTTCCGGATCAATTTTTATGCCCTGTTTTTGGAACACATAGTCCGCAAAAGCAACTTTGTTTTGGTATTTGATTTCCTTTAAGCGTTTCAAAACCTCAAGGTCGTTTTCATAAGCGCGAAACTTCTTGAGTTCGCTCGCATCATGGTAATATCCGTGACCGATGGTTTCGTCCAGCAGCTTTGCAAGCAACGGGTTGGATTGGTTAAGCCAACGCCGGTGGGCAATACCGTTCGTGACATTGGTGAATTTTTCCGGCGTCAACTGATAGTAATCGTTAAACAGTGTCCGTTTGATGATATCGCTGTGCAAAGCCGATACCCCGTTAACCGAGAAACTGCCGATAACGCTCAGATTGGCCATCCGGATTTGATGGTTGGCGATAACAGCCATACGATTGATTTTGTTCCAATCGCCCGGATATTTTTCCCAAAGCATCCGGGAATAACGTTGGTTGATTTCTTTGATGATTTGGTAAATCCGCGGTAATTCCTGAGCAATCATGGTTTCGTCCCAAACTTCAAGAGCTTCCGCCATAACGGTATGATTGGTATAAGCTACGGTGTTCGTAACTAACTGCCAAGCTTCGTCCCAACCGAAACAATAGTCATCCATCAGTATCCGCATCAATTCCGGAATACAGAGCGCCGGATGGGTATCGTTGATATGGATAATCGCATATTGACTCAAAGTATGCAAATCGTGATACCGTTTCAAATGATCCGCCAAAATATCCTGAATCGAGGCGCTGACCAAGAAATACTGTTGTCTCAGCCGCAGGCTCTTGCCTTGGGAATGGTCATCGGACGGATACAAAACTTTGGATATCAGTTCCGCTTCATGGCTGGCCTGTAAAGCTTTGAGATAATCCCCTTCGGAGAAAGATTTCATGTCGAACTGTGTAGAACTTCGGGCCCGCCACAGGCGCAAAGTCGAAATACCTTCGGAGTCGCCGCCTGAAATCAACAAGTCGTATGGAACAGCTTCGACTTCGTTATAGTCGTGGTATTCAACCCGCATATGTCCTTCTTCGAAGTGTTCGCTTACCCAACCGTCGAATTTGACGGTTTTGATTCGGTCGCTGCGCGGAATCAGCCACACTTCGCCGCCCGGAAGCCAAACATCGGGTACTTCCGTTTGCCAGCCGTCAACCATTTTTTGTTTGAATAAACCGAATTCGTAACGGATGGAAAAGCCGGTAGCCGGATATTGCAAACTGGCAAGGGAATCCATAAAGCAAGCCGCAAGCCTTCCCAAACCGCCGTTGCCGAGACCGGCATCCGGTTCTTGTTCATAGAGGTCATCAAGTGAAAAGCCATACCCTTTCAAGGCTTTTTGGTAAGATTCGACGATTCCCAAATTATACAAATTAGTCTTCAGAGAACGCCCGACTAAAAACTCCATGCACAAGTAATAAACCCGTTTGGCTTTACTTGCTTTTACCTTGCGATTAAATTGTTTCTTTTTTTCCATCAACAAATCGAGGACCGATAAGCTGACTGCTTTATACATTTGTTCCAAAGTGGCCTCGGTCGGCAAGACCCCGAAATAATGGGCTAATTTGTTCTCGACGATTTTTTTAACTTCATGTTCTGTCATTGGTTCTCCTTCATTTCTAGTAAGCTCATATTCATTATTGTTTTAAAACTTGCTCATACATTTTGAGATATTCTTTGGCCGATTTCGTCCAACCGAAATCCGTTTCCATAACCGTATGAACTTTTTTCATCCAATCGTCCGGGTTTTGATAATCGTTCAAAGCCCGTCTGAGGGTTGACAGAAGCGCTCCGGAACTGTATTCGGCAAAAGTATATCCGTTTCCGTTTTCCCCGGAAAAGTCTTTGATACTGTCGGCAAGCCCTCCCGTTTCGCGCACAATCGGAATCGAGCCGTAGCGCGATGCAATCATTTGGGCCAAGCCGCACGGTTCCGCTTTCGAAGGCATCAGGAAGATATCGCTGGCGCCGTAAATCTTGCGCGACAAATCAGGATTGTAAGCGATGATGACGCGCAATTTCGAACCAAATTTGTTTTCCAAATCTTTGAAATATCCTTCGAAGTGAATGTCACCGGTTCCGAGCATGACGATTTGCACTTTTTCAATCAGCAATTCTTCTATCATGCCTTTGACAAGATCCAATCCCTTGTGGGCTACTAGTCTTGTGACCATCCCGATTAATGGAATCGATTTGTCAACCGGTAAATTCAGCATTTTTTGCAATTCGATTTTGTTTTCTACCTTATTTTCTACGCTTTTGGAATTATAATTCACAAACAGCGCTTTGTCTTTGGATGGACTGTAAAATTTTTTGTCGATGCCGTTAAGGATACCCACCAATTTATGTTTGACCCGTTCGACTTCATACTCCAAGCCGTGTGCGTATTCCGGGGACAAGATTTCTTTGGCATAGGTAGGACTGACCGTGGTAACGATATGCGAGGTTTCCATCGCGCCCTTCATGATATTGATTGAACCTTTATACTCCAACAGATGGCTGTCAAAGCGGGAGATGCCAAAGGTATCTTCCAAAACATCCCAGTCGTTCGCAAAAATACCTTGGTATTCGATGTTGTGAATCGTAAAGACAAACTTGGTGCGGGCAAAAACCGGATTGTCCCCGTAATGGGTTCTGCGGTAAACCGGCACCAAACCGGTCTGCCAATCGTGGCAGTGCACGATATTCGGTTTTAAATTCAAATACAGGATGGCATCGAGACCGGCTTTGGCAAAGAACGCAAAGCGTTCGCCGTCGTCAAAGTAGCCGTAGAAGTTCGAACGTTTGAAATAATATTCGTTGTCCAAAAAATAATAGGTTACATCTTTGGCTTCATATTTGAAGATCCCGCAATACTGCTTGCGCCAGGCCAGCTGAACCGTCATTTGTCCGACATAGAGCAGTTTGTTGCGCCAGGCGGGGTTGATTTTCGAATAAAGCGGCAAAATAACGCTTACGGTCGCTTCGCTCGCGCTGGCTATTTTTTGGGGAAGCGAGCCGATGACATCGCCCAAACCCCCCGATGCAAAGAAAGGTTGACACTCAGAAGCGATAAAAACGATTTTTTTATCTTCCATATTACCTCCTTAGACCATGACATTTTTTCCCAAATAATAAGGGATGGTTTCGCATCCGGATAAATTGCGCCGGTCGCGAATGGTGACATTTTTATCCGCTACCACGCAATTCAGTTTTACGTGTTCGCCGGTAATGGTATCCTGCATCAGGATGGAGTTTTCTACAACCGTGTTTTTGCCGATTTTGACTCCCCTAAAGAGAATACTGTTCCGCACGGTTCCTTCGATTACGCATCCGTCCGCAATATAACATCTTTCCACCACCGCATCCTTTCCGTACTTGGTCGGAGCGGAGTCGCGGACTTTGGTGTAAATCGCCTGATTTTTCTGCTCGAATATTTCGGCCCGGACTTGGGAATCAAGGAGTTTCATATTGTTGGCAAAATAAGTAGCCAAGGAACTGATGTGAAGGTACGGTCCTTCATATTCCGATGCGTAAATGTTTAAAAGCGAAGTGTTATGCAAAATGATATCACGTTCGAAATTGTTGGCGCCGTGGGCTAAGGCCTCGTCGATTAAATTGTACAACAATTTGCGTTTGATAACCCAGGCATTGACGGCCATGTTGGCGGTGGTGCCGACATCGCTCGTTAAAGACGCGGAAGTCACTCTGCCCGCTTCGCCGATTGTCAGACTCATATGAGGATGCAAATCCGGAGTGATTTCCGCTTTTTGGTAAACCACGGTGATATCCGCATTCCTTTCCTCATGTTCCTGGATAACCTGATGGTAATCGATGACATTGACGCTGTCGCAGTCCACCATCAGAACATATTCTTCGTTGGCTTTGGAGATAAAGCCCATCAGGCCTTTAATCGCTTCCAAACGGTTGGCATAAAGACTGTCCGAGCGGTAATTTCCGAAAGGCGGGAAAATCGTAACCCCACCGTTACGGCGGGAGAGATCCCAATCCTTACCGGAACCGATGTGGTCCATCAAAGACTGATAATTGCGTTTGGCAATGATGCCGACCCGCGTAATCCCCGCATTCACCATATTGGACAAAGCAAAGTCCACCAAACGGTATCTTCCGCCGAAAGGAACCGAAGCAAGCGTGCGAAACCGGGTTAATTCATCAACGGTATCGGTATGTAAATCTGAAAAGATAATTCCTAAAGCTCGCATGAACATTTATTTCCTTTCCGAGAATTTGGGTCGGGTTCTTCGATATTGGCACCCGCCGGAATAACTTCTTTTTCTTTAATTACCACGTGGCGTCCCACGACGGCAATTCCCACGGATTCGGCTTTTTCGGCGCCGATTGTTGCACCTTTATCGATGTGAACTTCCTCGTCGATAATGCTGTAGAAGACTTTGGCGTCTTCGTGAATCACGCTGTTGGAAAAAATAACGCTGTCTTTGACAAATGCGCCTTTTTCGATTTTGACGCGCGGACCGATAACGCTGTTAATAACGGTTCCTTCAATCGTGGCACCCCCGGAAACGAGCGAATTGACCACTTGCGCCTTTTCTCCGATAAAGTGCGGCTGAATACCGATATTGCGCGAATGAATCCGCCAGAACGGGTCGTAAATATCAAACTTCGGGTTATCTCCGATTAAATCCATATTGGCGCTCCACAGACTTTCGATGGTACCGACATCTTTCCAATAACCTTGGAAAGGATAGGCAACCATTTTTTCGCCGTTTTCAAGCATCATCGGAATAATGTTTTTACCGAAATCGTTTTGGGAACCCGGTGTGGCTTCGTCCAGTTTCAAATAATGAGCCAATTTTTCGGTTTTGAAAATATAAATACCCATCGACGCTTTGGTCGATTTCGGTTTTGCGGGTTTTTCTTCAAACTCATAGATGATATTTTCTTCGTCGGTGTTCATGATTCCGAAACGGCTCGCTTCTTCCAAACTTACTTCCAAAGTTGCGATGGTGCAATCGGCATCCTTTTCGATATGGTATTGCAGCATTTCCGAATAATCCATTTTATAAATATGGTCGCCGGAAAGAATTAAAACATGTTCGGGATCGTAACGTTCGATGAAATGTAGATTTTGGTAAATCGCATTGGCTGTGCCTTTATACCAATCGGTACGGTTTTTGGCCTGATACGGCGGCAAAATGTGCACGCCGCCGAAGGTTCGGTCCAAATCCCACGGCGAACCGTTGCCGATGTATTCGTTCAAAAGAAGCGGTTGATATTGGGTCAATACCCCTACGGTATCGATGTTGGAATTGGTGCAATTCGAGAGGGTAAAATCAATAATGCGGTATTTTGCGCCGAAAGAAACAGCGGGTTTGGCGATGGTAGTCGTCAGCGCTTTTAACCTGCTGCCTTGTCCCCCCGCAAGCAGCATCGCGATACATTTCTTTTTGTTATACATCTTTCCTTTTTACCTTCCTATAATATATTCCACAAAGTGGTGGCAAATCAAGTTTCATTCGGTTGTTTTTTACTTTGGTTTTCTTGGGAATATCGTCAAATCCCCGGGTGGCAAGAATCAATTCGTACTGACCGTTGTCGACATTCAATTCGTAACCTGGCCAACCGGATCCGGAGAAGTTGCAGATGACCAAGATATCGTCGTTATTCGGACTTAAGCGATAATAAGAAAAAACATTGTGGCCGGCATCATCCGGATTAACCCAGCAGAAACCGTCCCAGGAAGTATCGTTTTCGTATAAAGCGGGATATTGCAAATACAAGCGGTTCAGATATTTGACAAAGGTTTGCAAATCCCGATGGGATTCGTATTGCAATAGCAACCAGTCGAGTTCCCGGCGTTCATTCCATTCGATAAACTGGCCAAACTCATAACCCATAAAGGTCAGCTTCTTGCCCGGATGGCTCATCATGTAAGCCAAATAAGCCCGTAAACCGAAGAATTTATCTTCGTAACCCCCGGGCATTTTATTTAAGAGCGATTTTTTGCCGTGAACGACTTCGTCATGCGACAAAGCCAAAATAAAATGCTCGGAATAAATATAAGTCATCTGAAAAGTTATTTTATTATGCAGATATTGTCGGTAAATCGGGTCATTGGAAAAATACGTCAAAGTATCGTTCATCCAGCCCATATTCCATTTATAGTCGAATCCCAAGCCTCCGTCCGAAACGGACTTGGTGATATCCGGAAAAGTCGTCGACTCTTCCGCAACCGTTATCACGCCCGGGTGATATTCATGCACGATTTGGTTCAGTTTTTTGATAAAAGCCATTGCTTCCAAATTGATGTTGGTGCCGAAACTGTTGGGGTGCCATTCGGTGCGGTCATAATCCAGGTAAAGCATCGATGCCACCGCATCCACCCTGAGCCCGTCCACATGGCATTCTTCCAACAAATACATGGCACTCGATACCAAAAAGCTTTGGATTTCGGGCCGGCCGTAATCGAAACAGCGGGTGCCCCAACTTTTGTGTTCCCTCCGGGTCGGATCGGGATGTTCATAAAGAAACGAACCGTCAAATTCGATCAGGCCGTGGGCATCCTTGCAAAAATGACCGGGAACCCAATCGACGATGACCCCGATGCCGGCTTGGTGGCAGGTATCGACAAAAACTTTGAAATCGGCCGGCGTCCCGTAACGGGAAGTCAGCGAAAAGAAGCCGGTGACTTGGTAACCCCAGGATTCGTCCAAAGGGTATTCGTAAATCGGCATGATTTCCAGATGGGTATAACCCATTTCCTTGGCGTATTTGCTCAATTCGTCGCCGAGTTTGCGATAGTCGAAAACATTCCCGTCCGCATACCTCCGCCACGAGCCCAGGTGCACTTCGTAAATGTTCATCGGTTTCTGATGGTGGTCGTTTTTCTTGCGCTGTTCCATCCATTCGTGATCCTGAAACCGGTAATTGTCCAGGTTATAAACTTTGGATGCTACTTTCGGTCTCAGTTCCGAATGAAAGGAAAACGGATCGGATTTATAAATCCACTTCTTGTCTTTGGTCAAAATCGCATATTGATAATGGGCATATTCGGCCACATTGGCAATCGTTGCCTCCCAAAGGCCTTCTTTGGTGATTTTTACCATCTGATGCGAAAAAAGATTCCAGTCGTTAAAATCGCCCACGACATGCACCGCCATAGCATTGGGTGCCCAAACCCGGAAAACGGTTTTATCGGGAGAGTACTGCGCTCCCATAAAGCGATAACTGTAATAATTTGTGCCCTGATGAAATAAATAAATCGCTAAACTATTATCCATATATTCCCCTTTTGATTAATTATACCAAATTTCAACTTTCCTTGCAATCATATGGGCTTAAAGAAAAACCAGGCGGTTTTACTCGATTAACATGCAATCGCCGAACGAAAAGAAGCGGTATTCCTTTTCAATCGCGCTTTTGTAAGCATTAAGCATGATTTCCTTGGTGGCAAAAGCCGAAACAAGCATCAGAAGCGTCGATTTCGGCAGGTGAAAGTTCGTAATCAAAGCATCGATGGCTTTAAATTCGTACGGAGGATAAATAAAAATATCCGTTTCGCCGCTGCAGGCCACGAATTTGCCGTATTTTTGCCTGATGGTTTCCAAGGTTCTGGTCGATGTTGTCCCCACTGCAACAATCCGTTTTCCCTGCTTTTTGGCTTCATTTAGGGTGTTTGCAGTTTCTTCGTTCATATAATAATGCTCCGAATGCATGTGATGTTCTTCCACAACCTCGCTTGTTACCGGGCGAAATGTTCCTAGTCCGACATGCAATGTTACATAACAGATGGTTACACCTTTTGCTTTCAGACCGGCCAAAATTTCCTCGGTAAAGTGTAGTCCCGCCGTAGGTGCCGCGGCGCTGCCGTATTCGTGGGCATAAACCGTCTGATAACGCGACTGGTCTTTCAGGGTTTTTCGGATATAAGGAGGTAGGGGCATCGTGCCGATTCTTTCCAGGATTTCGATTAACAAACCATGATAAGCCAATTCGAAAACCCGGATGCCTTCTTCCTTTTCTTCGATGCAGGTGGCTTTAAGCAGTCCGTCCCCAAAGGAGATTACTGTGCCTTTTTTGATGCGTCGCGCGGGTTT
>Ga0116161_1000398_pt1 | contig 49191 bp, 43 predicted proteins | sample AD_JPNAS3_MetaG_FD_89877 | JGI IMG/M metagenome (GOLD analysis project Ga0116161, IMG submission 89877) | Active sludge microbial communities of municipal wastewater-treating anaerobic digesters from Japan - AD_JPNAS3_MetaG | ecosystem: Engineered > Bioreactor > Anaerobic > Digestate | place... | reverse complement strand
GGGGGGCGGAGGGGGTGGGGGGGATGGGGGGGGGGGCGGCGGGCCCGGCCCGGCCGGGGGGCGCGCGCGACCCGGCCGCCCCGCCGATAATCCCCTTTCCGGGCCGGGGCCGGGCCGATGCGCAGCGAATCAGCCGGCAGCCACCCGGATCGCTGCCACCGCCTGCGCCGGCACGAGTGTCGATTCAGGCTGTGCCTGCTCCGATCGCTGGGCAGGCCGCCGGATGCTAGGCCCGGCTACGGGCCTTGGCCCGCTGCCACAGTTGGTGCAGTTCGTCCGGGGTCAGCTCCTGCGGCTGGCGGCCGGCGGCGACGGCCTCGTCTTCGACGGCGACAACACGCGCCATGAAGCGGGCCGTGGCCTCGCGCAGGGCGCTCTCGGCATCGACCTTGAGCCAGCGGGCCAGGCTGACGAGGGTGAAGAGCAGGTCGCCGAGCTCGTGCGCCTGCACCTCTGGGTCCTGGGCGGCGCGCAGCGCGGCGCTGTCGCCCTCCAACTGGCGCCAGATGGCGTCGCTATCGGGCCAGTCAAAGCCGATGCGGGCGGCGCGGCTGCCGATGGCCTGCGCCCGCGCCAGTGCGGGCAGCGCCGACGATACGCCCTCAAACGTCGAGGACACGCGCCGGGTGCCTTTCTCAGCGCGCTTGATCTCTTCCCAGTTGCGCAGGATCTCGCCGGTGCCCTCGACGGTCACCTCGCCAAAGACGTGCGGGTGGCGCCGGCGCAGCTTTTGCATGATCTGGCCGACGACCTCGGGCATGGTGAACTCGCTGCACTCGGTGGCAATCTGCGCGTGGAGCACGATCTGCAGCAGTAGGTCGCCCAGCTCCTCTTTGAGCTCGTCCATGTCGTCGAGGTCGAGCGCGGCCAGCACCTCGTAGGTCTCCTCCAGAAGGTGTGGGCGCAGGCTCTGGTGCGTCTGCTCGCGGTCCCAAGGGCAGCCCATGGGGCTGCGCAGGTGGGCGATCAGCTCCTGGAAGCTGATGAGCGAGCCCGGCTGCGGCAGCGGCGGGAGATAGAGCGACGTCAGGTGGTCCACGTCCTCGCGGTCCAGGTCCTCCAATGGCAGAGGGCGCAGCTCCTGCGTGGGGAGGCCCGCGCGCAGCACCACCGTAACCAGGTGCTCGGGCGGGTAGATGTTCAGCAGCGTCAGCTTGACGTCGGAGGCGACCTGACGGCTGTAGAGCTGGGCCACGAGGGCCGGGCGATCGGGGTCGAGCAGTGGGCTGTGCTGCTGGGCCAGGTCGAGCGCGTCGCTGATCTGCAGGCCCAGGGCGTCGATGCGCAGGGCGCTGAGGATGGGCTCGACAAAGCTCAGCCCGTCGACCAGGCGCACCGGCAGGCCGCGCTCCAGCGCCCCCGAGAGGATCAGGCCCACCGTCCTCTCGGCCACCAGGGGGTGCCCTGGCACGGCATAGACCACGCCCTGAGGCCGCGCGCCGAGTTCGAGCAGCTGCGCGGCGATGGTACGATAGAGCTCCTCAAAAGAGGCCGCGGATTCGTAGAGGTCATCGAACGAGTGCACGGTTGGCCGGCCGGGCAGCGCCTCGGCGACCGGGTGGCGGCGGGTGCGCAGGTAGACCTCGCCGGCCTCGGCGAACACTTGGGTCGCCTCGACGGTGAGGTGGCGGGGGTCGCCCGGGCCCAAGCCGACGATGATGATCTGTTGGGGCATAGAGGCCTCCTGAACCGGTTTGCGGCATTATAGCCCCCGCGCGCGACCATGCCAAACCTAGGCCGGTGGCAAAGGCCTGTGGGTGCAGCCACGGTCCGCATCCTGCCCCGGATCATCCGTGTCTATCATGCTGCGCGGCCACCCGGCCCCAACTCGGGCAGGGGTCTGGCGGGGTTGCTGGCGCATCTGGCCGCCCCGCAGGGGCGGCCAGATGCGCCAGCAACCCCGCCAGACCCCTCCTCAAGGTCCACACCGGGGGTAGTGCGAAGCGTAGAGCCCGGTTGCTGGAGCGGGGCGCCTGCCGGCAACTTGACAAAGCGCACGCTTCGCTTATTATGGATTCTGGTCGTGAAGAGTATTCGCGCGTGGCGCTGGCGGTGGGGCCGTGGCCCCTGAGGCAGGCGCCGTGGTTGGTTATCGCCGCCCGGTCTCGCCGTGGGACTGCCGGGCTGTAGCTCAGGCATCGGTGACCATGAAGCTTGCAGCACCCAAGAAGCTCTGGCCGCTCCGAGGAAACCAGAACCTGGCTCTCGCCTTGGCAGGGGTCCTGTTGGGCCTGTCGTTGGCCATCCATTGGCAGGGCGTCGCGACGCCGCCGCCGGATGCAGCCGGCTCGCGTGCGCGGGCAGCCGAGGCGCTGCGCCAATCGGAGCAGGAGCAGGAACAGCTCAAGTCGATGATCGGGCGACTACGCGAGGAGTTGGCGGCCGCGCAGCGGCAGGCATCGCAGCAGACCGGCCAACTGACGCAGGTGCGGGCCGATCTGGAGCACGAGCAAATGGCGGCCGGGCTCGTGGGGCTCAAAGGCCCTGGCGTCGTGATCGTGCTCGACGACAGTACGATGCCTCCGGCCCCAGGCACCAAGAGCGATGACTATCTCATCCACGAGTACGACCTGCGGGATGTGGCGAACCTGCTGTGGAATGCCGGCGCCGAGGCGATTGCCATCAACGACGAGCGGCTGGTCAACACCACATCCATCTACTGCGTGGGCACGACCATCACCGTCAACGACACGCGCCTCTCGCCGCCCTACGAGATCCGCGCCATCGGCGACCGCAAGCCGATGGAGGCGCTGCTGAACAACCAGGCGTACCTCACCCTGCTGCGCCCCCGCGTCAAGGCCTACGGCGTCAAGTTCAGCGTGAGCTGGGCCAACACGGTCGATATCCCCGCCTATTCGGGCACCTTCCGCCTGCGCTATGCCAGCGCCGGGGAGGTGAGGCCGTGAACCTGCGCAAGCAACTGGCGCTGACGGTGGTCTGCTTTCTTTTGGGCGTGGGGCTGGTGGCACAACTGCGGGCGCGCCGCGGGCAGAATCTGCCCACGACAGCGCTGAGCGCCGATCAATCGGCGCTGCTGGGCAGCCTGGTGGTGACCAACGCCGAGCTGCGCGGCGAGGTGCAAAAGCTGCAGAGCGAGATCCAGTCGTACCAGGTCTCGGAGGAGCGGACGGTGCCGCAGATGATGGATGATCTGGGGCGCATGCGGCTGATCAACGGCTCGGTCGGCGCGACGGGCGGCGGCGTGGAGGTGCGTGTGGGCGGCACGGTCGACGTGTTCAGCCTGCAGGACCTGGTGAACGAGGTGCGCAACGCTGGGGCGGAGGCCATCAGCCTCAACGGCTTCCGCATCACCATCCGCACGTCGCTCTCGGCCGACAGCCGGAGTATCACGGTCGACGGCCAGCCCATCGAGCCACCCTACATGCTCCAGGCCATCGGCGACCCCACCACGATGGCCACTGCGCTCACCCGGCGGGGTGGGCAACTGCAGATCATGCAGGGCAGCTACCCGGGGCTGGAGGTGACCGTCAAGACGGCGCAGCGCCTGGTGCTGCCGGCGGTGCGCGAGCAGCCGGTGTTCACCCTGGCCAAGCCGGCCCAGTAGCTCTGCCAGGTCGTGTCTGCAAACCCGTAGCCTAGCCGCTTGTGGGCGCTGGGCGTGGCGAATCCGGCGCTGCAAACCCGTAGCCTAGCCCCTTGTGGGCGTTGGACGAGGCGAATCCGGCTAGTGATGGCAGCTCCCGCACGAGCCTCCGCCGCAGGAGCCACAGCCCCCTCCACCGCCCACCCGGGCGCTCGAGCCGTCAGAGCTTTTGGAGAAGCAGGCGCAGCGTGATGGGGCGCGCCGGGCACCCTCGGCCTGGCAATGGGGGCAGCGCGTGGGTTGATCGGCCTGCGACATGGGCCGCAACAGGTCAAAGCGCTTCTCGCACTCGGAGCAGATATACTCGTAGATCGGCATGAGTCTTCCCGCTAGCTGTCTGGTTCCGGCCCCTTGCCGGATCCGTTCCGTCTCTCCGTATTCTACTCCTAGCATGGGTGTTGTCAAGGGCCGCCCGGCGCATACCCGGGGCCTCTTCTCAAGCCGCGCATCACCACGCTGAGCGGCTCTGCAAGCGTTGCAACGAGGACCTGGCCATGTAGAGGGGCTCACAACAGCCGGCCACAGCCTGCTACCCTGGGCAGGGCCGGCCAACCCACCCAGACCCCTCCGGGCCAGGGAAGGGCGGCAGCCACCCGGATCGCCTGCAATAGCTCGCGACCGGTGCGGTTGTGGTACCAAAGGGGAAAGGGCAGGCGCTGCCCGATTTGGCCCTGGGTTGGGCAGGAAGGGAGGTGACATAACCAGCATACTCTATGGGCCGTGAACGACGTAGCCACAGAGAGGGACAAGAGGAGCAAAGGAGGTCAGGCAGTGAACGAATTGGCCGAACGGGCGCTGAACGTGGCGCAGCTCCACGGCGCCAGCTATGCCGACGTGCGCGTTGTGCGCCGCGAAAGACAAGAGCTGGCCGTGAAGAACGGCCAGGTCGGCAAGCTCGCGATGGACGAGGAGCAGGGCTTTGGCGTGCGGGTGATCGCCGACGGCGCCTGGGGCTTTGCCTCCAGCTCGCTGATGACGATGGCCGAGGTGGAGCGGGTGGCGGCGTTGGCGGTGACCATCGCACGGGCCAGCGCACTGGTGAAAGGCGAAGGGGTGAAGCTCGGGCCGCCGGAGGTCCACGTGGGGAGCTACCGCACGGCCGTGGTCCGAGACCCGTTCGCTGTGGCGACGGAAGACAAGCTGGCGCTGCTCCTGGCGGCCGACGAAGCGATGCGGCGGGTGCCGGGGGTGCGCGTCAGCCAGGCCAGCCTCGAGTTCCTGCGCGAGACCAAGCTCTTCACCTCCAGCGAAGGCTCGCGGGTGGAGCAGGTGCTCATCGAAAGCGGGGCCGGGTTGGAGACGGTGGCCGTGGGCGAAGGCGAGATGCAGAAACGCTCCTACCCCAACTCGTTCGGGCGGCACCAGGGCACAGCCGGCTACGAGTTTGTGGAGGAACTCGATCTTGTGGGGCACGCCCAGCCGACCGCCGCAGAGGCCGTGGCGTTGCTCAAGGCGCCCACTTGCCCCAGCGGCGTGATGACCCTGATCATCGGCGGCAGCCAACTGGGCCTGCAGGTGCACGAATCCTGCGGCCACCCCACCGAGCTGGACCGCGTCTTTGGCAGCGAGGCCTCATATGCCGGCACCAGCTTCCTGACCCCCGAAAAGCTGGGCACCTTCCGCTACGGCTCGCCGGTGGTCAACCTGACCGCCGACGCGACGCTGCCGGGCGGGCTGGGGAGCTTTGGCTACGACGACGAGGGCGTGCCGGCGCAGCGCGCCGAGTTGGTGCGTGAGGGCCTCTTTGTGGGCTATCTCACTTCGCGCGAGACGGCGGCCCGCCTGGGCCTGCGCTCCAACGGCACCATGCGCGCCGACGGCTGGAACCGCATGCCCATCATCCGCATGACCAACATCAACCTCGAGCCCGGCACCTGGACCCTGGCCGATCTCATCGCCGACACCGATGAGGGGCTGTTTGTCGATCTCAACAAGAGCTGGAGCATTGACGACAAACGCCTCAACTTCCAGTTCGGTACCGAAGTGGCTTACGAGATCACCAAGGGGCGCCTGGGGCGGCTCTACAAGAACGCGACCTATACCGGCATCACCCCGCAGTTCTGGGGCTCGTGTGATGCCATCTGTGGGCCGGCCGAGTGGCGCATCTGGGGCATCCCCAATTGCGGCAAGGGCCAGCCGCCGCAGAGCGCCCATGTGGGCCACGGCACAGCTCCTGCGCGTTTCCGTAACGTGCAGGTTGGCGTCATGCGCTAAGGAGGGAGCATGTTTGGCGAGAACGAACTGAGGCGCGTGGCCGAACAGGTGCTGGCCGCGTCGCAGGCCGACGAAACGGAAGTGCTTATCCTGGCCCACGATACCCAGCTCACGCGCTTTGCCGACGCGGTCATCCACCAGAACGTGGCCGAGCGCGATCAGGCGCTGCGCGTGCGCGCGGTGATCGGCCGGCGCACCGGCGTGGCCTCGACCAACGACGTGACGGCGGCGGGCATCGCCGCGGCGGTGCAGCGGGCGGCCGATATCGCTCGGCTGCAGCCCGAGAGTCCGCTGTACCTGCCCATGGCGGCGCCTGCCGTCATGGCGCAGGTGCCGGCCCGCATCGAAGCCACGGCGGCGTGCACGCCGGAGGCGCGGGCGCAGGGCGCAGGCGCCATCTGCCGCCTGGCGCAGGAGGCGGGCCTGGCGGCCGCGGGCGCCTTTAGCACTGAGGAGCGCGAGCTGGTGGTGGCCAACTCGCAGGGCCTCTGGGCCTATGCCGCGGGCACCCTGGCCGACCTGAACACGGTCATCATGGGTGCCGACTCCTCGGGCTATGCCAGCCGTACCGACATCGACGTGAGGCGCATCGACGCCGAGGGCGCAGGCCGCGAGGCGGTGGCCAAGGCCCTGCAGAGCCGAGCGCCGCGCGACGTGGCGGCAGGCAGTTACCCCGTCGTGCTCGAGGCCTATGCCGTCGAGGAGATGCTGGGCTACATGTCGTACATGGGGTTCAGCGCGCTGGCGGTGCAGGAGGGGCGCAGCTTTCTGGCCGGACGCCTAGGCCAGCAGATCGTGGACCCGCGCATCTCCATCTGGGATGACGGCCTCGACGCTACGGGCATCCCGGCGCCTTTTGACTTTGAGGGGGTGCCGAAGCGGCGGGTGGAGATCATCAAGGAGGGTGTGGCCACCGGGGTGGTCTATGATCGCCAGACGGCGGCCAGGGAGGGCAAGGAGTCGACCGGGCACGGGCTGCCGGTGCCCAACACCATGGGCCCCATGGCTGGGAACCTGTTCATGGCGCCGGGCGCTGCCTCGCGCGAAGAGCTGGTGCGCAGCGTGGGCCGTGGGCTCTACGTGACGCGCTTCCACTATGTGAACCCGGTGCATCCGATGAAGGCCGTCCTGACCGGCATGACCCGCGACGGCACCTTCCTCATCGAGAACGGCGAGATCGCAGCGCCGGTGAAGAACCTGCGCTTCACGCAGGGCGTGATCGAGGCCCTGAACCACGTCATCGCCGTGGGGGTACACACCGTCCTCGGCCGCGGCTGGGTCGGCGGCAACCGCGCGCCCGACCTGGCCCTGGGCGAGTTCCGCTTCAGCGGCACCACGCAGTTCTAGACGCAGGACGTAATACGTGAAACGTAATGCGTAAGACGTAGTGCGCAAAGCGCAATGCGCAAGACGTAATGTGTAGAACGTGAAGCGTGAGGGGTGCAATGTCCTCACGCTTCACGTTTGTCACTGCTCAGCTTGTCATTGCGAGTATCCCATGCCGCCGTGCGGCATGTGCAAGCACAGAAACTGCGACTGTCATTGCGAGGAGGCCGCAGCCGACGAAGCAATGACAGTCGCAGTTTCTGTGCTGGTCACAGGCGACAACATAGGTTCGCGAACCGCCCCTACCCTCTGCGCCTCTGCGGTAGGTATCCTCTTCGGTTGGAGGCGGAGCTTCGCTAGCCCGCCTGCACTCGCTTGGTCAGCTCCTCCTCACGCAGGGCACGGCGTAGGACCTTGCCGACGAGCGTTTTGGGCAGCTCGCTGCGGAACTCGACCGCGGTGGGCACCTTGAACCGGGCCAGGTTGGCGCGGCAGTGCTCGATGATCTCTTGCTCGGTGGCCGTCTCCCCTTCCTTCAGCACGACGTAGGCCTTGACCGTCTCGCCGCGGCGCGGGTCGGGCAGGCCGACGGCGACCGCCTCTTTGACCTTGGGGTGCTGATAGAGCACCTCTTCGATCTCGCGTGGGTAGATGTTGAACCCGCCGGCGATGATCATGTCCTTCTTGCGGTCGACGATCTGGAAGTAGCCGTCTTCATCCATGCGGGCGATGTCGCCGGTGTAGAGCCAGCCGTCGCGCAGGACGAGCGCGGTCTCGTCGGGGCGGTTCCAGTAGCCCTTCATGACCTGCGGCCCGCGGACGACGAGCTCGCCGATCTCGCCCACCGGCATCTCCTGGGTGCCGGTCTCGACGTCCATGATGCGGGCGTCGGTGTCGGGCCAGGGCAGGCCGATGGTGCCGATGCGGTTCTCGCCGTAGATCGGGTTGGCATGGGTGACCGGCGAGCTCTCGCTCAGACCGTAGCCTTCAACGAGCTTGGCGCCGGTGATCTCCCCGAAGCGCTTCTGGACCTCCACCGGCAGCGCCGCACCGCCCGAGATGCAGGCGTTGATCGAGCGCAGGTCGTACTTGCCGACTTCGGGGTGGTTGTTGATGCCGACGTACATGGTCGGCACACCGGGGTAGGCCGTGGGCCGGAAGGCCTGAATGGTCTCGAGCACGTCCTTGATGTCGCGTGGGTTGGCGATCAGGAGCATGGTGGCGCCGCAAACGACGGCAAAGTTCATGGCGGTGGTCATGCCGTAGCTGTGGCTGACCGGCAATGCCGCCATCACCACTTCTTCGCCGTCCTTGGCGCTGAACCACGTCCTGGTCTGGATGGCGTTGACCATGATGTTGCGGTGCGTCAGCTCGGCCGCCTTGGGCACGCCGGTGGTGCCGCCGGTGTAGAGCAAGATGGCGGTGTCGTCGAGGTCGCTGTGGACCGGCTCGGGCTTGGCCGGGGCCTGGGCCAGCAGTTGCTGGAAACCGATGGCCAGCGGATCGCTCGCAAAGTTGGCGCGATGGCCTTCCTTCTTCTCCTTGGCGACGGTGAAGAGGAAGCGAAGCAGCGGTGGGAAGTACTCTTTGACGTTGGTGACGATGATGTGCTCGAGGGGCGCCCCGGGCTGGGCATCCTTCACGACCGAGTAGAAGCGGCTCATGACGATGATGACCCGCGCGCCCGAGTCCTTGAGCTGGTGCTCCAACTCGCGGGCCACATAGAGCGGATTGCAGGGGACAACGATGCCGCCGATGCGGAGGATGGCATAGAAGGCGATGACGTACTGCGGCGAGTTGGCGGTCATGATGGCGACGCGGTCGCCTTTTTGCACGCCCATGCGCTGCAGGCCGGCCGCGCAGCGGTCGACCAGCGCATCGAGCTGGGCGTAGGTGAGCTTGGCCTTGAAGAAGACGGTCGCCGCGCGATCGGGGAAGCGGCGCGCCATCTCGGCCAGGATCTCCGGCAGGGTTTTCTCGGGATAGGTGATGGAGGCGGGGACGCTGGGCTCATACTTACGAAGCCAGGGCTTTTCCATGGGACCCTCCTTCCCGGACCCAAAAGCGATGCGACACGGCGCCATGTGGCGACCGCAGAGCGTTCTCTTGCGCTATCACCTCCCTTCGTGGCGGCGCGCGAGCGCCAGGAGGGCCGCGCCCAGGGCCCCGACGAACTGGGCATCGGCCGCGACGTTGATCTGTACCTGGGCGGCACTGCCCAGGGCGGCGACAAAGCCGGCGTTGCGAGCGACCCCTCCGGTGCAGACGACGACAGGCCGGAGGCCCACGCGCCCCGCCAGGCCCAGCACCCGGCTGGCGATGGCGGCGTGGAGGCCGGCGACGATGCCGGCCCGCGGCACGCCACGGGCCAGATGCGAAATCACCTCCGTCTCGGCGAATACTGTACAGGTCGAGCTGATCGGCACCGGCTGCTCGGCCAGGGCGTGGAGTGCGGCCAGTTGGTCCACTGCCAGCCCGAGCGCCTGAGCCATGACCTCGAGAAAGCGCCCGGTGCCGGCGGCGCAGCGGTCGTTCATGGCGAAATCGCTGACCCGGCCCGCCTCGTCGAGTGCGATCACTTTGCTGTCTTGCCCGCCGATATCGATGACGGTGCGCGCGGCAGGCACCAGGTGGCGCGCGCCGCGGGCATGACAGGTAATCTCCGAGGCCTCGCTGTCGGCTTGAGCAAAGCGCACGCGGCCGTAGCCGGTCACCACGCTCGCACGCACGAGGCGCCGCTCGACGCCGGCCTCGGCGCAGGCTCCAGCGATCAGCTCGCCGGCGACAGACGGGCCGTCGTAGCCCGCAGGCGCGAGCGCACGGGCGATGATGGAGCCTGCCCCATCGATGAGCACCACCTTGACGGTGCGCGAGCCGATATCCAATCCCAGCCAGGTGCTCATGAGGCCCTGCCGTCGAGGGCTTCGAGAAAGGCCTGCACACGGGCGGCAATCGCCTCTTCGGCGTAGGCGCGCGGGTCGGCCATGTCGGCTTCGAAGAGCAGGCCGGGCACGCCGGTCGCATCGGTCACCAACCGCCGCGCTACGGGCTGCCCCAGCGAGAAGGGCTTGCAGCTCCGGTTCGCGTGCATCACAAAGCCATCGCAGGCGTACTCGCCGATCAACTGCGCCATGCGCTCGGCGCGGTGCGCCAGGCTGTGGTTGAGAAAGATGCCCAGGTAGGTGCGCGCCAGGGCCTCCAGCGGCTCGCCGGCCTCGACCTCCGTATCCCAGGCGCCGGTGTAGGTGTCGGCCACGAAGCAGGCGCCGCGCCGGGGGAACTGGGAGAAAAAGTGGTAGATGCGCGGCCAGATGGCGATGTTATCCCACAGCAGGCGGAAGCGCTCGCCGGCCACGGCGCTGACCCCCTGGCGCACGCGCTGCTCAGCTTCGCTGTGCAGCATGCGGTAGAAGGCGACCGCTTCGGGTGTGCCGCGCAGCGACACGATGGGGGCCATGGTCACAAAGAGATCGGGCACGCTCAGCGGCGAGGGGTGGGCGCGGCAGAGGCCGCGGATGTCGCGCCAGAGGGCTACGGTCTCGTTGCTCAGCGCCAGCACGTCTGCGAGCCGGGCGCGATCGAGCCGCCGCGCGGCGCGGCGCTCCAGCCAACGCACGAGGTCTTCGAGCTGGCCGGCGACATAGGCGAGGGCGTGCTCGTTGATGGTGTCGTCGGGCAGGAACGGGGTGTCGAGGATGAAGAGGGGCACGGCGAAGCGTTGGGCCAGGGCCTGGAACCACTTGACCACCGTGCCGCAGATGTTGTTGCAGGCTACGAGCAGGTCGGGCCGGCCCAGGCCGGCGAAGGGAGCATCGTCGCCGATGGCCGCGGCGCCGATGGAGATGCGGGCGTAGGCGCAGAGGTCGCGGCTGTAGCCCAGGCGCTCGGCGGCCTCGCAGAGGGGCACGGCGCCCTGCGACGCGCACACGGCCGCATAGTTCTCGGGGTAGACCGGCAGGACGTCCATCGCCCGCAAGAGCTCCACGGGCGCCCCGCTGGTGACCCAGGCGACCGGCAGGCCACCCTGCCTGCCCAGCGCCTGGCCGTAGTGCTCGATCATGAGCCGGGTGAGCTCGCCACCCGACTCGAGACGGGGGTAGTTGCGGGCCATACCTCACCCCTCACGTGCCCCCACGTGCTCGTACCGGCGCCTCACAGGCGCCCGATCGGTTCAACTTCTGCTGACACCCGACAGGTCCTCGGAGACCTGTCAGGTGTCAGCAGGCGCCGACAGCATCTCCAGAAAGGCCTGCAGCCTGGTGCGCAACTGTTCCGGGGCGTTGACGGCCTCCACTTCCAGGAACAGCCGCGCCGTGCCCGAGGCCGCGAGGGCCTGGCCGGCAGGCACAGCCTCAAAGCCATGGGGATCGCAGAACTTGACGAGGACCTGGATCACACCCTGGGCGCCGCGCCGGGCAGCCAGGTTGGCGAGCCGGGCGGCATAAGGGGCGCCGGGGGCGTGCTTGGCGGGGCAGGCCGGCCGCGCCAACAGGCGATCGGCGAGCGCTGCCCAGGGGTCGCCCGACTCGGCGGCGAGCGTAATGGCGTCGCGGGTGCCGTTGCACAGGTCGTCGCCCACCACCCGGCCGCCGAGCGCGTCGATGAGCTCGGGGATGAGGGGCTCGTCGAGGACGGAGCCGGCCAGGATGACCGCGGGGCCCTGCGCGGGGCGCGGCGGCCGGGCCTCCAACTCTGCGATGAGCGCCTCAGCCAGCGACAGGTAGTGCTCGGGAGGCATTTGCCAGGCGGCGGCGATGGCCGCCCAGGCTTCAGCCGCCGCGAGGCGATCGCGCAGGCTGTCGATGCGCTGCACGGCGCGCCGCAGGCGGTTGTAGAGGACGATGCTGCGGGCCAGGGCCTCGGCGGCGACAGGCCGGCCCAGGTGTTCGAGGCGGCCGGCCAGGCTGAGCAACTCTTGGCGCAGGTATGCGGGCGCGCGCGGTCCCTCCAGGCTCAGCGGCTCGACGAACGTAAGCAACGGCGGGGCGGGCCGCAGCGCCCGCCAGATGCCGGCGAGTTCTTGCATGCTGTCGCACGTGTGGGGCAAGATGACGGCGGCCAGCGCGTCGAGCCGGCCGGTGAGCGCCGCGCCGAGGACGCCGCGGATGAGAGGGCAGGCGAAGGAGGGCAGCCAGGCCTCGGCCGCCGGGGCGGGCAATCCGGGCGCGCGCAGACGCAGCGGCACCAGGCCGGCTGCGTGCAGCAGCTCGAGCGGCGTGTAGCTGCAGGCTACCCCCGCCAGGCTTCCCGCCGCGAGGGCAGGGAGGGGTCGCAGGGCCGCTTCTTGCAAGGCCCCGAGCACGCCGATTCCCGCGGACATGATACGCTCCTCCCGCGGTGGGTTCGTAGTTGGCGCTTGAGCGCCTTGACCCTTTCGGACTGGCCCCGTATCCGAGGTTGGCGCCCGACTGAGGTGGTCAAGGCGCTCAAGCGCCGACCACGAACCTGGCTGCCGGCTCTGAGTCGTGCTGGCAAAGTGATGCTAGTGGTTCGTCGCATTGGTTTTGATGGGCTCCGACGCCCACCAAGCCGCCTGCGGCGGCCAAGGGGGGCTAGGCTACGCCCATCAAAACCAATGCGGCGAACCACTAGGCGCCCGCGGCCTCTACCAGCGCCGCCCGGAACTCGGGCGCCATCTCGACGGCGCGGCGCTGCCCGTTCAGGCTCACCAGCACCTGCACCGTGCGCCCTTCGGCCAGGCGCACGCCGGTCGTACGGTTCAGCACGGCGTAGCCGAGGCCAAAGCTCGTGCGCCCGACCTCGTCGACCCAGGTCTGCACGGTGAGCTCGTCGTCGAAACGTGCCGGGGCCAGGTAGCGGCAGGTGGCCTCGACGATGGCAAGGCCGGTCCCCGTCCTTTCGAGGGTGCGAAAATCGAACCCGAGCGTGCGCAGCAGGTTGACCCGTGCCACCTCAAAGTAGACAAAGTAGCTGGCATAGTACACCACGCCCTGCGCGTCGGTCTCGGCATAGCGCACGCGTAGGCTCGACTCGGCGATGGTGCCCTGCGCGCCGCGCACGATACGGACGATATCGTTGGCCAATGACAGTCTCCCTGGAACGCCACGGGCTCTTGCACGACCAGCGCTGCCCGGCCTTCGCCCAGAGTGGGGGTTTGGAGGTTGTCGCGCATCGTTGGCCCGCCCGCGGGCGGGCCAACGATGCGCGACAACCTCCAAACCCCTGAAAACGGGGCCTGCTCCGGGCAAGTGCGAAGCATGGAGCCCGGTTGCCCGGCCGGCAGGGCGGGGCAACCCCGCTCTGCCGGGGCGGGGCAACCCCGCTCTGCCGGGGCGGGGCAACCCCGCTCTGCCGGGGCGGGGCAACCCCGCCCCTACACCACGCTGCCGGCCTTGGCAGCGTTGATCTCCTTGATGATCTCGGGCACGACCTTGTACAGGTCGCCGACGATGCCCACATCGGCCAGGCGGAAGATGGGCGCGCCTGCATCTTTGTTGATGGCGATGATGAACTTGCTTTCCTTCATGCCGGCCTGGTGCTGGATGGCGCCCGAGATGCCGCAGGCGACATAGATGTCGGGATGTACGGTCTTGCCCGTCTGGCCCACCTGGTGGTCTTGAGTGATCCAGCCGGCATCGACGGCAGCGCGCGAGGCGCCCACTTCGCCGCCGATGGCCGCGGCCAGTTCTTCGATCAGCCTAAAGCCCTCGGCGTTGCCCAGGCCACGGCCGCCCGAGACGATGATGCGCGCGCCCTCCAGCTCGGCGCGGCGGCGCGCTTCCTTGACGACCTCCTGCACCAGCACGCGCAGGTCCTGCTGTTCGAGCGCCACGGGCACCCGCTCGACCGTGCCGGTGCGTGAGTCATCGGGCGGCCTGGCGATCATGACGCCGGGGCGCACGGTTGACATCTGCGGCCGGTGGCGCGGGCAGACGATGGTGGCCATGACGTTGCCGCCAAAGGCCGGGCGGGTCTGCAGGAGCAGGCGCTCGCTCTCGTCGATATCGAGGCCGGTGCAGTCGGCGGTGAGGCCGGTGTGCAGGCGCTGCGAGATGCGCGGCGCCAGGTCGCGGCCGATCACCGTGGCTCCGAAGAGGACGATCTCGGGCTTTTTCTCACGGATGAGGTCCGTCAGCACCCGGGCGTAGGGCTCCGTCCGGTAGTGTGCCAGTTGCGGGTCGTCGGCGAGGTAGACCGTATCGGCGCCCTGGCGGATCAGCCTGCCGCACAGGTCCTCAACGCCGTGGCCAATGACCACGGCCTCAGCCTTGGCGCCGAGGACATCGGCCAGCTCGCGGGCTTTGCTCATGAGCTGCTCGGCCACCCGGGTCAGCGCACCGTCGCGCTGTTCGGCAAAGACCCAGATGTTGCGGTACTCCTCGACCCGCACGCCGCCCACCGCTTGCACGCCCAACACCAGCGCGCCCTCCGGGCAGGAGTCGATGCAGGCCCCGCAGTCCACGCAAGTCTCAAAGACCTTGGCGACGCCATCCACCAGGCCGATGGCACCGAACGGGCACGATACCTCACACGTGCCGCAGCCGCTGCACTTGTCGGTGAGAACCCGTAGCTCCACAGTGGACCTCCTTCCGATGCGGTTACGTACTGCGTACTACGTACTGCGTACTGCGTAATGCGTGATGCGTGAGACGTGATGCGTAATGCGTGCTGCGTAATACGTAAGGCGTGTAGCGTAAGGCGTGAAGCGTGAGGCGGAGGGCCTGTGCGAGGTCCGCCGCGTTGCCTGCAAGATGGCCTACGCAACACGCAATACGCGACACGTCTCACGCATCACGCATTCACTGCCTCCATGTGTTTCTTGAGCACCAAAGCCAGGCGCCGGATGCCTTCATCGATGAGAGCGGGCGGCGTCGAGGCGAAGGTCAGGCGCATGGCGTTGCGGCCGCCGTCGTCGGCATAAAAGGCGGTGCCGGGCACGAAGGCGACCTTGGCCGCGATGGCGTCTTCCAGGAGCTTGAGCGAGTCGACTTGTTCGGGCAGCGAGAGCCAGAGGAAGAGCCCGCCCTGCGGCTGCGTCCAGCGCACGCCCGGGGGCATGTGCCTGGCGAGCGCGGCGAGCAGCGCATCGCGGCGCTCGCGGTACGTCGCCCGAATCTCCTCGATGTGCGGGCCTAGCAGCCCACGCTGGCAGTACTCGTTGGCGAGGACCTGGCACAAGCTCGCGGTGTGCAGATCTGCGCCTTGCTTGGCCTTGGCCAACCGCTGCGCCACCTCGGCCGGGGCGATGATCCAGCCCAGGCGCAGGCCGGGCGCCAGCGTTTTGGAGAAGGTGCTCATATAGATCACACTGCCCGGATCGCCAGCGGCGAGCGATGCCGCGTCGAGCGCATAGAGGGGCGCGACATCCTCGCCCTCGAAGCGCAGGTCGCCGTAGGGATCATCTTCCACCAGGGCGATGCCGTAGCGCCGCACGAGTTCCAGCAGTTGCCGCCGACGCGCCAGGCTCAACGTCACGCCGGCTGGGTTGTGAAAGTTGGGCATGACGTAGACGAACTTGGGGTGGTGCTTGGCGATGACCGCTTCGGCCGCAGCGACGTCCATGCCGTCGTCGTCGACGGGCACCGAGACGAAGCGCGCGCCGTAGGCCTGCCAGGCCTGCAGGGCGCCCAGGTAGGTGGGCCGCTCGACGAGGACGACGTCGTCCGGGTCGATGAACAGCCGGCCGACCAAGTCGAGGGCCTGCTGCGAGCCCGAGGTGACGAGGATGTTGCCCTCGTCGACTGGCAGGCCTTTGGCCCGGGCCATCTCGGCCAGGGTGCGCCGCAGGGGCGCATAGCCCTCGGTCACGCCGTACTGCAGCGCCGCCTCGCTGGCACCCGACAGGACCTCACGGCAGGCGTCGGCCAGGTCTTCGACAGGGAAGAGCCCGGCCGCCGGCCAGCCGCCGGCCAGCGAGATGAGATCGGGCTGCTGGGCGAACTTTAGGATCTCGCGGATGATCGAGCTCGACATCTGCTGGGCCCGCTGGCCCATGAGCATGCGCCATTGCATGGTCACGGAATCGCCTCCAAGGGTGAACCTGGTGCAGGCTTCATAGCCTGCATGTCCTTGTGCCGGCCACGGCGCCGGCGCGGCCGCAGAACGAACCTCATGACTCGCGCAGCCGGACCTGCGCGGCGACCTCACCGATCGCGGCCGCTCTGGCGATGGCATAGTCGATGCCGTCGGTGGGCACAGCGCTGGGGCCGACCCACACCGTCGTCATGTGCCAGGCTTTGGCGGCGCGCAGGTTGCGCAGCGAGTCGTCGGCGAACAGACACGCCGAGCCGGGCACGCCCAGGGCGGCCAGCACGTGCTCGTAGACCGCCGGGTTGGGCTTGTGACGGTAGCCCGTCGCGGTGATGTCAAAGATGCGCGTGAAGCGGCCCCGCACGCCCAGGGCGGCGACCACGCGCTCGGCGTGTCTCCGGTCCGAGTTGGTAAAGATCACCGGCTCCCAGGGCAGCGCCTGCAGCGCCCTGTCCAGCTCGGCGTCGGGCTGGAGGAGCTGCTCCACGTGCACGTCGTGCACGTAGGCCAGGTACTCCTCGGCATCGGTCTGGCGGTGGGCCAGCAGCCCGGCCAGCGTCGTGCCATGGCGCGCCGCGTAGGCGTCGCGCAGGCTCGCCGCCTCGACCGGCGCCAGGCCCAGTCGTTCGACCAGGTAGCGCTCGATGCGGCCTTCGATGGCCGGCAGCACCCCCGCCGAGCGGGGGTAGAGTGTATCGTCGACGTCAAAGAGCGCATACCGGATCACGTTCGCCTCTCCTGCCGCTCGGATCGGACGGCCAGGCCGATGCCGAGGAGCAGGACGAGGCCTCCAAGGATCAGGGCCGCGGGCGGGCGCTCGCCCAGGAGCACAAGCGCCAACACGGTGGCCCCCAGGGGCTCGCCCAGGATGGCGACCGTCACAAAGGTCGGCGAAAGGTACCGCAGGGCCCAGTTGGCCGACGAGTGCCCGATGACCTGCGGCCCTAGGGCGAGCAGCACCAGCAGCCCGTAGGTGCGCGCGCTGTAGCCCACGAGCGGCTGGCGAGCGATGAAGCAGCCCGCCAGCAGCACCAGCGCGGCCAGACCGTACATCGGCCAGATATAGGCCAAGAGCGAGAGCCTGCGCCGCAGCCGGCGGCCGACAAGCATGTAGACTGCCGCCATGAGCGCCCCGGCCACGGCCAGGAGGTCGCCCGAGAGCGCGCCGCCGGCAGACCGTGCATCGGCCAGGCCGATGACGATCGAGCCCACCATGGCCAGGGCGGCGGCCAGCGCCAGTGGCCACGACACGCGCTCGCCCAGAAAGAGCGGCGAGGCGACGGCCACAAAGAGCGGCGTGGTGCTCACCAGGGCCACCGAGCTGGCCACCGATGTCAGGCTCAGCGAGGCGATCCAGGTGGCAAAGTGCAGCCCCAGGGCGACCCCGGCCAGGGCCAGCAGCCACCATTCGCGCTGGTCCAGGCCGCGCCACTCGCGCGCGGCCCGCGGCAGGGCCAAGGGCGCCAGGATGAGCGTCGCTGCTGTCAGGCGCCCGGCGCCGACCACGAGCGGCGGTGCCGCCGCCCAGCGGATGAGGATCGAGGCCCAGGCCATGGCCAGCACGCCGACGAGGAGCACGGCGATGGCCCGGCCGGGGCCGGCATGGGTCTCGGCGCTAATTGACATAAGCCGCAAGGGCCAGCAGCGCTCGCCAGACCCGGAACAGCACGCGCATATCTTCATGTTGGTAACGAACTGTGCGCCCGTCGAGCCGCTCCACGTCGGGGAGCAGCGCGGCCATGTCGGCCTGGTCGGTGCGCATAAAGGTCACGTCGGCGATGATGGGAGGCGTGAGCACATAGGGCTGGCCCCGGCGCCGCACCGCCTCGCTGGCGGCGGCCTCGATGCGCTGCCGCGCCACCGAGGGCGGCAGGCAACGGGCCGCGCTGCGGCCGACGGCGCGCTTGACCGCCACTGTCGCCGGCGGCGCCAGCAGCGTCTGTGCCTCTGCCACCACGGCCAGGTCGCCGGTGACCAGCCCCACGGGCACGCCGAGGGCGCCGGCGAGGGCCGCGTTCAGGCCTACCTCGCCCACCGGCTGCCCGTTGAGCTTGAGCTCAAAGACGTGGCGGCCCGAGTAGGTGTGGTTCAGCGTGCCCAGGGGGTTGCCCGCCATGGCGTGGTAGCCCACAAAGAGTGCCACGTCAAAGCGCTCGTCGAGCCCCTCCATCATCGAGAACGGTTTGGGCGAGCCGGTCACCAGCTCGGCTCGAACGTCCAGCTCTTCGATCATGATGTTGCGCATTGCGCCGTGTGAGTCGTTGACCAGCACCTCGCTGGCCCCCGCCCCAAAGGCGCCGGCGATGGCGGCGTTCACCTCGCCTGTCATCAGGCGCCGCGCGCGCTCGAACTCCTTCTCATCGTCGCTGGTCTGGACCCCAGCCACAACGCCAGAGATGCCTTCAATGTCGGCGGAAATGAAGACTTTCACCTGGTAGTCCTCGCTAGGCGGCCTATCGCATGTAGCCTATGGCTTATGGCATATGGCGAGCTGCGCATAGGCGGCAGTCCATGATCAGTGGAGCGTGGCGCGAAACGAGTTGATGCTCTTGGCCAAGCGCTCTCCGTCGTCATACAGCGCTCGATACTTCTCCTCGGTGATGTACCTCTACAGCAGGTTCTTCTGTTTCATGCGCCCGATCAACTGTTTGGCCGCCTCGGCCGGCGCGGCCTTGATGACCTCTCCGGGCTCCTTGGGCGGCGGCGAGAAGCTGCGCTTGACCTGGGTGGGTGAGCCCTTGAGCCCGACGCCCTCGGGGTCGGCGCCGATCTCGGCGGCGCCCCAGCGCTCGACCGTCTGCTCGCGGTAGGCGCGGAAGATGCCTGGCGCACTGGGGTAACGCGGTTTGTTGGCCTCTTTGGTGATGGTCAGCAGCGCGGGCAGCGCCGTCTCCAGCACCTCATGGCCGTCCTCGAGCGCCCGTGTGGCGCGCACGTGCCCGTTGGCCACGGTGAACTCGCGCACGTAGGTGACCTGCGGCACGCCGAGGTATTCGGCCATCTGCGGGCCCACCTGGGCGGTGTCGCCGTCAATGGCCTGCCGCCCGCCGAGGATCAGGTCGTAGGGGGCCAGCTTCTTCACGGCCAGGGCCAGGGTGGTCGCTGTGGCCCAGGTATCGGCCCCGGCAAAGGCGCGGTCGGTCAGCAGGATGGCGCGGTCCACGCCCATGGCCAGCGCCTCGCGCAGCGCGTCATCGGCCTGTGGCGGCCCCATCGAGATCACGACCACCTCGCCGCCCACCTGCTCGCGCAGGCACAGCGCCGCCTCGATCGCATTCTTGTCCTCGGGATTGATGATCGAAGGCACGCCCTCGCGGATCAGCGTCCCCGTGCGCGGGTCGAGGCGCACCTCGTTCGTATCCGGCACCTGCTTGATCGTCACGATGATTCTCATAGCGTTCTCCTGGCGTGGGACGTGACCCGTGATGCGTGATGCGTGATGCGTGAGAAGCCAGACCCCACGTTTCACGTATCACGTTTCACGTATCACGCGTCATCCCTTGATCCGCAACCCGATCTTGCGGAAGAGGTTGGTGGCGATCACCAGCCGCTGTACCTCGTTGGTGCCCTCAAAGATGCGGGTGATACGGGCGTCGCGGTACATGCGCTCGACGGGATAGTCCTTCATGTAGCCCATGCCGCCGTGGATCTGCAGGCATTTGTCGACGCAGCGGTCGAGCACTTCGGAGCCGTAGACCTTGCACATTGCGGCCAGGGTCGAAAAGTCGCGGCCCATGTTGCCGCTGTCGAGCATCCAGGCGGTGCGGTAGACCAGGGAGCGCAGGGCCTCGATCTCGGTGGCCATGTCGGCGACCATCCACTGGATGGCCTGTTTTTGGGCCACGGGCTCGCCGAACTGGTAGCGGTTCTTGGCAAAGTCCATGGCCATATCGAGCGCGATCTGCGAGCCGCCCAGGCAGCCCGCCCCCAGGCTGATGCGGCCGACATCGAGGGTCTTGAGGGCCGTGAGGAAGCCGGCGCCGAACTGCCCCAGCACGTTCTCCACGGGCACGCGGCAGTCCTCGAAAAAGATCTCGGCTGTCGAGGAGCCACGGATTCCCATTTTAGTCTCTTTCGTGCCAACGCGGAATCCGGGGAAATCCTTCTCGACGATGAACGCCGTCACGCCGCCGCGGGCGCCGAGCGCCGGGTCGGTGACGGCAAAGACCGAGATCACGTCGGCGATGTCGCCGTTGGTGATCCAAATCTTGGAGCCGTTGAGGATGAAATAGTCGCCGTCGCGCACGGCGCGCGTCTGGATGGCTGCGGCGTCGGAGCCGGCGTTGGCCTCGGTGAGGGCAAAGGCGCCGATCTTATCGCCTCGTGCCAGGGGCACCAGGTACTTTTGCTTCTGTTCTTCGGTGCCGTCGAGATAGATGGCCATGGCGCCGATGCCGGTGTGCGCGCCGATGATGGTGGCCGTGGAGCCGCAGACCTTGTTGATCTCCTCCATGAGAATGCAGTAGCCGATTTCGCCGGCGCCTGCGCCGCCGTACTTCTGGGGGAAGGGCACGCCCATCAAGCCGATCTTGGCGGCCTTTCTGATGACGTCCCAGGGCACGCATTCGTCGATATCAATCTGGGCGGCGACGGGCGCGACCTCGTTCTCTGCGAACTCGCGCACCATGCGCCGGAACAGCTCGTGCTCTTTGGAGAAGGTAAAGTCCATAGCGAGCCTCCATGACTCAGACGAGGGGAGTCTGGAGCACGAAAGGCGCGAAATGCCACGAGAGGCGCGAAAGGGCCGCTGGCGCGTCGACTCGTCTTTCGCGCCCTTTCGTGTCTTTCGTGCTCCAGTTCCTTCGTCGCGGCTACTTGTCCTGGAACTTGGCCTGGCGTTTCTGCAGGAAGGCGGTGACGCCCTCGCGCATGTCTTCGCTGGTGCACAGGTCGGCGAACTCGTCTGCCTCGATCTCGAGCCCCTCGTCGAGCGTCGTCTCCAGCCCCTTGTCGACGGCGCGCAGGATGGCCGCCAGGGCCAGGCCGCCCTTGGCGTTGAGCTTCTTGGCCAGGTCCTTGGCAGCCTTGACCACCTCGCCCACCGGCACGACCTGGGTGACCAGGCCGATGCGCTTCGCTTCCTGGGCGTTGACCATGTCGCCGGTCAGCAGGAGCTCGATGGCCTTGCCCCGGCCCACATAGCGCGGCAGGCGCTGCGTGCCGCCCCAGCCGGGGATGATGCCCAGGCCGATTTCGGGCTGGCCAAAGCGCACGCCGTCTTCGGCGATGCGGATGTGGCACGACATGGCGAGCTCGTTGCCGCCGCCCAGGCAGAAGCGGCCGTTGATGGCGGCGATGACCGGCTTTCGCGACTGCTCAATCTGCCGGAAGAAGAGCTGGCCACGGCGCACGAGCTCGCGGGCCTCGTCGCGCCCCTTGATGGCGGCGATCTCGTTGATATCGGCGCCGGCGACAAAGAACTGCCCGGCGCCGGTGATGATGATCGTCTTCACCTCGGGGTTGTTCGTGACCTCTTCAAAAGCTGCACTGAGGTCCATCACCGTCTGCGTGTTGAAGGCGTTGGCCGGCGGGTGATCGATCGTCAGGATGGCGGTGCGATCCTCGATCGCCACTTTGACGTACTGGTAGGTTGCCATGGGTGCGCGCTCCTTTCGTACTATGTAATGCGTGAAACGTGAGACATGATGCGTAAAACGTGAAACGTAATGCGTGAGACGTCTCTCTTCCGTGCTGCGTGTTCCGTTGCGTGTTACGCGCCGCTTACGCATTACGCATCACGGCTCACGCCTCACATCTCACCCCGAATACTCCCTGAACCCCTTGCCAACCTTCTTGCCCAGGTGGCCGGCCCGGACCTTGGAACGCAGCAGGCGCGCCGGGCGGAAGCGCTCGCCGAACTCGGCTTGCAGCGCTTCGAGTTTGGCCAGCACCAGGTCGAGCCCGATCTGGTCGCCGAGCTCCAGGGGGCCCATGCGCGTGTCGCCGACCTTCATGCCGATGCCGGCGATGCAGGCCATGTCGATGTCGTTGATGTTGGCCACGTGCTCGGTGATGCAGTAGACCGCCTCGTTGATCAGCGGCATCATCAGGCGGTCGACGCTGAAGGGGGTGCCGCTGCGCACCTGGCCCGAGGCCTGCAGGTCCTTGATCATCTGGCGCACAGGCTCGTCAGATTGACCGCCGTAGCCGTAAAAGCCGGCCCCGGTCTTTTCGCCGTAGCGGCCGGCCTTGAAGATGGGGTCGTAGAGCGGCGCCGGAGTCATGCGCTCGCCATACTCGCCGTAGAGGTAGGCGCCCACGTCGTAGCAGACGTCGATGCCCAGCATGTCCATCAGGGTGAAGGGGCCCATGGGCCAGCCGAACTCGGTCATGGCCTGGTCGATCTCTTCGGCCGTGGCCGCACCCTCCGACAGGGCCCAGACCGCCTCGTTGAGGTAGGGCATGAGCAGGCGGTTGACGAGGAAGCCGGGGCACTCTTGCACCACCACAGGGATCTTGCGCAGCGACTCGGTGAACATCACCACATCGTCGATTGTCTCCTGCGTGGTGTCGAGGCCGGGGATGACTTCGACCAGTTTCATCACGTGAGCCGGGTTGAAGAAGTGCATCCCGACGACCTTGCCCGGCCGTTTGGTGGCCGCGCCCATCTCGGAGATGGAGAGGGCCGAGGTGTTGGAGGCAAAGATCGTCTGCTCGGGGCAGACCTGCTCGAGCTGGGCGAAGACTTGGCGCTTGATGGCCATCTTTTCGGGCACGGCTTCGATGACGATATCCACGTCCTCAAAGCCCTCCCAGGTGGCCGTCCCCGTGATGAGGTCCATCTTGTCTTTGAGCTCGCCGGCGCTCATCTTGCCCTGCTCGACGCGGCGCTGGTAGATGCCGCGCACCACAGCCAGGCCCTTGTCGACCAGTTCCTGGTTCACGTCTTTGAGCACCACGGGCAGGCCTGAGAAGGTAATCACCTGGGCGATGCCGGCGCCCATGGCCCCTGCCCCGACGACCCCTGCTTTGAAGATGTACATGGTTGCCTCCTTGCGTGATACGTGATGCGTAATACGTAGGGCCTCCCCGTGTCGCGTGTTGCGTGTTCCGTTACGCAGTACGCATCACGCAGTACTCGTCACGCATCACGCATCACGCATCACGGGTCATCTCCGCTCCACCACCATGGCGCCGCCTTGCCCGCCGCCGACGCACATGGTGACGATGCCGAGCTTGGCGTCGCGGCGCATCATCTCTTTGAGCAGCGTGATCACGATGCGGGCGCCCGAGCAGCCGACCGGGTGGCCCAGGGCGATGGCGCCGCCGTTGACGTTGACCCGGTTCCAGTCCCAGCCCAGCTCCTTGCCGACGGCAAGCGTCTGCGCGGCAAAGGCCTCGTTGATCTCGATCAGGTCGATATCGTCCAGCTTGAGGCCGCCCTTGGCGAGCGCCTTGGGCACCGCCTTGGCCGGGCCGATGCCCATGAGCTCGGGCGGCACGCCGGCATAGGCATAGCTGCGCACGTAGGCCCAGGGCGTGAGGCCGAGCGCCGCCGCCTTCTCGGCGGTCATGACGACGAGCGCAGCCGCGCCGTCGGAGATGGGGCAGGCGTTGGCTGGGGTGACGCTGCCGTTCTCTTTGAACACCGTGGGGTAGAGGGCGGCCTTTTGCACGCTGAGGGTGGGGTTGATGCACTCGTCCTGCGTGATCTCTTCGCGCGCCACCTCCTGGCCGGCGACCCTCTTGACCACCGGCACGGGCACGATCTCCTCGCGGAACTTGCCCATGCGCGTGGCCATGAACGCCTTCTTGTGGCTGTTCACGGCATAGGCGTCCTGCTCTTCGCGCGAGATGCCGTACATCTCGGCCACGTTCTCGGCCGTGCGGCCCATGATCTGGTTGCAGACGGGGTCGGTCAGGCCCTCCCAGAGGGCATCGACGAAAGTGGTGTGGCGCAGCTTGAGGCCCCAGCGGGCGCCGCGCACGATGTAGGGGGCGGTCGACATGCTCTCGGTGCCGCCGACAAGGAAGACCTCGCCGTCGCCGGCCTGGATGGCCTGGTAGGCCGAGGTGATCGACTGCAGGCCCGAGGCACAGTTGCGCTGCACCGTGTAGCCGGGCACCTCGATGGGCACGCCGGCCATCAGCGCGGCCACGCGGGCGATGTTGGCTGCATCGGACCCCTGGCCGATGCAGCCCAGGATCACGTCGTCGATGATGCCGGGGTCGACCCCGGTCTGGCGCAGGACCTCCACGAGCACGATCCTGGCCAGCTCTTGTGCCGTGATGGTGCGAAAGGCGCCACCATGGCTGCCGATGGGCGTGCGCACGCCTCCGACGATGACGACATCCTTCATCGCGACCTCCTGTTGCGGACGTGGTTCCCTGCACTCCAGGGCTCATCAATAGGACGCAACAACCGAGCGCTCAAGAGTCAGCGCATAGCGTCGAAGAACGAGCCGGGTCGGCTGCTACACATCCGTCGCGAGGCATCTGCTAGTGATGCTCGCTGTGGCGTCGCTACGCTCATCTGTTGTGCTTGTCGGCGGCCGTTGGGATCGATGCGAAAGCCGGCCGTTGCGGGCCGGCACTGTCGGACGAGCGGGGGGTATCGAGCATATCTGAACAAAGCGCCGGCGCGAGAGGTGGGCAGGCAGCACGGAGGCACAGGCATGCCATGTGGCCCGCATTGGGACGGAGAGCCTTGGGATGGTGGCCCGAAGGGGCAGGGGCCGCCTTGGAGCAATCCCGAACCTGAGCCGTTGCGCGCACGTTCTTCTCCTCGTTGATGCGGCGAGGCCGGGTGCGGCGGGACTCGGTAGAGCCATGCTACACGTATTGTACATCGAGTCACGAAAAGAATCAAGAGGGATACAACACCAAAACGCCGAGTTGGTTGCGGTGTCTCGGCAGTTGACCCTCTCCCCTCGCTATTGTACAATGTAAGGAGGTTAGTCAGAGTGCTGACTGCTATTGCCGTGGCCAGGAGGCGCGCATGCCGTCGTACCAGCTCAAGTTCAACCTGCCCGGGCTGCTCCGGCTGCTGGGCACCAACATCTACTCCGACCCCAAGGTCTGTATCCGCGAGATGATCCAGAATGCGCACGATAGCTGCGTGCGCCGCCAGGTGGAGGCGGGGCACCGGGGTTCGCGCATCCAGGTGACCATCGACCGAGGACAGCGCACCATCTCCTTTGCCGACAATGGCGCAGGCATGACGGAGGAGGAGATCCACGAATGCCTCTCGACCATCGGCCGCGGCTATACCGCCGACCTGCGCCGGGTGCTCGAAGAGAAGGGCAGCCGCCGCGAGGCCGAGCAGCTCATCGGCCAGTTCGGCCTGGGGCTGCTCTCGGCCTTTGCCATTGCCGACCGCATCGAGATCACCACGCGCTCCTACCAGCCCGGCTCGCCCACGCTGTGCTGGCAATGCCGGGGCGATGTGGGCTACACGGTCGATCCGACCGAGTCCGCCGAGGTCGGCACCGCGGTCACCATCTACGTCCAGGAGAAGCACGCCTCCATCCTGAACGAAGAACAGGTGCAGAAGGCGATCAAACAGTATGCCGATCTGTTGAGCATCCCCATCTACCTGGGCCGCGACCGCACGCCGCTGAACGCCATGAACGCCCCCTGGCAGCACGACGCGACCGAGGTCGAGTACGTCGAGTACGTGCGTAGCCGCTTCGACATCCCGGCCATGGAGGTCATCCCGCTGTGCGTCCGTGGCGAGGTGGCCGTCTACGGCGTGCTCTACATCCCCAAGCAGTCGTCGGTGCTCTCGATCGGCGAATACGGCGACCTCGATATCTATGTGCGCGGCATGTTCATCAAGGGGCAGGACCGCGAGCTCTTGCCGCGCTGGGCCAAGTTCGTGCGCGGCATTGTCGACAGCCCCTCGCTGATGCCTACGGTCAGCCGCGATGCCATTATCAAGGACGAGGCCTATGCTCAGGTGCGCGATGTGTTGGGTGAGGCCATCCTGGCGCACCTGGAGCACCTGGCGCACGCCGACCCCCGCCAGTTGCGCGCTATCGTGCTCAGCCACAACACGCTGATCAAGATCTGGGCGGTCGAAGACGACGCCTTCTTTGACCGTGTGGCCGACCTGGTGCAGTTCGATACTGACGTGGGCAAGCTGAGCATCCCCGAGTATCTGAAGCGTACCGAGGGCGGCAACACCATCTACTACTTTCGCGAGGGCGGCAGCGGCACGCAGCAGAAGGTGCTCTTTGGCGCGCGCGATATCCCGGTGATCGATGCCAGCTATGGCGCCGAGGAGCCCTTCCTGCAAAAGTACGCGGCGCGCCATCCGCAGGTGAGCGTGCGGCGGCTGAGCGCCGAGGCCGACTTTATCTTTGAGCCCGTCGCATCCGACGACGGCTGGCAACGGCTGGAGGAGGCCTACACGCGCCTGCACCGCATCGAGGCCCGCGTGGTGGCGTTCGAGCCGGCGGACCTGCCGGCGGTGCTGGTGAGCAAGCGCCTGGCCGAGGAAAGCGCCCTCCTCGACGGTCTGTTGACCTCATCGAGCGTCAGCGACGAGATCAAGGCGCTGCTCGGCTCGCTGAAGCAGGAGCGCGACCGCGCCGCCCAGGGCATGCTCACGCAGGGCACGGTGCTGCACCTGAACGCGCGCAACCCGGTGATCCAGATGCTGCGCCAGACCGATCCCGTCAGCGAGGTCTTTCAGGTGGCGCTCATTGTGCTCTACAATAACGCCGTGCTGTTTGGCCAGCACGCCGTGACCGCCGAGAACGCCATCATCATGTGCCAGAGCAACAACAGGGCCGTGGAGCTGATGATCCAGCAGGCGCTCGAGCTGCGCCATCTGCGCGGCGAGGCGTAGGCGGCGACGACTGCCACACGGAGGCACGCCATGAGCGAGTATGACCAAGATATCCAGGGCCACATCCGCAGCCAGATGACGATCCACCTGCCCGGCCTGATCAAAGTGCTGGGCGAGGCCATGTACGCCGACCCCTGGGTCGCCCTGCGCGAGCTGATCCAGAACGCGAACGATACCTGCACGGTGCGCCGCGCGCCGATCGGCGAGGAGCAGCGGCCTCTGGACCCGGCGGCGCCGCCCCCCGTGATCCGCGTCTACTATGACCGCGTGCGCGGACAGTTGGTCGTCGAGGACAATGGCGCCGGCATGACCTGGGACGAAGTGCAAAAGTCGCTCTCGGTCATTGGCAGGAGCTATACCAACGACGTCCGCGAGGAGCTCGAGCGCCTGGGCTTGCACGAGGTGGCCGACCGCCTGATCGGCCGCTTCGGTTTGGGCCTGCTCTCGGCGTTCATCATCGGCAAGCGCGTCGAGTTCCAGACGCGCTCCTACAAGCCTGGCTCGCCGACGGTCTATTGGCGATGCGATGGCGGCCAGGATTATGAGATGGGGCAGCTCGGCGTCGAGCGCGAGGTGGGCACACGGGTCACCGTGCACGTCGACCAGCCGCACCTGGCCATGTTTGCCGATGAAGAAAAGATCCGCGCCATGATCAAGCGCTACGCGGACCTGCTCGCCATCCCCATCTACTATGGCAGGGAGGGTCGCCAGCAGGTCAACGTGATGACGGCGCCGTGGCTGCGCGAGGCGACCGAGGAAGAGTATCGGGCCTACCTGCGGGAGCGTTTCGACGACTCCTCGATCTTGCACGTCATTCCGGTAGAGATCGACGAGCCGGCGACGGAGAGCCGCCCTGCACTGCGCGTGGGCGGCGCGCTGTTCATCCCGAAAAAGCCCCACTCGTCACTGCCCGAGGTGCTGCTGAAAGAGTACGGCACGGTGAGCGTCTATGTGCGGCGCATGTTTGTCACCGAGGACGAGCCCAAGCTGCTGCCTCGCTGGGCCAAGTTCGTCAAGGGCGTCATCGACAGCCCCGATCTGCGCGAGACGACGAGCCGCGAGTCGGTGCGCCACGACGAGAACCTGGAGCGGGCGCGGCAGGTCCTGGGGCGGTTGATCCTCGATAACCTGCGCCGGCTGGCCCAGGCCGACAACCGCTTGTTCCGCGAGATTGCCGCCCAGCACAACGTAGTCATCAAGACCATGGCCATCGCCGAGCCCGAGCTCTTCGATGCAGTGCGTGATATCGTGTTGTTTCACGTCGAGAACCGCGTCATGTCGCTGGCCACTTACTTCAAGGAGACGGGGCAATCGGAGCTGCCTCAGGGCCAAAAGCGCACCATCTACTATTCGGCCAACACCTATGGCGTGGGCCAGCATGCCTACCTGTTCGCCGAGCGTGGCTGGCGGGTGCTCGATGCCTCGAGCTACCCCGACGAGCCCTTCCTCATCGTCTATGCCGAGCGCTTTCCCGAGGCGGTGGAGCTGGTCCCCGTGGATACGGCCGGCGACCGTGTGTTCTTGGAGCTCAGCCCCAAAGAGGAAAGATGGATCGCGCTCGAGGAGGCCTTTAGGCGCAACATGATCGAGGCCAGCGTGGTGCGCTTTGAGCCCGCCGATATCCCGGCTGTGCTGGTCGATGCCAAGGACGCGGCCAACCTGCCCGACGACCAACTGGAGCGCATCCTCAAGGCCGACGAGATCGCCGAGCCGGTGAAGGAGCTGTTCCGCGCCCTCAAGGTGTCGCGTGACCGCTGGCGGCACACGATGATGACGGCCGGCGCCATTCTGCACCTGAACGCCAACAGCGAGATCATCCAGAGCCTGGCGGCGCGGAGCCTCGAAGACCGCGAGACGACGGGCGTGATGATCGCGCTCTACAACAATGCGCTGATGCTCAGCGCGCGGGCGCTGACCGCCGACCAGGCCAAAAAGATCTTTGACGGCAACAACAGCACCATCAAGCAGTTGATGGACAAGAGCGACGAGATCAAGCGCCTCAAGGCCGCCGGCGCCGACCCCGACGCCATCCGCCGGCTGACGCGCCAGGTCGAGGACCTGCGCCAGGAGGTGGATGCGCTGAGCGCACGCTGCAAAAAGATCGCCACCGAGCGCGACGAGCTGGCGGCGCAACTGGAGGGCGAGCGCCGATCGGTGGTGTCGTTGAGCGCCCAGGTCGAGAAATGGCGCAGCCACGAGGCGCCCGAGCCGCAGGCCAACTATGTCACTTGCTTCGTGATGCTGCCGTTCCACGACGACTATAAAGGCTTCTTCGAGGCCCTGCAGCGCGTGCTCGAGACCACGCCCTATTTCTGGCAGGTGAGCCGGGCCGACCAGGAGGCCCGCAAGAAGAGGATTGACGACAACGTCAAGGCCTGGATCGACCAGCGACACTGCTACGTGGCCGAGATCACCGACCTGAACGGTAACGTTATGATGGAAGTCGGCTATGCCTACTGGAGATACCCGGAGCGCCCGTTTCTCCTGCTGTGCCGTGAGGGCAGAGACCTACACATCGCCGACCTAGGCGGCGCCATACTCGCGGTGTACGCCTGGCACCCCGACAGGATGGACCAGAACGTGGAGCTGCTGCGTCGGGTGATCGCCAAACAGCACGAGTTCGCCAGACAGCAGGGCGCCACCCACTACCTCTCGGTTCACTCGATGCCGCCGATCGTCGTCAGAGCTATGGGCGAGGCCATATCCGGGCGCTATCGCACGATCGAGCAGTACGTCCAGGCCGTCGATGAGGATGTGGAGCGGGTGCTGCGCGAGGTCCCCGGGCTGACGCGAGGGCTGGCGCAGGATATCCGTGACCATCTGGTCAAGATCGCCGGCCTCTAGAACTCGTGGTTCGCAGCCGCAATAACGACTCCAGTCGTCGGATGTTCTAGGCAGGAGGGAGATCCATGACCTGGCTGCGCCGCCTCCTCAACCGGCCCGAAGACCCTCAGACGCTGCGCCGCTGCCTGCTCGAGTTCGTGCAGGCATCGGCGCCGGCCGGTTGCCGCCAAATCCTCCGGGCGCACCCCGAGCTCCTGAGCGATGAGGCGTTCAGGGTGCTGGAGCAGTTGGGCGAGACGCGCAACCTGATGAGCGCGGAGGCGAGGCGGCGCTTTGACGAGCGCCGCGAGCTGCTGCAGCAGTGCCGCCGTCGCGGCGTCGCCGCAGCGCTGGCGAGCTACGGCCGGCAGACGGCAGAGGATGCGGGGCGGCCCAACGAGCGCGCTGCCGCGGGCCGCATCGAGCTGCCCGATTGGTGGCACGAGGATGCGCCTGTGCTCGACGCGGGCCCAGGTGACGGCCGCCACGAGGCAGGGCGGGCGCCGGTCGCTGACCTGGGCGCTGGGGCCGCCGCCGCGGGTGACGCCCCGCCCGCAGCCGAAGGGCGCGAGCAGGCCGGCGACGACCCCGCGGCACACCGCATCGAGCTGCCCGACTGGTGGCACGAGGATGTGCCTGTGCTGGACGCGGGCCCAGGCGACGGCCGGCTCGAGGAGGCGCCCGCGGCTGTTGCCGGCGCGCCGGGCGACGAGGAAGATACGGCCACGGCGCCCGCAGAGCTTGCGCCTGACGCACCTATCATCGAGGTCATCCGCGCGTTCATCGATGCTCCCAACTGGCTGGCTTCGCGGCGCATCGCCGAAGAGCACCCCGAGCTGCTCACCGATGAGGCCGACGAGGCGCTGCAGGCGCTGCTCGCCATCGCGCAGGTGCTGGATGCCGACGCGACCAAGGTGCTGGAGGAGCACCGCGCGCTCTTGCAGCGCTGCCGCGAGGTTGGCATCAGAGCGGCCTTTGCCGAAAAGCTCAAGCTGCCGCCAGGGCTGGCCGGGCTTGTCGACCTGACGGAGCCCGACCTGGAGAGCCCCGACGCGCTGGGCCGCGCGGTCGCCGCGGCCATGTCGCGCCAGGATGACCCGGGGGCGGCCTGGGCGCAGATGCTCGACTTGATGGATGACGACGACGACCGCATCGCCGGCCTGAAGGACAGGCTGCGCCGCACGCGGGCGCTGCAGGCCGCGATCGGCGCCGGTTCGCCACCAGAGCTGGCGCGCGTGCTGCGCGAACACCCCGAGCTGAACGAGCCTGAGACGATGCGCATTCTCGACGAACTGATCGCCGAGGCGCAGAGCCAGGGCGAGAGCCGTATCGCCGATCACATGGTGCGCTTCCGGGCGCTGCTGGCGCTCCCGGAGCGCGAGCGGCTGATCCGCGAGCTGGAGGACCTCCCGCCCGATTTCGCCGACGTCATGGGCGAGGGCAACGCGGCGCATGGCGAGGTCGACGAGGACCTGGAGAACAGCAACTTGGGCACAGCGCCGGCCGCTGCGGGTACGTTCGAGGTGGGCGGGCCGCTGGGGCTGCTCCTCGAAGGTTCGACGCTGCAGCGCCAGGGCCAGCTCGACAAGGCCGCCGACTGCTTTGTGCAGGCGCTGGCGGCCTTTGAACAGTCGGAAGACGCCCGCGGGCAGATCATGGCCCTGACCAGCATCGGCGACGTGGCGCAGAGCCGCGGGCAGTACGACCTGGCGCTCAAGGTCTACCAGCGGGCGCTGCAGATGGCCGAGGCCCAGGGCGACGCGCAGGCGGCAGCCGAGATCCAGGCATCGATGGCCGGCGCGCACCTCAGCCGCGGCGATTACGACCTGGCGCAGGAGCTGTACGACAAGGCCCTGCAGACGATCAAGGAGAGCGGCGATCGCGTCAAGCTGGCCAACCTCTACAACAACATGGCCGTCCTCTACCAGGCGCGGCGCGACTACCGGCGGGCCGAAGAGCTGCTGCAGCAGTGCCTGAGCATCTACGAAGAGGAGCGCGAAGAGGCCAAGCTCTCGGGCATCTACGGCAACCTCGGCGCACTCTATGCCGCGCAAGGGCAGGACCATACGGCCATGGAGATGTTCGAAAAGGCCCTGGAGCTGCAGCAGCGCCTGGGCCTCGAGGCCGACATGGGGTCAACCTGCAACAACATGGCGGTCATCTGCGAGCGCCGCAACGACTATGCCAGGGCGCTGGAGCTGTATGAAAAGGCCATAGAGATCGCCCAGCGTCTCGGCGCCGATTCGAGCTTGGCGACCGCCTACGGCAACATCGGCGGCCTCTACGCCAAGCGCCAGGACAACAACCAGGCCATCGCCTACTATCGGCGTGCGCTCGAGATCCTCGAGCGCACCGGCGAGCGCGAAAGCATGGCCAAGGTCTGCGCCAACCTGGGCCAGGTATGCCGCGATTGCGGTGACAGGGAGCAGGCCATGCACTATCTCAAGCGGGCCAAAGAGCTCTTTGCCCAGCTCGGCGACAAGGAGCGAGCGGCCCGGACGGCCCTGATGCTGCTGCTGCTGGAGAGGGGCGGTTGAGCAGCTCAGTCGCGCATTGACATCGCGCAGAACTGCACCTTGGCGCGGAGAAAGCAAAAGCCTCCCTGCTACCAAAAGGTAGGGGAGGCTTTGGTGAATCCACTGCATTGTGCGAGCGCCCCTGGAGGGAATCGAACCCCCGGCGACAGGGCTTAGGACGCCCTCGCTCTATCCGCTGAGCTACAGGGGCAAGGCCACTGACGGCGATATGATACCACAATACGCCGCGGGCGCCAAGTCGGAGGCTGTGCAAACTTGACATGCCATCGCCCTCCACGGTATAATATCGGTCTTGACAAGGCCGCTGCAGGGTGTTGCGACAGGGGCCCATTTGTAGAGTCCGGCTCCACCTGCCCAGTGCAGGGAGCGATCTGGATCACGAGGAGCGTTATCGAATGGTGAAGCGAACGTGGCAGCCCAAGAAACGACGCCGGCAGCGTGTGCATGGCTTCATGGAGCGCATGAGCACGCGGAGTGGCCGCAACATCCTGAAGGCCAGGCGCCTCAAGGGCCGCAAGCGCCTGGCGGTCTAGCGCCTGGCCGGCTCGACAGGCGTAGCATGGAGAGGCGTTGCCGGCTGACGCGAGACGCGGATTTCGACCGCGTGCGCAAGCAGGGCCGTTCGTGGGCGCAATCGCTGTTCGTCTTTTCGGCCGGCCGCAACGATCTGGCCTGCACCCGTTTTGGGTTCATCGTCAGCCGGCGTATCGGCAACGCAGTGGTGCGCAACCGCGTCAAGCGGCAGTTGCGCGAGGCGGTGCGCCGCCACCTGGGCGAATTCCCAACGGGATGGGACGTGGTGCTGATTGCGCGAGCACCGATTGTCACAGCCGGTTTCGCGGATATTGAGAACGCCTTGGCGCAGGCGCTGCGCCGGACCCGCTCATGGTTTGCGACATCAGAGGCAGCGGCCAGGACAGACTGATCTTTGGGGGGACTGGTTTGAAGGCCTTGTTGCAGTGGGTGATCCGGTCGTACCAACGCTTTGTCTCTCCGGCCCTGCCGCCTGCCTGCCGCTTCCACCCGTCGTGTTCCGAATACGCCTGGCAGGCGATCGACCGCTACGGTGCGTTCAAGGGAAGCTGGCTGGCTGCGAAGCGTGTGCTGCGCTGCCATCCTCTCAACCCTGGAGGATACGACCCGGTGCCCTGAGGTGGGTAACCGGGCCGTGCCATTCCGGTGGCGTGTGTCTTTGGAAGGAGACAGACCTTTGGGCAAGCTCGTGTTGAAGGGCGCTACAGCCCTTCTTCTTTTGCTGCTCCTGGCCGGCGTGACCGGCTGCGGTGCGCCAGCGGCCGATGTCGGCTGGGCCGCAGTGGGCGCCAACTCGGCGACCATCTACGCGCTGACGGCCGGCAGGCTGCATGCGCTGAACCGCGATAGCGGCCTGCAGAGCTGGCAGTTCCCTCAGGGAAATGACCAGTTGGCCGGGCTCTACGGCGAGCCTGCTCTTGCCGGCAATACCGTCATCTTTGGCACGGGCCTGCCCACCGGCACCGGCGGCACGGTGCACGCCATCGATGCCGAAACGGGTCAGGAGCGCTGGTCGTTCAAGGACGCCAAGGATGCCATCGTCGGCGCGCCCGCCGTGTTTGGCGATACGGTCTATGTGACCTCGTCGGACCACAACGTCTACGCGCTCGACATCGAGAACGGCCGCCAGCGCTGGTCGTTCAAGGCTGGCGGCCCGCTGTGGGGCAGCGTCGTGCGTTCGGATGACCTGCTCTATGTGGGCTCGATGGGCCACGCGGTGTATGCCCTGCGCGCCTCCGACGGGCAGCAGGTCTGGAGCTTCGAGACGCGCGCCGCCGTGCCCGGCGCCCCGGCGCTCAGCGATGGGCTCATCTATGCCGGCGACCTGAGCGGCACCGTCTATGCCATCGATGCCCAGGGTGGCAGCCAGGTCTGGAAAGCCAGTGTCGGCGGCTGGGTGTGGGGCCAGCCGGCCGTCGCCGACGGCACGCTCTATGTGAGTTCGCTGGACCACAGCGTCTATGCTTTTGATGCCAAGACCGGCGAGAAGCGCATGCTGGAGAACGACCCCGAAGTGGGCGCTCAGCCCTGGGCTTATGCCAGCGGGGGCGCAATGCGTGCCGGGCCGCTCGTGGTCGACGGCGTCGTCTACGTCGTGTCGGAGGACCATAGCCTGACGGCGCTGGAGCCCCCGGCAACCGGCTCGCTCAAGCCGCTCAAAAAGCTGTGGACCTACAACGCCGGCGGCCCGATCCTGACGGCGCCCGTGATCATTGACGGCGCCATCTATGGTGCGACGTCGAACGGAACGGCCTTTGCCCTGGACGCCAAGACGGGCGTCCAGCGCTGGGTCTATTCGCAGCCCAGCAAGTAAAGCAAAAGGAGTACCCGGTGATCGGGGATATTTTCAACCTGTTGCTACTGCGGCCAATGCTGAACGTGCTCTTGCTCCTGTACTCGCTGTTGCACACGGCGCTGCCGGGAGCGGCCTTTGCATTGGCCATTGCCGCTCTGACGGTGGTGCTGCGCCTGGCCACACAACCGTTCATGGCCAAGCAGATGCAGTCATCGAAGAGGATGGCCGAGCTGCAGCCGCAGCTCAAAGAGATCGAGAAAAAGTACGGCAAAGACCGCGAGCGCATGGCGCAGGAACAGATGAAGCTGTACAAGGAGCATGGCATCAACCCCATGGCGGGCTGCCTGCCCATGCTCTTGCAGTTCCCCATCTGGATTGCGCTCTACCAGTCGATCATCCAGCTCTTGGGGCGCACGCCGGCGCAGTTGCTGGCGGTATCGAAACACGTCTACAGCCTGGGCATCTTTGGCAACCTGGCGACACTGTTCCCGCTGGCGAGCCGCTTCCTGTGGCTCGACCTGGGGCGGCCCGACCCATACTACATCATCCCCATCCTGGTCGCGGCCACGCAGTGGGTGCAGCAAAAGATGATGGCCCCGGCTTCGCCGGGCGGCAACGACTCGCAGGCGCAGATGAGCCAGTCGATGTTGATGATGATGCCGCTGATGTTCGGCTTTATCACCATCAACCTGGCGTCGGGCCTGGGCGTGTACTTTATCATCTCCAGCCTGGTCAGTATCGTCCTGCAGTACTTTACGACGGGCTGGGGCGGCCTGCGGCCACAGCGCGCCACTGCTGCGGCGGCCAAGGGTGGTGCACAGGAGCGGCCCGCGCCGAGCATACTCAGCGCGGCCAAGCGCCTCATGTCGCCCGCCGGCCGCGATGGCGAAGCCAAGCCTGCGACGGCGACGAATGCCGACAACGCAACAACGCAGCCGGCGGCCTCTGCGGCCAAGGGTGGCGCGACGGGCGAGCGCCCCGTCGAGGCCCCCGGGCACAGGGCACCAGCGGCTGCTTCGCTACAGAAGGGGACGAAGCATGGAAGCAGGAAGAAGAAGCGTTGAGGGCCGGGGCAAGACTGTCGATGATGCCATTCTCGACGCGATGACCAAGTTGGGCGCCAGCCGCGAGGTGCTCGAGGTCGAGGTGATCAGCGAGGGGTCGCGCGGCGTGTTCGGCATTGGCGCCGAGGACGCCCGGGTGCGGGCCGTGCTCAAGGGCGCCCGCCCCGCGGCCCCCGCTGCGCCCGCCAAGCCTGCTCGCCGGGCGGCCAAGCCGGCGGCTGCCGAGCCCGAAATCCCGGCCGGGAGCTCGGACGCCGAGGTCGGCCGCATCGTGCTCGCGACACTGCTGAGCAAGATGGGGCTCGAAGCGACGGTCGATATTGCCGAGGCCGCGCCGCCGGTTGAGCCCGATGAGGTGCCGCCGAGCGTGCTCAATGTCACCGGCGAGGACTTGGGAGTGCTGATCGGCCGTCGCGGCGAGACACTGCGCGACCTGCAGTTCATTACGCGCCTGATCGTCAGCCGCAAGGTCGGCCACTGGCCCAACCTGGTCGTCGACGTGGAGGAATACCGCCAGCACCGCGAGCAGGCGCTGACCCAGCTCGCGCAGCGCATGGCCGACAAGGTGCGCCTGACTCGCCAGCCGGTGCCACTCGAGCCGATGCCGCCCAGCGAACGGCGCATCGTGCACATCGCCCTGCGCAACGACCCAAGCGTGATGACCGAAAGCACAGGCGAGGGCGAGGCGCGCAGGGTGGTCATTATGCTCCGGCCTCAGAGCTAGGGAGACTCGCCGCTACGACGAGAGAACTGAAGGAACTATGGAACTGATGAGCTCCCGACTCCATCAGTTCCCGCAGTTCCTCCAGTTCCCTCAGTTCCGCCGTCGTAGCTCACCGGTTGCAGGGAAGCCTTGACTATACCCGACTATTTGGTAGTGGGGCATGTGACGCGTGACCTGGTGTCTGGCGGTGGCTACCGCATCGGCGGCACGGTGACTTTTGCGGCGCTGACGGCCCGCGCCCTGGGCTATTCGGCCGCCATCCTCACCAGCGCGAGCAGCGACCTGCCCCTCACGACGATCTATGACGGCATTGCCTTGGAGGTGGTACCGGCTGAGGCCAGCACCACCTTCGAGAATATCTACTACGATGGCCATCGCAGGCAGTTCCTGCGCTCAGTCGCCTCACCTCTCAAGCCGGCCCATGTCCCGCCCGATTGGCGCCTGGCGCGCATCGTGCACCTGGGGCCGCTGGCGCAAGAGATCGGCCCCGAGATGGCCGAGCTGTTCCCGGCGGCGACGTTTGTGGGGGTGACGCCGCAGGGCTGGCTGCGCCGCTGGGATGCGACGGGCCGCGTCAGCCCACAGCCGTGGGGTACGGCAGAGCGTTTCCTGCAGCGCGCCAGCGCGATGGTCTTGAGCCTCGAGGATGTGGGCGGCGACGAGCGCGAGCTGGCCCGCTACCTGCAGATGGCGCGTCTGGCCGCGGTGACGCAGAGCTGGCAGGGCGCCACGCTGCATCGCCCGGGGCAGGCTGTGCTCGTCCCGGCGTACAACGTGCCTGAGGTGGACCCGACCGGCGCCGGCGACGTCTTTGCTGCGGCCTTTTTCATCCGCATGAACGAGACCGGTGATCCTGAGGAAGCGGCCCGCTTTGCCAATGCGGCGGCGTCATTTTCCATTCAGGGCGAGGGCTATGGCGCCATCGCCGGCCGGGCAGCAGTCGAAGAGCGGCTCAGGAGTGGGGTGGTGCGGGATGCGTGACGCGTGATGCATCACGCATCCCGTGTCTCGCCTAGGACGGTCTCCCATGGGCGAAGTCTATGCGATTGCGAATCAAAAGGGCGGTGTCGGCAAGACCACGACGACGGTGAACGTCGGTGCCTACCTGGCGGCCAGCGGCAAGAAGGTGCTGCTGGTCGACATCGACCCGCAGGGCAACGCGACGAGCAGCCTGGGCATTGACAAGGGCGCGCTGACGCGCTCGATCTATGAGGTGCTGATCGAGAACCTGCCCATGGCGCAGGCGGTGATGCTGACGCGGCGGTTGGGCCTTGACCTGGTGCCGGCCTCGGCGGAGCTGGCCGGAGCCGAAGTGGAGATGGTCGGCCTGATCTCGCGCGAGTACCGCTTGCAGAAGGCGCTGGCGTCGATCCGCGACAAGTACGACTGGGTGCTGATCGATTGCCCGCCGAGCCTGGGGCTGCTGACCGTCAACGCGCTCACGGCGGCCGACGGGGTGCTGATCCCGGTGCAGTGCGAGTTCCTGCCGCTGGAGGGCCTGTCGCAGTTACAGCACACCATCAACCTGGTGCGCGACCACCTGAACCCCAGGTTGACCATCCGCGGCGTGGTGCTGACGATGTACGACACGCGCACCAACCTGGCGCAGCAGGTCGTTGAAGAGGTGCGCAGGTTCTATGCCGGGCGTGTGTTCGCCACCATCATCCCGCGCAACGTGCGCCTGAGCGAGGCGCCGAGCTACGGCGAACCGATCCTCGACTATGCGCCCACCTCGTCGGGGGGGCTGGCGTACCGCTCGCTGGCCAACGAGATCCTGGCGAACGCGGCGCGCGGGTAGGGGACCGCTCACCGCGAAGGCGCCAAGACGCGAAGGGCGCGCTAAGGAGACATAATTCACCTTCGCGCCTTTGCGGTTCCCGTTCCTCGTTCCTGAAGGGAGGAAGCCATGCCGGCGGAGCGGAGAGGACTGGGCAAGGGGCTGGGCGCGCTGATCCCAAACATGCCCGGCGCATCGGGGGCGCCCGGCACGCCGGCCGAGGGCGGGCTGCTGGAGGTGGCGCTCGACGAGATCGTGCCCAACCCACGCCAGCCGCGCCAGGGCATGGACCGGCGCGAGTTGGAGGATCTGGCGGCGTCGATCCGCGAGCATGGGCTGATCCAGCCGTTGGTGGTGGCGCCGCTGGCGGGCGATGCGGCGGGGGGCCGCGCCCGCTATCAGTTGATCGCCGGCGAGCGCCGCTGGCAGGCGGCACGCCTGGCCGAGTTGGCCCGCGTGCCGGTGGTGGTCAAGAACGTGACCTCGCGCGAGCTGCTGGAGCTGGCGCTGGTAGAGAATATCCAGCGGGCCGACCTGAACGCGCTGGAGGAGGCTGCAGCCTACCAGGCGCTGATGCAGGATTTCGGGCTGACCCAGGAAGAGGTCGCGGCGCGCGTCGGACGCAACCGGGCGACGGTGGCCAATACCCTGCGCCTGCTGCGCTTGCCCGATGGGGTCAAAGATGCCCTGCGTGAGGGCCGCATCAGCGAGGGGCATGCCCGAGCCATCCTCGGCCTCGGCGACGCCGAGGATCAGATGGCCGTGCTGCGGGCGGTGGAGAAGCGGGCCCTCTCGGTGCGGCAGACCGAGGAGCTGGTGCGGCGCCTGGCCTCGGCCGCCGAGCCTGGGGAGGCAGCCGGGCCCGAGCCGCCTTCGCCGCATACCAAGGCGCTCGAGGATGCCTTCCGTGGCGTGCTGGGCACCAAAGTCTCACTCTCCAAGAGCCAGCGGGGCGGGCGCCTGGTGATCTATTTCTACTCCGACGAGGAGCTGCAGTCGATCTACCAACACATCGTCGGCGAACAGAGCTAGAGCATCGGCCAAGCAGACGTATAGACGACGTAGCCTAGCCCCTTGTGGGCGTTGGAGGGCAACGATTCGGCCGTCTGAGGGCCTTCGCAGGGATATTCGATGTTCTAGCGTCGCCGTGTTCTCTGGCGCTCGTGCGCCGGACCATGGGGCCACCGACCGCCACGGCTTTCGGTGGCCCTTTTGTGACGAGCCGACAGCCGTCAGCTTTCGGCTGATCGCTGTCGGTTGATCGCTACACATTGGAGAAGACTCATGCTAGAAAAAGTCATCGCCATTGTCAGGCGCCACGAAGAACTGAACGGCTTGCTCGCCGACCCGGAGGTCATCGCCGACCCCGAGCGTCTGCGCGACCTGGCACAGGAGCAGGCCGATATCGGCGAGATCGTGGAGGTCTACCACCGCTACCAGGCGACGGTGCACGAGATGGGGGGCACCGAGGAGATGCTGGCCGGCCCGCTCGATGAGGAGATGGCCGAGCTGGCCCGTGAGGAGCTGGAGACGTTGCGCGCGCGGCGCGACGAGCTGTACGAGCAGATGAGAAAGCTGCTCCTGCCCACCGACCCGCGCGACCAGCGCAACGTGATCGTCGAGATCCGCGCCGGGGCTGGCGGCGAGGAGGCGGCACTGTGGGCGGCGGACCTCTTTCGCATGTACAGCCACTATGCGGAGGCCCACAACTGGCGCGTCCAGGTGCTGAGCTCGAGCCCAACAGGCATCGGTGGGTTCAAGGAAATCATCTTCCAGGTGACCGGCCGCGGCGCCTACTCGCGGCTCAAATACGAGAGCGGCGTGCACCGCGTGCAACGCGTGCCGGCTACCGAGGCCGCCGGGCGCATTCATACCTCGACAGCCACTGTGGCTGTGTTGCCCGAGGCGCAGGAGGTGGAGGTGGAGGTGCGGCCCGAGGACCTGCACATCGACGTCTACCGCTCGTCGGGGCACGGCGGCCAGAGCGTCAACACCACCGACTCGGCGGTGCGCATCACGCACATCCCCACGGGCATCATCGTCGCCTGCCAGGACGAGCGCTCGCAACTGCAGAACAAGGCGCGGGCCATGTCGATCCTGCGCGCCCGGCTCTTCGACATGGAGCAGCGCCGCCAGTGGGAGGAGCTCGACGAGGCGCGGCGCAGCCAGGTGGGCGGCGGTGAGCGCAGTGAAAAGATCCGCACCTACAACTATCCACAGAACCGGGCCACCGACCACCGCATCGGCCTGACGAGCTACCGCTTGCAGGATGTGCTCGCTGGCGGGCTCGACGAGTTTATCGACGAGCTGGCCACGAGCGAGCAGGCCGAAAAGCTGCGGGCGTTGAGCGAGGGCTAGCGTGACAGGCGAGCGCTGCGGCAGCGGCAACTTGACGGTGCAAGCGGCCCTGCGCGACGGTACGGCGCGGCTGGCCGAGGCCGGCGTCGAGGAGGCCCGGCTCGACGCTGAGGTGCTGCTGGCGCACGCGCTGGGCGTGGGCCGTGCCTATCTCTTCGCCCATCCGGAGCGCTGTCTCTCGCCCGAGGAGGCCGCGGCCTGGCAGGGCATGCTCGAGCGGCGGCGGCAGCGTGAGCCGGTGGCCTATATCGTGGGCACGAAAGAGTTCTACGACCTGGAGTTGGCCGTCGACCGCCGCGTGCTCGTGCCGCGGCCAGAGACGGAGATGATCGTCGAGCGGGTGCTCGAGTTCGCCGCCGAGCACCCGGTGCGCACCGTGTGGGATGTGGGCACCGGCTCGGGCGCCCTGGCGCTGGCCCTGGCGCAGCACCTGCCGCAGGCGCACGTGGTCGGCAGCGACGTCAGCCCCGAAGCATTGCAGGTGGCAGCCGAGAACCGGCGACGCCTGGGGCTGGAGGGCCGCGTGGAACTGGTCGAGAGCGACCTGCTGGCCGAGGCGCGCGGCCCCATCGATGTGGTGGTCGCCAACCCACCCTACCTGCCCAGCGACGAGTACCGCGCGGCCATGCCAGAGGTCTCGCAATACGAGCCGCGGCTGGCGCTCGATGGCGGCCCGACCGGCCTCGACGCCGTGGCCCGGCTGCTGGCGCAGGCGGCGGCGCTCAGGCCGCAGCCGGCGCTGCTGCTCGTCGAGATCGGCGCCGAGCAGGGGCCTGAGGCAGTGGCGCTGGCGCGCGAGCATTTTCCTCAGCGACCGGTGGCGCTGCGCCGCGACCTGGCCGGGCTCGACCGCGTGGTGGAAGTGAGCCCATCCCTCCGCTCCCCTTCTCCCATCCGAGGCAGAGGGGCAGACGGGGCGACGGCTCTTCCCTCTCCCTCGGAGGGAGAGGGCGGGGGTGAGGGTGAAGCGCGGCACGAGAGGCCAGATGGCCACGGCGGCGATCCGTTTCAGGCCCGGCCAAGCGCTCGCCACGGCGCGCAATCGCCCCTCACCCTAACCCTCTCCCCTGCGGGGGAGAGGGGACAGGCTCACCTCTACGAGAACCCCCGCCGTCCACCGCTCCCTCCTTGTCTCTTCTCCCCTGCGGGGGAGAGGGGACGGGCTCACCTCCACGAGAACCCCTGCCGTCCACCGCTCCCTCCTTGTCTCTTCTCCCCTGCGGGGGAGAGGGGACAGGCTCACCTCCGCTCTCCCTCTCCTCCCCGGGGGATGGGGGGAGTGGAGGGCGTCACCTGGGTGCTGCCGGCGCAGGACCCCGCGGCCATCGCGCTGGTGGCCGAAGCGCTGCGGCGTGGCGAGATAGCCGCATTCCCGACCGATACGGTCTATGGGGTGGGCGCGGCGGTGTGCCACGAAGCTGCGGTGCGGGCGCTCTACGAGATCAAGGGGCGGCCCGAGGCCAAGGCCATTCCGCTGCTGCTGGCCGGCGCGGCTGACCTCGAGGGGGTGGCAACGGCGGTGCCGGCGGTGGCGGCGCGGCTGATGGCGCGCTATTGGCCCGGCCCGCTGACATTGGTGCTGCCGGCGCGGCCCGAACTGCCGGCCGAGGTGCGCGCTGGGATGACGGTGGCCGTGCGCGTGCCCGACCACGAGGCGGCGCGGGCGCTGATCGAGGCTGTGGGCGCACCGCTGGCGACGACGAGCGCCAACCGCTCGGGCGCGCCCGCGGCGTTGACGGCCCGCGACGTGCTGGCGCAACTGGGCAGGCGGCTGCGCTGGGTGCTCGACGGTGGGCCGAGCCCCGGCGGGCAGGCTTCGAGCGTCGTCGACGTCACCGCGGAGCCTCCGGCGATCTGTCGCCATGGCGCCATCCCCGATGAGGCGCTGCAGCCGCTGTTGGGGGATCGTTAGCAGCCGGCCGCGACGGATGGATCAGCAGATCTGACAGGTCTCCACAGACCTGTCAGGTCTGTCCACCGAGTTCAGATCAGTCACCCATGCCCGATTGGGCATAACGTAGCACGAAAACGCCCACAAGGGGCTAGGCTACGGCGCCCCGCCGCATTTTCAGACTAGGCCTTGTGGCCTTCAGTCGTGCTTTCGGGGGCCTCTTCCGGCTCTTCGGCGTCGCTCAGGCCCTTCTTAAAGTCGCGGATGCCACGGCCCAGCGCACTGCCCACCTCGGGCAGCTTGCCCACGCCGAAGACGATGACGACGATAAGCAGGATGAGGATGAGCTCTGGCGCGCCCAACTTGAACGGCATACGGATCCTCCTTGGTCAGCCGCAGACTATTGACGCGTGCGGGCTGGCCCATTATAGCACAGCCGGCCGGGGAATCAAGAACGGCTGCGAGAAAGATAACTTGCCAAGCGGGCGAGAGGATGATAAACTGTCACCGAGGTGTCGCGGCTCGTTGCAGAGATGGGAGCAGAGTGGGCCATGAGCGGGCAAGCGCTGTATCGCCGCTGGCGTTCGCAGACCTTTGACGAGATTGTCGCCCAGGAGCACGTCACGCGCACGCTGCAGAATGCGCTGCGCGCCGGCAGGGTGGCCCATGCCTATCTCTTCACCGGGCCGCGGGGCACCGGCAAAACCTCGACAGCGCGCATCCTGGCCAAGGCAGCTAACTGCCTGGCCGAGCCGGCCGAACGGCCGTGCAACCGCTGCGCCCGCTGCCAGGCGGTCAGCGAGGGGCGCGACCTGGACCTGATCGAGATCGACGCCGCCTCGAACCGTGGCATCGACGAGATCCGCGAGCTGCGCGACAAGATTGCCTTTGCGCCCAACGAGGGGCGCTACAAGGTGTACGTCGTCGACGAAGTGCATATGCTGACGACCGAGGCCTTCAACGCCCTGCTCAAGACCCTCGAAGAGCCCCCGAGCCACGTCATCTTTGTCCTGGCGACGACCGAGCCGCAGCGCATCCCGGCGACCATCCTCTCGCGCTGCCAGCGCTTCGATTTTCGCCGCGTGCCGCTCGCCGGCCTCTGTGGCAAGCTGGAGCGCATCTGCCAGGTCGAGGGGATCGGCGTGCAGCCTGGGGTGCTCGAGGCCATTGCACGGCGGGCGAGTGGCTCGTTCCGCGACGCCGAGAGCCTGCTGGATCAGCTCGCGGCCTATGGCGACGCCGAGATCACGCTGGAGCGCGTGCAGGAGCTGTTGGGGGGCGTGTCGGCGCAGGCCGTGGCCGACTTGGTGGATGCCTGGCTCGCGGCCGACCTGGGCGCGGGCTTGCACCAGATCAATGCCCTGGTCGACGGCGGCACCGATGCCCGCCAACTGCACCTGGAGATGATCGAATACCTGCGCAGCCTGCTCGTGTTGCAGGCGGGAGGCGACGGCGCGCTGGCCGGCGCGAGCCCCGAGGCGCTGGTGCGCATGCGCAGCCAACTGGCGGGCCTTGGCCTGGGTCGCCTGGTCGAGGGCCTGCGCATCCTGAGCCAGAGCGAGCCGGTGGCGCGGGGCGACGTGCGGCCGCAGTTGCCGCTGGAGCTGGCCTTTGCCCAGGCGGCGCTTGTGGGCACGGCGCGCGACGAGGCGCGGCCAGCCGCCCCTGCGGCAGCGCCCGCGGCGGCGCCGGCTCGCCGCGCGGAGAGCCCGACCCGCCCGGCAGCGGCGGCAGCTGTGGGGGGGCGCCCACGCCGGGGCGATGCCCCTCGCCCGGATGCGGTCGCGCAGAGCGCGCCGGCCCCTGTGGCGGCGGGCAGCGCGCCCTCGCTTGAGCGCCTGAAGGAGCGCTGGCCCGAGGTGCTGCAGGCGCTGCGCGCCAGAAGCAGGACGCTCGAAGCCGTCTTGCGCTCGGGCCGGCCGTGCGAGGTGGCGGGCGGCCGGGTGGTGCTGCAGATGGAGGCGACCTTCCACCGCGACCGCGTCATGGAGGAGAAGAACCGCCAACTGCTGCAGGACGTCCTGGCCAGCTTTCTGGGCGCGCCCTGCCAGGTCGAGTGCGTGTTGGCTGGGCAGCGCAAGCCGGCTGCGGGCGGCGAGCATCCCATCGTGTACGAGGACCCGATGGTGCGGCACGCTGTGCAGGAGCTGGGCGCCAAGGTGGCCGGCATCGAGCCCGACGATGAGGCCAAGACGGGGACGGAATAGCATATGGCATATGGCTTATGGCGTATGGCGGGTTTCTGAGTGGCGGGCGATCGCCAATCATCTGCCATAGGCCATACGCCAGCAGCCACTCGCTCGTGTTGTAGGAGGAAGTATCGTGGGTAGTAAAGGCAAGGGCGGCCGCTTCCGCATGCCGGGCATGCCGGCGGCGCCGGGGATGCGCCAGATCGAGGAGCTGCAGAACCAGCTCATGGCGGCGCAGGAGGCGCTGGGCGAAGAAACCGTGACGGCGACGGTCGGGGGCGGCGCCGTGTCGGTGACGATGAACGGGCATCAGGAGCTCAAGGCGATCAAGATCGATCCGGCCGTGGTGGACCCGGAGGATGTGGAGATGCTGCAGGACCTCCTGGTCGCGGCGTTCAATGAAGCATTGGCCCAGTCGCGCAAGCTGGTCGAGGCGCGCATGGCGCCGCTGACCGGCGGCTTGAACATCCCGGGGTTGTTCTAATGTCTTTGACTCCTGGACCCGTGGGGCGGCTGATCGAGGAGCTGAGCCGGCTGCCCGGCATCGGCCCCAAGACGGCCTCACGGCTGACCTTCTTTATGCTGCGTGCGCCCGAGACGCAGGTGCTGGCCCTGGCCGACGCCATTCGGGGCCTGCGCGAGGGCACGGTGTTCTGCAGCACCTGCTTCAACATCGCCGAGCAGGACCCCTGCCCGGTCTGCAGCAACGCCGAGCGCGACCGCGGCGTGATCTGCGTGGTCGAAGAGCCGCTCGACGTGCTGGCCATCGAGCGCACGCGGCGCTTCAAGGGCCTCTACCATGTGCTGCACGGCGCGCTGTCGCCGGTCGACGGCATCGGCCCCGACGAGCTCAAGATGCGCGAGCTCGTCGAGCGCGTGCGCGCCGGCGGCGTGCGCGAGGTGCTCATGGCTACCAACCCTACTATGGAGGGCGACGCCACGGCCATGTACCTGGCCAGGCAACTGGCGCCGCTTGGCGTGCGCGTCACGCGGCTGGCTATGGGCCTGCCCGTCGGGGGCGACCTGGAGTATGCCGACGAGATCACGCTCGGCGAGGCGCTCGAAGGCCGCCGCGACGTATAGACCGATTCACCGCAAAGGCGCCTTGGCGGTGAACGCTACCCGATGGCCCTCAGCTTGCTGTGCGCATGGTGGGCGGCATGTCCAGTGCGCGCGGGGAGAAGTGGACCATGCAGGATGAGGACCTCCAGGAGGATATTGCGACCCAGACTGTGCTGGCGACGATTGCCGCGTACCTGCGGGCGGCGGCTGAGGAAGTGGAGGCCGTGGCCCGCACCGACTATACGCCGCTGACCAAGGCCGACAAGGTCGGCGCCGTGCTCGAGGAGCTGGGTGACAGCCTCGAACGCTGCATCGATTGGTTCCCTCGCTCGGGATGAATCTCACCGCAGAGGCGCAGAGGACGCAGAGGTTGTAGGGGCGAGGTGACCTCGCCCCTACAACCTCTGCGTCCTCTGCGCCTCTGCGGTGAATGACTTCCACTCTCAGAACTGGACCTCGTTCGAGCGCCCGAGCGCGCGGTCAAAGACATAGCCGCGCACCTTGACGGGCGCGCCCTCCATAAAGGCCCCGAACGTGACATCGACATAATGGCCGGGCGGCAGTGCTGGCATGCGCTCGAAGCCCTGGTGGCAGGTGTAGAGCGACTGGCCTGACGGCGTGACGAAGCAAGCGTACCAGTCGCGCATCTCCTGGCTCGAGCGGTTGTAGATGCGCAGCGTGGCGGTGAGCAGGATGACCTGGCGCCCCTCATCGAGCGGGCCGCAGCCACGGCCGTGGTCATCCATGCCTGGGGGCCGGCCCGAGGGCGCGTACTCGTAGGCGCGCGTGTGGATGGCAATCTGGCTCGTGACCTCCGGGGGCACCCACACGGGCCCGGCCACTACCGCGAGGGGCGTGGCGCTGGGGGTGGGCGTGGCGCTTGGCGTGACGCCGGGCGCGGGCGTGGTCGCCGTGGCCGAGGGTGCGGGCATCGCCGTCGCGGCGGGCGTGTCGCCGGCGCTGGGGCCGGCCACGGTTGCTGCAGCCTGGGGCGCCGGCGTGGCCGCAAGCCGCGCGCAGCCCACGAGCGCGAGGCAGAGGATCATGGTGGCGATGAGGTCTCTATTCATAGACCCTCCTTGAGACGATTATCCACAGACAGCGCACACCTGTCAAAACATGCTTCGCGTCCCCTTGGCGTCTTTGCGCCTTTGCGGTGAATCGTCCCCCGGTCGCTTGCATAGGCAGCCAAGTTGTGGTACGTTAGTTGCCCAAAAGCCTAATATTGTGCCACCCCCGCCGGAGGTGCCGACGTGCTGGCAAAAGTGCTGAGCTGCGCCGTCGTCGGGCTCGAAGGAGCCCTGGTCCAGGTCGAAGTGGATCACCACGTCCGGGGTATCACCGCCTTGACCCTCGTCGGCCTGCCCGATGCTGCCGTCAAGGAGTCGATGGACCGCGTGCGCACGGCGATCAGGAACGCCGGTGCGCGCTTCCCTGGTCACCGCGTCACCATCAACCTCGCCCCCGCCGATCTGCGCAAAGAAGGCCCCGCCTACGACCTGCCGATCGCTATCGGCTGCCTGCTCGCCTCGGGGCAGATCATCGCCGACGTGTCGGACTCGCTCTTTGTGGGCGAGCTCTCGCTCGACAGCTCGGTGCGGCACACCAATGGCGTGCTGTCGATGGTGGCCACGGCGCGCGAGCGCGGGCTGCGCACCGTCTACGTTTCGGAGCAGGACGCGCCCGAGGCCGCGCTCATCCCGGGGCTGACGGTGATCCCCGTGCCGCACCTGAGCGCGCTCATGGCACACCTCAACGGGCTGGAGGCCATCGCGCCCTACGAGCACCGCCTCGACGGCGAAGCGCTCAGCCAGGCCGCCTATGCTACCGACTTTGCCGTCATCAAGGGCCAGGAGCACTGCAAGCGCGCGCTCGAGGTCGCCGCGGCCGGGGGCCACTGCGTGCTGCTCGCCGGGCCGCCGGGCGCGGGCAAGACGCTCCTGGCACGCGCGGTGCCCTCGATCATGCCGAGCCTCTCCATCGAAGAGGCGCTCGAGATCACCAAGATCTACTCCGTCTCGGGGCTGCTGCCGCCCGACACGCCGCTCATCGTGCAGCGGCCCTTCCGCGCGCCGCACCACACCATCTCGCACGCCGGGCTGGTGGGCGGCGGGCACTGGCCGCGGCCGGGCGAGGTCTCGTTGGCGCACCGCGGCGTGCTCTTTCTCGACGAGCTGCCCGAGTTCGGCACGCGCGTGCTCGAGGTCATGCGCCAGCCGCTCGAAGACAAGGTCGTCACCATCTCGCGCGCCCAGGGCACGCTCACCTTCCCTGCCAACTTCATGCTCGTCGCGGCCATGAACCCCTGCCCCTGCGGCTACTACGGCGACGCAACCCACGAGTGCACCTGCTCCATGGTGATGGTCAACCGCTACCAGCACCGCATCTCCGGCCCCCTGCTCGACCGCATCGACATCCACCTCGACGTGCCGCGGGTGGAGTACGACAAGCTCACCGACGACCGGCTCGGCGAGCCCTCGGCCGCCGTACGCGCGCGCGTCGAGAAAGCACGCCAGGTGCAGCACGCCCGCTTCGGCGGCGCGACGGAACACGAAACACGCAACACGACCCGGCAGCGCAGGGCGATCCGTGTGCTCTGCAACGCCGACATGGGGCCGGGCGAAGTGCGCGAGCACTGCCGGCTCGACGATGCCGGCAAGACGCTGCTGCGCGCGGCGGTGCAGCAGTTGGGCATGAGTGCGCGGGCGTTCACGAGGATATTAAAGCTGGCGCGCACGATTGCGGACTTGGAAGGTGTCGACGATATCAAGACGCACCATCTGGCGGAGGCGCTGCAGTATCGGCCGCGTCGAACATAGGGCGCGAAAGGGCGCGAAAGGGCACGAAAGGGCGCGAAAGGGCACGAAAGAGGCGCGAAAGGGCGCGAAAGGGCACGAAAGAGGCGCGACAGCACACGAAAGGGGGGACGGGCGCGAAAGACACGAAAAGACGCGAAAGATCACGAAACGCGAAAGGGCACGAAAGGGGGACCACGCATGGTGCCAGGGGTGACAGGCAAGCACGAGTTCGAGCCGCTGTCGTATGCGGTATTGGGGGCGTGCATCGACGTGCAACGGCAGTTGGGTGTGCACTGTCGGGAGGTGGACTATCATCGGGCGCTGGAGGCGGCACTCGCTGAGCGTGGACTGCACTGCGAACGTGAAGTCGAGGTGCCGGTGTCGTATGGGGATCGGGTCGTGGCTGCGCTCAAGGTGGACTTTCGCGTCTGGGATAACAGGGACGAACTGCTGGTCGAGGTCAAGGCGCGCGCCAGACTATCGCGTGAGGACGGCGAGCAATGCATCCGCTATCTGCAGTGGGGGCGTTATCGTGTCTGCCTGCTCATCAACTTTGGCGAGAGGCCTTTTGGCCGTCGCCGCTTCGTCTACACGCCTCCTGAAGTGGCCATGCGGTGACCTGCGAGAAGCGCGCAGCCCTTTCGCCTCGTTTCGCGCCCCGTGCCCTTTCGTGTCTCTTTCGTGCCCTTTCGTGCCTTTCGCGCCCCGTGCC
>Ga0116161_1000385_pt1 | contig 49894 bp, 47 predicted proteins | sample AD_JPNAS3_MetaG_FD_89877 | JGI IMG/M metagenome (GOLD analysis project Ga0116161, IMG submission 89877) | Active sludge microbial communities of municipal wastewater-treating anaerobic digesters from Japan - AD_JPNAS3_MetaG | ecosystem: Engineered > Bioreactor > Anaerobic > Digestate | place... | reverse complement strand
TGGGGACGCGGCGGCAAAAAAGCGAGCTTGTAAGCTCTTTTTGCCGCCTTGCGTCCCCACGGCTTGTGCCCGCGGACTTGGAACCGGGCGCCGACCCCGAGCGTAGCGAGGGGGCACGCCCAAAAGAAAAAAATAAAGAAAAAAATAAAAACTTATTTAGACAATATTTTTCCCTTTTTTAACCAAATTATGCCTGTCATTGTGATTATTAATGAAAGTATGAGTATGGGGATAAATAGTTGTTGGTTTTGGAAAATTGCCGTCTCTACATCGATTCCGTTTCGTAAAACGAGGTACTGCAATACTACCGATATGGTGTTGTGGGAAAAATGGGCGACTATGGGAAGCCATAAAGATTTGCCCCAGAAAAAGAGATAACCAAGATAGACGCCTAATAAAAAACGGGGTAAAAAACCGTAAATGTCGAGATGGACGGCACTGAAAATAAAAGCTGTAATAATGATGCTAATGTGCTTATTTTTAGTCCATTGTGTTAAAAACGGCAATATTGTTCCACGGAAAAAAAACTCTTCGCATACTGCGGGCAGAACTCCTAAAAGAAGTACATTAAACAATAATACGGAAATTTTGGGATTGTCTATCAGCAAATTAAGAATCCTTTCACTCTCTTCGTAATAACTACGAAACCAATTTTCTATACCTCTCCAAGAAGCAGGGAACGTTAAGGATTCGTTCCAAGCGGCTAAGCATAAAACAAGCGGCAAAATAAAAAAAGCTAATAAGAAAACGATGAGAATCTGTCGGCACTTAGGAGAATTGGTGATTTTACTGTACTTCCAGAGACTTTCGGTAGACAAAAAACTGAAAATGAGAGCAGGAATAAACCAAACACCTATGGAGGTTATGGACTGAATTATACGCATTAGATTTATTTCGGCTTGTAGTGTCGTACCATCTCCTTGTCGGAAAAAGGTTTCCGATATTAATTGTGCTAATGCCGCAAATACGAAAAATGCTCCTAACCAAATGAGTAGCAAATACAAAAAGCGTATAAAAAAAGGTTTTGACGAGAAAAAAGGAGACGTTTCCATAGATAATCAGTTTCTATTCTACTTCCAACAAATCTTTATTTTCCTGAGTTGAAAGTGTTAATACGTGTGAGAAAAAGGCAATCAAAAAGAGTTTTGGATTAACTATTATTTTTCTCATTACTTACAACTTTAAGTTTAAGTTCATCTAATTGTTCTTGAGTAACCGGAGAGGGTGCATCAATCATCACATCGCGAGCCGAATTATTTTTGGGAAATGCGATGAAATCGCGGATAGATTCTACATCCGATAAGACGGCACAAAGTCTGTCGAAGCCGAAAGCGATACCGCCGTGTGGAGGACAGCCATATTGGAAAGCATTAAGTAAAAAGCCGAATTGTTCTTCCGCGTCTTCTGCTTTAAAGCCGAGAACTTCAAACATCTTTTTTTGTAGTGCGTTATCATGTATTCTTATCGACCCGCCGCCGATTTCACTGCCATTGATAACTAAATCATAAGCATTCGCCTTAACTTTTGCCGGCTCTGTGGTGAGTAACGGGATATGTTCCGGTTTTGGTGAGGTAAATGGGTGATGTTTAGCATAGAAACGTTGCGTCTCCTCGTCCCACTCTAACAAAGGGAAATCGACAACCCACAACGGTTTATAAACCCCTTTGGAGCGTAATCCTAAGCGTGTTCCCATTTCAAGACGCAATTCGCCGAGTTGCTTTTGTACTTTCTCCGTCTTTCCTGCCATAATCAAAATTAAATCGCCCTCTTCCGCCTGACAATGCTCGGCTATTCGTTTTAAATCTTCCTGAGCATAAAACTTGTCAACCGAAGACTTGTAATTTTCCGGTTGACACAAAATATAGATTAATCCTGAAGCTCCAATTGTGGGACGTCTTACAAAATCGACAAGTTCATCAAGCTGTTTTCGGCTATAAGAGGCACACCCTTTAGCAACAATGCCGATGACCAGTTCCGCCTCATTAAAAATCTTAAATTCACGATGTTTAGTCAAGGAATTAAGTTCCACGAATCGCATATCGAAGCGGGCATCCGGTTTATCGGTGCCATAATAACGCATAGCCTCTTCGTAGGTTATCCTTTCAATTTGAGGAATCTCTATATTTTTAAAAGTTTTAAAAATATGTCTAACCAGACCTTCGAATGTAGTAAGCACGTCTTCTTGCTCTACAAAGGACATTTCACAGTCGATTTGCGTAAATTCCGGTTGTCTGTCGGCACGCAAATCCTCGTCTCTAAAACATTTTACAATTTGGAAATAGCGGTCAAACCCGCTCATCATTAGGAGTTGCTTAAATGTTTGCGGTGATTGGGGCAGCGCATAAAATTCGCCTTCATTTACGCGTGAAGGGACAATAAAATCTCGTGCTCCTTCAGGGGTTGAGCGAATCAAAAAGGGAGTTTCTATCTCAAGAAATCCGATTTTACTCATATAATTTCTAATTTCCAGCGCTAAGCGGTGTCTGAAAATCAAGTTATTTTTCACCGGATTTCTTCGCAAATCCAAATAACGATATTTCATACGTAGCTCATCACCTCCGTCTGATTCATCTTCAATCGTAAAAGGAGGAAGTAGAGAGGAGTTAAGAACTTGAATATCCGTAACAACAATTTCAATATCTCCCGTTGGAATATTTTTATTTTTATTTGACCGTTCAATAACCGTGCCTGTAGCTTGGATAACCCACTCGCGACCATAATCTTCTATTTTTTTATGTAGTTCCGGAAGAGTAGCGCTATTAAAGGTTAATTGAGTTATTCCGTAGCGGTCGCGTAAATCTATAAAGGTCATTCCGCCTAAATTTCTAATTTTTTGTATCCACCCGCTAAGCGTAACGGTTTGATTAAGATGAGAACTATTTAATTCTCCGCAGGTATGAGTCCGAAGCATAAACTATTTCTTTTGCTGTTGTTGTTTTTTATAATTTTCTACTTTTTCATAATGACGAAGGAACTCCGGTACCTGTTCCATGTCAATTCTTTTATTCAAAATAATTTTTCTTGTACGGTTATCCATAATAAACATCGAAGGAGTTCCTGTTTCATAGATATTATAGGCACTCATATAATCGACATTTGCTTTTAGTCCGCCAACGTTAAGCCAGGGCAACCGCTTTTCTTTGAGATATTTTTTCCAACGGTTGATATCTTTTTCCGCCGCAACTCCATAAATATCAAAATTACGCGTCCCTGCCCTTTCGAGAGAATCGTATAAAACTTTCATTTTCATGGTTTCTTTCGTACAAGTCGGGCAATCGGGGTCATAAAACCACAAAATAACGTAAGGTTTTGAAAAACCGTACGACGAGTACCAACGCGTAAAATCATCACTTTGCGTTGTATCGGGAATGATTAATTCCACCGCTGTTTTTCCTATTAAGAGCGGCTCAAGATTTTTCACCCTCTTCTCATATTTACGCACTAAATCTTCATCCATCCACGTGGCTTTATTTTTCAGTTGATTATTTTTAACAATGTGAACAAAAACTGCATCATGTCCCAATATTTTACTCGACTCGAATTTATACGATATCCACTCTAAGAAAAAACGATAAGATACGGAATCCTTTTCAGCTCTATTAAGTACCATATCTACGTACTTGCAAATCGTATCCGACTCTTGATAAAAGAGAATTTTCAAGAAATACTCATTAATTTTAGGCTCTAAAGCGGGAGTATACAAAAGTCGACCGTCAGAGAGGTCTACATTGTCCCAATAGTGAGTTCTATAATAAATAGCTTGGAAATTAGAATCTATAGTTCCGTCCTCTTTAACGGGGGGTGCCGGAACTTCAATCATCTTATACGCTTTTTGCATTTTTGAAAAGAGATAATCCGGATTTGCATCTATAAGGTCATTGATAAACTGCTCCATCTCCTTATTCACCTCTTCCAATTGTTCATTACAACTTCTGACTAATTCCTTATCTCCTGCTTCCTGTGCTTTTGCTCTTTCATCTCTCAATGCTTTAACTCTTTTCTGACTCTGCACACTTTTTTGCTGAAATTTCAACAGTTCCACATTCTCCGGAGAACCAACTATTATCACATCATTCACACCCCCGGTCGTATCACAAGTGATTGCAAAGTGTTGATTCTTATCAATGACAAAATTAAGATAGGGACGTTTATTCTGATTAATCAACATATACAATCCGTCTTGATAAGGAGTATCTCCGGCAAATATATACTTTCCATAGCCGGACGGACGCACGGAATCTTTGAGGATTAATTTATCTCTAAAATGAACCGCCAAATAAAGTATGGAGTCCTTTGCATCCTTAACCAAAAACTTCAACTCATGCCCCTGCTTTGGGCTCGTTTTTTTTGTTTTTTGTGCAAACGCACTTTGCACCATCATTGCTAACAAGAAAAAAACGAAAATAATAACAATATTTTTTTTCATATTTTACAGTTTTAAAGTTTCACCTTATCCCCTATTTCTCCATTATTTTTTTCAATTTACTAAACGATAACTCTCGTGATATTATTTTATGATTTTTATCCATCAACAAAATAGATGGAGTTGTAATAATATCAAAAAAATCAATAAAATCATAATCGAGCATCCCGTGCACACAACTCACATTTATCCAATCCAAATTATTCTCTTTAATAAAATCCAACCATGCTTCTTCATCTTCGGTCAATGCAACGGCATACACTTCAAAATTTAAGTCCGTTTTATACTCTTTATAAAATTCGGACAGTTCAGGGGTTAATTCGACACAACTGCCACAGTCGGGCTCCCAGAACCACAAAATGATAAAATCGGTCGTCAATTCGCTACTCTTACGACACTCACCCGCTGTGTCCAGCGCTAACAACGGTTTTACGGTTTCACCCGGTAAAAGTCTACGTTTTCGTTCAATTTTATTGTAAACAACACGTCTCATTTCCGGCTCGATAAATTTACAATCCGGAGTTGTGCAAAAAGAGTCGTATAAACCAACGGAAACACCATCCAATTCGGGAGGAGATGTATAACTACTATAATACTTAAACAGTTTTTCTAAATAGTAATCGAACACCTCGCGATTAGTCAAATTATTTAAAAAAGAGTGGATGTAATAAGAAAGAGTATCGGCATCTTGGGGTAAAATAGCAGTGAAAAATGAGAGAATTTTATCGGAAACGAAAGGGACACGCAGTAAGCGTGCATCATTAATAGCAATATTATCGAAATAGTGGGTTATTATATAACTCTGTTTTTGAATGGAGTCTTCTTGTATCGGTTCCGGTATTTTCAACGGGGCGATTGCTTTTATAAATTTCGATAAGAGACTATTCGGGCTAAAATCGCTAAATGCCTCTAATGTTTCTTCTCTGACGGTCGGTTCCAGCTTTGTTAACATCGCCATTTTTTCCACTTCAAAAAAAGATTGATTCTCCGCTGATCCAACAATTTTCCGTTTTTTAAAAATATTCTCTTTAGAAGTAGAGATAGAAAATTCACGGCTCTTATCAATGATTAAATCGAATAAGTTTTGTTTTTCCCTATTTTGAATGGAATAGATGCCGGAATAGAGTTCTTGTTTCCCCGTAAAAATCGCCACAAACCTTTTATTAACACGAGCAGAATCAAAAATATAAACATCCTCTCCATAATTCCCAACTAAATAGAGCACGGTATCAGTAATATTCTTAATTTTAACAGTAATTTTATATCCTTTCGATTGAGAAAAAATCGGCAAACAGATTAATAAAAGAAGAAATGAGGAGATGATTTTCTTTAACATAAATTAGCAATTCTATTTTTGTGTTGCAAAATTACATTTTTTCAAAACAAGTTTCAAGCCACAACACAATTTACGCAAAAAATATTACAATTTCTATTCTTTCGTAATCTAAAATGGGAGAAAAAATTGGAGAAAAATTTGTATCTTTGCCTCCGTGTATTTTAAAAACTAAAATTGCAAATAACGAACAATTAATATATTCTATTTAAACTGATTAAATATTAAAATTTTATGAAGAAAGTACTTATTCTTGGAGCCGGTTTAGTAGCTCGTCCTATTATTCGCGATTTGCTTGAAAAAGGATATTTTGTTACGGTAACTGATGTTACCGATGAACAACCTAAAAAATTAACGGCAAATCATCGCAATGCCAATCCTATTGCTTGGCAAGTTAACGATGAAGAAGCGTTGGATAAACTGTTAGTCGAACATGATATTGTGGTGAGTCTAATCCCTTGGATATATCATCCTATCGTAGCACGTGCTGCCATTCGTAAAAAGAAAAACATGATTACAGCTTCTTACGTAAAGCCTGAGATGGCGGCGTTAAATGAGGATGCAAAAAAAGCGGGTATTATTATCCTGAACGAGTGTGGTTTAGACCCCGGCATTGACCACATGAGTGCTATGCGAGTAATTGACCACATACACGGTAAAGGCGGCAAAGTAAAAGAGTTTTACTCTCTATGCGGAGCACTCCCCGCCCCGGAAAGTGCTGATAATCCATACGGATATAAATTTTCTTGGAGTCCGAAAGGGGTTATCCTTGCCAGCAACAGCAGCGCCTTATACCTCAAACATGGTAAAAAAGTAGAAATTAAAAGCGAAGACCTTTTTAAAGATAAATTTGTCATTAACGATTTCCCAACAGTGGGAGAATTAGAAGTTTATCCCAACCGCAATTCTATCGATTATCTTGACATTTACGGCATTCCCGAAGCCGAAACGGTCTATCGCGGAACTTTACGCTATAAACATTGGTGCGAAATTCTTGACGCGATGAAGAGTTGCAATCTTATCACCGAAGAAAAATTTGATTTTACAAATAAATCTTATGCAGATATGGTGGCAATGATGATACAAACAGACAGCGAAAATATTAAGCAAAAAACAGCCGATAAACTGGGTGTCTCAATCTCCTCGCCCGCAATAGAAGGCATGGAGTGGTTGGGGCTTTTCGATACCACACCGATGAACCGTACAGAAGATTCGCCCTTCGAAATTGTTGCCTATTTAATGTTAGACAAAATGTCTCTCGGCGAAAATGAACGCGATATGAACGTCATGCTTCATATTTTTAGAGCAGAATATCCTGACGGAAAACAAGAGGTTATTAAATCAAAACTCTTGGATTTCGGCTCTACTGCTACCGATACATCTATCGCTCGCAACGTAACCCTACCCGTTTCGGTGGCGGTTCGTATGATTTTAAATAAAGAAGTTAACTTAACGGGAGTATATCGCCCCACTATTCCTGAACTTTATAATCCAATCTTAGATGGTTTAGAAGAGTACGGAATAAAAATGGAAGAAGAGTATAATTTACCTTTAACTGAAATGATTCAATAAACCAATTTATAAATTTTAAAAAAAATTACAGCTATGAACAATTCGAATTTCGAATTTAGAGAGCCGAAAAATGAACCTGTGTATAGTTATGCACCCGGCTCAATAGAAAGAGAACTCCTACAAAAAGAGCTTCATCGTCAATACAATCAAACAATTGAAATACCGCTTATCATTGGTGGGAAAGAGGTGAAAACCGGCAACCTTGGGAAAGTGGTTATGCCAACAGACCACCAACACGTGTTAGCAACCTATCACAAAGTGGGTAAAGCTGAAGTGGAAATGGCTATTAAAGCCGCTATGGAAGCTAAAAAAGAATGGGAAAACATCCATTGGATAGAACGTGCCTCCATCATGATGAAAGCCGGTGAGTTGTTATCCAAAAAATATCGCTATAAACTCAATGCAGCGACCATGTTAGGACAAGGGAAAAATGCTTATCAAGCCGAAATTGACTCTGCCTGCGAAGCAATTGATTTTTTCCGCTTTAATGCCTATTTTGCATCTAAAATTTATGGTCAACAACCGCTTTCCGACAATTCGACAATTAACAGAATGGAGTACCGCCCGTTAGAAGGTTTTGTTTACTCCATTTCTCCTTTTAATTTTACCGCTATAGCTTGTAACTTAAATGTTTCTCCCGTTCTTATGGGTAATGTTATGATTTGGAAACCGGCTACGACTGCAATTCTTTCCAATTACTACTTAATGGAACTGTTCAAAGAAGCAGGTCTTCCGGACGGTGTTATCAACTTCCTCCCCGGTAGCGGTTCTATCATTAGTGATGCTGTTTTCTCGTCTCCCGATTTTGCAGGTGTTCACTTTACAGGTAGCACCAGCACTTTTAACGCTTTCTGGAAAACAATCGGCGAAAATGTCGGCAAGTATAAAACATATCCGAAAATTGTCGGCGAAACCGGCGGAAAAGACTTTATCTTTTCTCATTCAAGTGCCAACACAACCGAATTAGCCGTTGCTATTGTACGTGGCGCCTTCGAATATCAAGGACAAAAATGTTCTGCCGCCTCCCGCGCCTATATTCCTAAATCTATCTGGAATGACACCTTCGAACAGATTAAAGAGATGATGAAAACCATCAAAATGGGCGATGTTACCGATTTCTCCAATTTTGTTAACGCCGTGATAGACGAAAAATCATTTGATAATATCGCCGGCTATATCGATAGAGCAGCAAAATCTAAAGATGCTGAAATTATCTTAGGAGGAAAATATGACAAATCAAAAGGATTTTTTATCGAACCGACTATCATATTAGCTAAAACCCCCGACTATGAATCAATGGTAGAAGAAATCTTCGGACCGGTACTAACTATCTACGTTTATGATGATAATAAATATGAAGAGACATTGAGTTTATGCGACCAAACGTCTCCCTATGCCTTAACCGGCTCTATTTTCGCTCGCGACCGCTACGCTATGAATTTTGCAATGGATAAATTACGCTATGCCGCCGGGAATTTCTACCTAAATGATAAACCCACGGGAGCTGTCGTAGGTAATCAACCTTTTGGCGGAGCACGCGGCTCCGGAACAAATGACAAAGCAGGTAGCGAACTAAACCTCTATCGCTGGGTTAGCCCACGCGCAATTAAAGAAGCTCTCGTTCCACCTACTGACTACAGATATCCTTTCTTGGAAAAATAAGAATTAAAATAAATTTAAACGTAGCTAAATTATAATTAGCTACGTTTTTTTTTTATTAATCTCTCTCCATTTTAACTCAATAATCATATCACTTTTTTCTTATTAAAATCATATCTTTGCAAATTAATTTTATAACTTATTGATGATAAAAAATTAAATTTTTATGAAATCATATTATCCATTTGAAGATACGCGTCCCTATAATGATGATGAAATACCCGCGGCAGTGGAACGAGTTCTCGCCTCCCCGTACCTCGCCTCCGTTTTTCAATACCTATTTCCAAATGAAGATATTGAAAGTTTTAAAGCTCATTTTTCCCAAATAAAAACGATAAGAGATTTCCAACATCAATTTATGTATCATGCAATGCAAAGCATCATTGAACAAACAATATCGGAAATATCATCTGCGGGGATCGAAAAATTAGATGATAATAAAAAATGTATGTTTGTTTCCAATCATCGGGATATTTTAATGGACTCCGCTCTTTTACAAGTCTTTCTGAATAAATCTAATTTTGATACTTGTGAAATTACGTTTGGCAGTAATCTAATGCGTGGGCAATTTGTTATTGATATCGGCAAAATGAACAAAATGTTTAAAATTGTGCGTGGGGGCAATATTCGTGATTTCTATAATAATTCAATGGAAGTTTCGCAATATATGCGCTACGCTATTACGGAGAAAAAACAATCTATTTGGATTGCTCAACGCAACGGGCGAACTAAAAATGGTATCGATAAGACAGAACCCGCTCTTTTAAAGATGTTTGCTATGAGCAGCCAAAAACCTTTTGTGGAAAATTTTCTTGAACTAAATGTTACGCCCGTCTCTATTTCCTACGAATACGAGCCTTGCGACTTCCTTAAAACCAGGGAGTTATACATCTCCTTATATCAAAAATATGAAAAAACCGCCGACGAGGACTTGAATAGCATTTTACACGGAATCAAACAATATAAAGGGAAAGTTCACCTCACCGTTTGCGATAGTATTAACGAAAATGATTTAAAAGAGTGCGACCAATTGGAGAAAAACATGAAATTCAACCATTTAGCCAATATTATGGATTTACGCATCTATAAGAATTATAAGTTGTGGAAAACCAACTATATAGCATACGACACCCTGCACCAAACGCAACAGTTCAACGCCTTTTATAACGAACAAGAGAAAAGTGAATTTCAAAATTATATGGAAAATGGGTTGAAGGCTATAGACGGGAATAAAGATGAGCTTCAAACTATTTTTTTAGAAATTTATGCTAATCCTGTAAAAAGCGTGCTGCAGCTATAAGAACTTAGTAATCAGAAGATAGCACCCAATCATCAAGTTATAGATTTTATTTTTTATTAGGGCGTGCCCCCTCGCTACGCTCGGGGTCGGTCTTCGCCTGCAAGTCCGCAGCCGCCAGCCGTGGGGTCGCATAGCGGCAAAAAGAGCTTACAAGCTCGCTTTTTTGCCGCCGCGTCCCCAGCGGCTGGCGGCTTTACGGGCTTTCCGGCTACGCCCTCACGCAGCCAACTTGCTCATATAAAGCAACTTAGCAAAGAAGTGAAAAGTGGAAAATTTAGTAACTATCTAAAAATTTTTGCTTTTTAAGCACCTCCACTAATATTTTGCTAAAATATTCATTATCCTCTTTTTTATACCTTCGTTCCGTAAATATTCTCGCCAAATTATTCAAATTATTCTCTTCAAAAAGAGCTAACGTATTAGGATGCTGTTCCTTATCGGAATAGATTTTATTTATAGCCTCTTCCGAATAATCTTTATATTTTTCATAATGAATAAAGGTTTCGTGAGGCAGTTTATCGGTCAATTCGGGAGTTTCTTTCGGATAACCAAACGATATTGAAGCAATTGGAAAAACACGGGGCGGTAATTCAAACAGTTCAATAAACTTATCACAATTAAAAGTAATCGTTCCTAACCAGCAAATACCAAGTCCTAACGATTCAGCCGCAACGCAAGCATTTTGCGCCGCAATCAGTGCGTCCGTTACAGCCCAATGATAACTCTGCAAGTTATCATAAGCCGTAGTTTCCGCCTCACGATATTGACAATATTTACTAAACCGGTTCAAATCGGCACAAAAAGTCAATAGTAGAGGAGCTTCGGTCACCATAGGCTGATTAAAGTGAAAGGGTGCCGCCTTCGCTTTCATCTCGGCATCTTCAGTAATAATAATGCTATAAAGTTGCAAATTCCCCATGGTAGAACCGTTACACGCCGCCTGAATAATATAATCCAGTTTCTCCTTCTCAATCTTTTGAGAACTGTATTTCCTTATTGAGCGATGATTTAATAAAGTTTTAAGAGTAGAGTTAATATTCATAATTACGATTGTTTAATATATAATATGTAAACTGATATTTTTCGTATTTATGATATGATTGCTTAATAATTTATCTATTTAAAAATTGAACATTAAATTATTTTGTCTAAATTTGCACGCGAAAAAACGATGCTTCTTGCAATAATTTTAGAAGAATGAATTGCTGTCATTAGAGCATCTATTTATTAGAAAACTATGGATAAACAAATAAAAGTTACCACGCCGTTACTCCCGCCGTTGGAAGAGTTTAACGTTTATTTGCAAGACATCTGGTCGAGGAAATGGCTTACAAATAACGGTTATTATCACGAATTACTTGAAAAAGAACTTTGTCGTTACTTACAAGTAGAACATTTCAGTCTTTTTTCCAATGGCACTTTAGCATTAATAACGGCACTGCAAGCGTTACAAATTTCAGGGGAAGTTATTACTACGCCGTACAGTTTTGTTGCCACTACACACGCTTTGTGGTGGAATGGAATTAAACCTATTTTTGTCGATATCGAACCCAACACCTGCAATATAAATCCCGATAAAATAGAAGCTGCCATAACGGAGAAGACGACTGCTATTATGCCCGTTCACGTGTACGGGAATCCCTGTAATCACGAAAAAATACAAAAAATAGCCGATAAATATAATTTAAAAATCATCTATGATGCCGCCCATGCTTTCGCCGTTACGCAAAATGAGCATTCTATTTTACGATATGGGGATTTATCCATTTTAAGTTTTCACGCTACCAAAACTTACTCTACTATTGAAGGCGGAGCTATCATTTGTCATTCGGAAGAGATGAAAAGACATATTGATAATTTAAAAAACTTTGGTTTTCGTGGCGAAACGGTAGTAGAAGAACCCGGCATTAACGCAAAACTCAATGAAGTACAAGCCGCTTACGGTTTAGCATCGCTCAAATATATTGATGACGCTATCCAAAAACGTAAAAAAAGAGCTGAACAATATAGAGAAATTATTGATAAAATCCCGGGCATTAGCTATTTACAAGAAATTGAAGGTGTTAAATATAACTATTCCTATTTTGCCGTTATGATTGATGAAAAAACGTATGGAATAAGTCGAGATGAACTATACGATAAGCTAAAAGAGGAGAATATTTTTGGTAGACGTTACTTTTATCCTTTAATTAGCACTTTTAAACCTTACAAAAGTCTTCCTTCGGCAAAACCGGAAAACCTGCCCATAGCTACACGTGTAGCAGATTCTGTTATCTGTTTACCTATGCACCACGAACTTACGGAAAAAGACGTAATAAAAATCGGGACTATCCTACAAAGAAATAAATTGTAGTTTTGGGGTGTAAATCGGTGGCATATCTACTATTCGGTCAATCTGATAGTGTGTACCAATGTATGTATTTCTTTCAATAAACTCATTTCGCACGTCAGCTAAAGTTTTTCTTGCATAATCACTTTGTTGATAGAAGATATTATTCCCCCAATTTTTATTATGTCACCCCTTCGGGGTTCTTAAAGCTCTTTGGGTTTACTTTTTGCTACAATCATGTCACCCCCACGGGGTTAGTTTTGAATTTTTAGTTTTTATTTTTTCACTTTCCGCTTTTCATTTTGAGCTTAAATGGCTCTATACGAGCAAGTTGGCTGCGTGAGGGCGCAGGCGGAAAGCCCGCAAGGGCGGAAGCCGCTGGGGACGCGGCGGCAAAAAAGCGACTTTAGAAGCTCTTTTTGCCGCTTTGCGTCCCCACGGCTTGTGCCCGCGGACTTGTAGCCGAAGACCGACCCCGAGCGTAGCGAGGGGGCACGCCCTAATAAAAAAATTATTTTTTAAAATTCTTAAACATTTTTATCTACATAACATTATTTTGTATTTTTGCAAAAGGAATTAAATATTTCAAACCTAAAGATTTATGGAAAAAGAGATACTACGTTGTGTTGATAGATTAAAGAAGGGAGAAGTAATTCTTTATCCTACGGATACGATTTGGGGCATTGGCTGTAATGCGTTAAACGCCAAAACCATTGAACGTATTTACAATATTAAACAACGAAATGAGAGTAAAAGCATGCTTGTTTTGTTGGATAAAGCGGAGAAAATTCCATTGTATGTTAAAAAAATTCCGCTTATTGCTTGGGATTTAATCACACAAACCGACCGCCCAACGACATTTATCTATCCTACGGCGCAAAATTTGCCTAAAATGATTATTCCTGCTGACGGTACTATCGCTATCCGAATTACTAAAAATGCTTTTTGTAAAAGATTAATTCAAGTTTTGGACGCTCCATTAATTTCAACCTCAGCAAATATTTCCGGAACTACGCCTCCTAACACATTCAATGAAATTTCTAAGGAGATTATTAAACAAATGGATTATATTGTTCCTGAAAAATATGCAGACTCGACCGACTATAAACCCTCACGTATTATAAGATTTATAGATGACTATAACTTTTTGATAATAAGAGAATAAAATGAAAACTGCACTTTTTCCCGGCTCTTTTGACCCCATTACTAAAGGGCATGAAGAGATTGTAAAACGTTCCTTATTACTTTTTGATGAAGTTTTTGTTGCTATTGCAAATAATTCCAACAAAAATTCCTTTTTCTCTTTAGAGAAACGGAAAAAATGGTTAATTGACTGTTTCGAAAATGAAAAGAGGGTGAAGATATTGTGTTATGACGGCTTAACCGTGGATATATGTAAAAAATTAAATATCAACTATATCATTCGCGGGGTAAGAAATTGTACCGATTTCCAATATGAACAAGATTTAGCACAAATAAATAAGCAACTATCCGGTATTGAGACTATTTTCCTCTTCTCTTCGCCTGAATTTAGTAATATATCCTCATCAATAGTTCGCGATATCTATAAAAATAAGGGTGATTATGAACAATTTATGCCAGATAATTGCAAGAAATAGGTTTTCTATTTTAACTCTTGCGATACTCTTTTTTTTCTTGCAGACGATTACAGCCCAAAAGTCTCGTGAGGTGGTTATTACCGGCGAAGCACAATTTGCAATTGGAAAAGAGATACGATTAATTGTTTTTGATGACCTTCTGACTTATCAACCGAAGACGGTGGCGTCAACTAAAATCGCAAAAGATGGCTCTTTTCGCCTTACCTATAAAACAAATCAGATTAAATTAGTACAACTTGCTATTCAAACTTCAAAAGCTGAATTTTTGGTTATTCCGGGAAAGCATTATAACTTTTTCATTGATATGGATTTAGAGCTTTTCCAATTGTTATCTCCACTCTCCTACGGCGGTTTTCTTCAAATCGTCCCCGTTGAAATAGATACAACCGAACTCAATTATCGCATCAGGAAATTTGAAATCTTTTTTGATAAATTAAATGAACAGTTTTACCCTGATATCATTTATCATAAAAACCTAAAATTACGAGACTCTATTCTAAATGTTTTAAACGAAAAATTTCAAATTCACTATGAGCCTTTAGATTTTTATGCAAGTTATTTATATTACTCATTTGGCATTCTCGATTTAATTATTTACCAAAAATCAGTCGATACCATTTATAAAAATTATTTAGATAATGAATATGTTTTATATGATAATCCTGCTTATATGACATTTTTCAATTCGTTCTACGATAATTATCTTTATAACTCGCCACGTATTTCAAAAGAAGTTTTAACACAATTCATCAACCGAACACCGGACTATCTTGCCATTTTCAATGAATTAGGGAAAGATCCCGTTCTCCGCAATGAAAGAATTAGAGAGTTGGTTATCATTAAAAACCTTAGAGAGTTTTATGAAGACGCACAATTTAACGGGTATAATATACTTTATCTACTCGAATTTATACTTAAAAACACACATTTCCCGGAACATAAACCGATTATTAAAAACATCATAGCAAGCACACAAAGACTACATTCTAATTCAGAATTTCCAAAATGTTCTCTTAAAGAGGCGAGCGGCGTTGATTTTAAATTAGAAAAATTAAAAGGGAAGTGGGTATATCTACAGTTTTTCTCTTCACAATGTGAGGATTGCATTCGTGAAATGTTAATTATCAAAGAGTTAGAAAAAAAATACAAAGACAGTCTTGTGTTCGTGAGCGTTTCATTGGATTTTAATTTTAATGATTTTGTAGATTTCAAACAAGACTATAAGCTCTTCGATTGGAAATTTGTCCATTTTAATTTTCAATTTGATTGGCTTGATGAATTGGAAATTAACACTCTTCCTGACAACATTTTACTAAATCCGAAAGGAAGGATTGCGTTACGTGATGTTCCTGTTGCCGATAAAGGATTAGCAACATTTTTAAGTCGGAAATTTGCGGTTCCGGATAAGGAAGAGAATCCGCTTTCACCTCATTTTAGAAAATAAGATAGTATGATTACGATACGAAATTTACAAAAGAGTTACGGAGAATTGAAGGTACTGAAAGGTATCAATTTAGAGATAGAAAAATCAAAAATAACAACAATTGTCGGGGCTTCGGGTGCGGGGAAATCAACACTCCTACACCTTATCGGCACGTTAGATAAGCCCAATGACGGCACGATAATCATTAACGGCACGTCATTATTTCAATTATCTGATAATGAGCTATCTAAATACCGAAACAGACATATCGGTTTTATTTTTCAGTTTCATCATTTACTTCCTGAATTTACCGCATTGGAGAATATCACGTTACCGGCTTTAATTGCGGGCAGGTCGAAGAAGGAGGCGGTGGCACGTGCGTTGGAGTTGCTTGATTTTCTGCAATTAAGGGATAGGGTGGAGCATAAGCCGAATCAACTTTCCGGTGGCGAACAACAGCGGGTAGCCGTGGCGAGGGCATTAATCAACAATCCCGATTTGGTATTAGCAGATGAACCCTCCGGGAACTTAGATTCCGAAAACGCACGCAAATTACACCAACTATTTTTTGACCTCCGCGACCAATTTCAACAGACTTTTGTCATCGTAACGCACAACCAAGAATTAGCTAAACTTTCCGACAGAATTATAACATTGAAAGATGGTTTGGTCGTAGAATAAAAGATGGTTATTTTTAATTATGTATTAACACAATTAATTTGTATTTTTGCAAAAAAGAGAAAATATGAAAAAGATTTTAATAACCGGCGGTGCCGGATTTATCGGCTCTCATGTAGTAAGATTATTTGTAAAAAAATATCCCGAATATACCATCTATAATTTAGATAAACTCACGTATGCGGGGAACTTAGAAAATCTCACCGATATAGAAAAATATCCGAACTACCATTTTATAAAAGCGGACATTGTTGACGGGAACAAAATGTTTGAACTTTTTCAGCAATACCAATTTGACGGTGTTATTCATTTAGCTGCAGAATCACATGTTGATCGTTCTATTGAGAACCCAATGGAATTTATCATGACTAATGTAGTAGGAACCGTCAATCTGTTAAACGCTGCTCGGAAGATATGGAAAGATAGCACAGGAAAGAAAATGTTCTATCATGTATCAACCGATGAGGTTTACGGTTCTTTAGGGGAAACGGGCGCTTTTACGGAAACTACGCCCTACATGCCGCACAGTCCCTACTCTGCTTCTAAAGCCTCCTCTGACCACTTTGTTCGTGCTTATCACGACACTTACGGAATACCTATCGTAATCTCTAACTGTTCAAACAATTACGGACCGAACCAATTTCCGGAAAAATTAATTCCTCTTTTTATTAACAATATTAAACATCAAAAGAAATTGCCCGTTTACGGACAAGGAATTAACGTACGTGATTGGTTGCACGTGGAAGAACATGCCACCGCGATTGATACTATTTTTCATAAAGGAAAAATAGGTGAAACGTACAATATCGGCGGGAATAACGAGTGGAAAAATATTGATTTAATAAAAAAATTAATCGAAATTGTCGATAGAAAATTGGGACGTCCCGACGGGACTTCGCTCAGCTTAATTACTTACGTAACAGACAGAGCGGGGCACGACCTTCGCTATGCTATTGATGCCTCGAAGTTAAAGAATGAGTTAGGTTGGGAGCCTAAAATAAAATTCACCGAAGGTTTTGAAACAACCGTTGAGTGGTATCTTGCCAATGAAAAATGGCTCGAAAATGTTACTTCTGGCTCCTATCAGGAGTATTACAGAAAAATGTATGACAATCGATAATTTTTATTTTATCATGTAATTACTAAGAATTAAAAAAATGTCAATACACGTTCAACAGGTCTCGAAGCTCTACGGTAAGCAATACGCACTAAATAACGTAAGTTTTGATATAAAAAAGGGAGAAATTGTCGGTTTTCTAGGTCCGAACGGAGCCGGCAAATCCACCATGATGAAAATAATAACAAGTTACATTCCTCCTACATCGGGAGATGCTACGGTTTGTGGCTTAAACATTCGCAATGATTCTTTAGCTCTTCGCCAAAAAATCGGCTACTTATCCGAAAGCAATCCTCTCTACTACGACATGTATGTACGAGAGTTCTTAGAATTTATTGCCGGGGTGCATCGTTTATCCAATCCGAAAAGAGAGATTGAGAAGGTCATTGAAATGACAAAACTTACTATTGAACAACACAAAAAGATTGGGATGCTATCGCGGGGCTATAAACAGCGTGTAGGGTTAGCACAAGCCCTTATCCACGACCCCGAAGTTCTGATTTTGGACGAACCTACTACGGGTTTAGACCCAAACCAATTGGTCGAAATTCGTGAACTGATTAGACGTTACGGAAAAACTAAAACCGTTTTACTCTCTACCCATATTATGCAAGAGGTTGAAGCCGTTTGTGACAGAGTTATTATTATTAATCGCGGCGAAATTGTTGCTGACCGAAGTATGAAAGAGCTTTTAGAACTAACAACGGAAATTAACAAAACAGATAAGAGTAAAACGGCGGAACAGCTTGATTTAGAAAAAATATTTCACATTTTAACTTTAAACAAGAATAAATGAAATCACAGCAATTTTTAATAAAAAAGATAAAATTATTACTTTTTTTCTCATTCTTTTTATTTTTTGTCGCTTGCAATAAAGATAACGACCCAATCAACGTTTCTGTTGAGAGCGAAGAGCCCAGAAATTTACCGGCTGCTCAGTTACAGAACGTTGTCTACGGAGAAAATGAGCGAAATGTTATGGATGTTTTCTTACCGGAAAATAGAAACTCAAAAACGCCGGTGCTAATTTTGATTCATGGCGGCAGTTGGTCATCGGGAGATAAAGCAGCCATGAATCCGGTCGCTAATATATTTTCTCAAAACTACGGCATTGCATCTATTTCCATCAATTATCGTTTAATTCCCAACTATACGCTACCTGCACAAATGGAAGATATACAAGGAGTTGTGAATAAAATAATAAAAGAGCAACCGACATGGCACATTTCAAAAGAAAATATCTATTTGTTTGGCGTAAGCGCCGGCGCTCATCTTTCACTGCTATATGCGTACGGATATGATGTACAAGATAAAATCAAAGGTGTCATTTCAATGTGCGGTCCTACTAATTTTGTATTACCGGACATGATTGAAGAGCATGATGATTGGAATCAGGTAATAACCGAATTGACGGGTTACAGCTACGAAGAAAATCCTGAAAGTTGGCAACAAGCAAGTCCGTATTATTTTGTAAATAGCTCAACTTGTTCTACCATTTTAGCTCATTGCGAAGACGACTCGGTTGTTCCTTATAGTCAAGCTGTTATGCTTAACGAAAAATTGGAAGCAAATGGTGTAGAGACAAGATTTCTCTCCTATCCTCAAGGTGGGCATCTTTTTTTAGGGGTTAATTTATCGGAAATATTAGAAGCATCCAAAGAGATGATTTTAGATAAATAAATAAAAAGAATGAAAGAAATAATTGAACAAGCTTGGAATGAAAGAAAGCTTTTGCAAGAAAAAGAGAGTATCGAAGCAATTAAAGAGTTAATAGCATTTTTAGATGAGGGAAAGATACGTGTAGCGGAAGAAACGCCTGATGGTTGGGTTGTTAATCAATGGATTAAAAAAGGTATCATTCTCTATTTTTTAATTCAAGAATTACGAACTATTGAGGTTGGTCCTTTTGAGTTTTACGATAAAATTCCTTTAAAGAAAGAGTTTGCGGAGAAGAGAGTTCGGATTGTTCCTCATGCGGTAGCTCGTTACGGTTCGTATCTTGAGCCGGGCGTGGTAATGATGCCAAGTTATGTCAACATTGGTGCTTACGTTGGAAGTGGGACGATGATAGACACTTGGGCAACAATTGGTTCATGCGCACAAATCGGACGCAACGTCCATATCAGTGGAGGTGTGGGTATTGGCGGGGTATTGGAACCGGTACAAGCCTCCCCTGTAATTATTGAAGACAACTGTTTTATCGGCTCACGAGCTATCATTGTAGAAGGTGTTCACGTTCAACAAGGGGCTGTCATAGCTGCCAACGTTTCTTTAACACAATCAACAAAAATCATTGATGTTACAGAAAAAACGCCCAAAGAGTATAAAGGGGTTGTTCCCGAAAATTCGGTAGTTATTCCCGGTAGTTATTCTAAGCAATATCCTGCCGGTGAATACCAAATTGCTTGTGCTTTGATAATAGGGAAACGCAAGGAAAGTACTAATAAGAAAACATCACTCAACGAAGCATTACGCGATTTCAATATCGCATAACTTCTGTTCTTATTCCGTAAAATTATATTTTAGCAATCTTATTTGGTTGACGAAATTTTCGTAACCGTGCCGTTCAAATCTCTGTGAAATCCGCCGTAGGTAGAAAATGCCAATTTCCAATAATAAACACCGTCTGTACACTCTACCCCTGCATTTGTTTTCCCATTCCATTTAAAGTTGGCATCGAAAGAATGATAAACAAGCCTACCCCAACGGTCGTAAATATATATTGAAAAAGAAAACACATCAAACTCGAAATCATCTTCAAATCCAATTTGAAACTCATCATTAACACCATCACCATTAGGCGTAAAGACATTTGGTATAATAATATCACAATCTCTAAAAGTTACTTCAATAGAAGTAGACGTTGTTCCGCAATAGCCTGATACTGAAACCGTATAAGTTCCGGACTCTTTCGGCAAGAAATAATGCTTCGTCGAGCCGTCATTTTCCCAATAATAGGTATAACCCGGTGTAGTTGCATCAAGTATAAGCGGTTCCCCATCGCATAACACCGTATCATTACCGATATTAACTGTGGGGAGTTGCAAATAATCGACATTAATCGTATCACTTTTACTATAACAAATATCAGAAACTATTACCCAATAAGTTCCCCCTTGCGGGTACACCGTATAGGTTCTATTGGTCGAATTATCCTGCCACAAATAGGTCGTATCTCCCGTTATTCCTGAGGTCGTTGCATCTAGAACTAAAGTAGCTAAATCGCACAGGGTCGTATCTTCACCAATATAAGGATTAAATTCGGGATAAAAAGTCATATTAATAGTTCCCGTATTAGAGCAGCCATGCTCATTCGTTACTATTACGGTATAATCACCTTCGCTCCACACTTCTACCGTAGGGTCAGTACTTTCATTATTCCATAGATAAGTAGAATTGGGGTGTGACGCATCAAGGACGAATCCTTCATTATTACATACTGTCGTATCATTACCCAATTCAACGGTAAAATCGTCATAATAACGAACATGGATAGAAAGGGTATCCACGCAAGCATTAGCTGTATCGGAAATACGAACATAATAAGTTCCACTGTCGGGAACGACAATGGAAGAAGCTGTATCATTTTGATAACTCCATAGATATTCAACGCCGCCGCCGGCGATAAAGGTTGCATTATCTTCTTTACACACAATCGTATCTCCAACGAGAGTGGGTATAAACTGCGGTAATGTAATAGATTGAAAAGTGGTATCATAACAATTTCCATCTAATCCTTCTATTCCTGAAACAAGAGTTACGTTATATGTTCCGGGACCTGGGTATGGAATATTAGTGTTCGGTGAGTAAGTTGTAGAAGTAGTTCCATTTCCAAAATCCCAATAAGCAATCGTGCACGGGTCATCAGTTCCGTCAGGGGTAATCCCGTCTGCGGAAATAGTACTACTATTATTAAATCTAATCGTTGAAAAACAATCTTCCAGACTATAGTTAAATTGAGCTAACGGGAATCTGGTTGTAACGTTCGTTGAGAGCGTAAATTTACAATTGGGATTTTCGGTAAACGATGCTTCGCAATAAAGTATATCCGAACCGCTTGTGCTAACTGTTACAGTCTGATTGGTTGAAATTGTTTGATTCGGTGTACTCCCCCAATACCATCTATAATTAAATCCTTCCGGTGCTGAATAAGAAACCTGTTCAACATTGCCGCAGGTTCTAACTTCAATTCTTTTCTTTGCACAGCCTAAAACAAAATAAGCGTATGCGAAGTGAGCTGTCGGCGAACAGTCGTAGGTAGTAAGACGTATTTTAACGACTTGTCCATGGTAGGCAGAAACATCGAACCCGACTGTTGTCCAATTCTTACAAACAGTGGCGCTACCACCGTTCACCCACCCTTGAGTCGTATTTCCTGCTATAAAATCTGCTGACCCGCAGGCCGGGTCAATTTCCATATTATAACTATTGAGCAATTGAAATGTAAAACGAGGTTGTTGTGCTAAGGGGTGGTTTGGATTTTGTAAAACCGCCGACCAAGTTAACAATATAATATCATATTGGTTCGTATCAACCGTATAGGTATAGGTAATAGCCTCTGCCTCGGCACCATTTATATTATTCCCTAATCTTACTGCTTGATTATGTCCGGGAGGGACTGTAGAAAATCCCGAATACTGGTCAATACCTGGTCCCACAACCGTGTGTCTCCCATTAATAACTCCCGTACTGCGATAAGGGTCGGCAAAAACACCGTATTGACAAAGAATGTTAGGTCCGTATAAATTAGCAAAGTCTAAACAATCATCAGCAACTCGTGTCCCTGACTGTGCAAAATTTTCACCAACGCTAAAAACGAAAGTGAAAATTATCATAAAAAAAGGAATCAAAAATTTCTGTTTAATTATTTGCATAGCACGACATTTTTCTTAAATAAATTTTACCCGCTGTCCTTTTAAATATAAAATTCAAAAAAATTATTAAAACATGTTTCACCACTTACTATCTTAGTCGAAAACAAGAACATAAAAGTTGCTTTCACCCAATAAGAAAAGCAAAAATAATAAAAAAATGTAAATCTTACCAAAAACAACCAATTCTTTTTATATTTTTGCACACATATTTATTTAATAGAAAGATAATTTTGAAAATACATTATTCACTGGAGGCTCTCCCTAAACTAAAAAATCCTGTGGTAACTATAGGGGTTTTTGACGGAGTTCATTTAGGACATCTTAGTGTTATTAAACAACTCACGACCCATGCTAAAAAAATAGATGGAAATAGTGTTTTAGTTACTTTTGACCCGCACCCTCAAGAAGTTTTGAATCCTAATTCAAACTTTTTTCTCATTAATACTATTGAAGAACGAATTGAACTTTTAAAAAAAACAGCTATTGATTATGTGATTATTCTTCCGTTTACTTTCGATTTTTCACAAATCCCATACGATAAATTTTTAAAAGAGTATATTGTTGAAAAAATCGGTGCTAAAGCTATTGTTATGGGACCTAATCACAATTTCGGTCGGGAAAAAGAAGGCAACCATGAGAAAATTGCTGAACTTTGCAAACTCTATAATGTAGATGTAATAGAAATCCCTGAATTTATAGCACAAGATATCGCAATACGCTCCTCTAAAATTAGAAAATTTATAGCGGAAGGAGATTATAAAAAAGCAGAAGAACTTTTAGGTCATCCTATTCACAATTATTAGTTTTCATGTTTGCGGATATCATAAAAAATATAAACTTTCCTCTATTCCTTGCTCCAATGGAGGCTGTTACCGGAAAAACATACCGTAAGATTTGCAAACAATACGGAGCAGATGTCGTGATTTCAGAATTTATATCTTCTGATGCCTTAATACGGGAAGTAGCCGTGAGCCGGCAAAAAATGTCATTTGAAGAAGAAGAACGCCCTTTTGGAATCCAATTATTCGGACATAATGAATCTGCATTATGCGAAGCCGCAGAAGTAGCAGCAGAAGCGAACCCCGATTTTATAGATATCAATTGGGGGTGTCCGGTAAAAAAAATTGTTAAAAAGGGAGCCGGTTCTGCCATTTTAAAAACGCCCGAATTGATGGTTAAATATACGAAAGCTGTTGTAGACTGTGTAAAAATACCTATTACCGTAAAAACTCGATTAGGGTGGGAAGAAAATGACAAGCCGATAGTCAATCTAACAGAAAGATTACAAGATATTGGCATACAAGCTATTACCATTCACGGGAGAACACGGTCGCAACTTTACAGTGGCGTTGCCGACTGGACGCTAATTGGAGAAATTAAAAAAAATCCAAGAATTACTATCCCAATTATTGGCAACGGCGACATTAATTCGGCAGAAAAAGCCATTAACTATAAAAAAAAGTACGGTGTAGATGCAATTATGATAGGTAGAGCCGCTATTGGCAATCCGTGGATATTTCAAGAGATAAAAAACAGAATTTCCGGACAATCGTTTACGCCTCCTTCTTATGAAGAGCGAGTTGAAGTTTGTTTGAACCACCTTCGTTTATTAGCTGAAGAGATAGGGGAAAAACGTGCAGTAATTGAAATGCGTCCTAATTATAGCGGCTATTTTAAAGGCGTTCCTCATTTTAAAAATAAAAAAATAGAATTAATGTACGCTTTGACAGTTAAAAGTTGTGAAGATATTTTGAATAATTAATTATAAAAAAATGAAGTTAAAACATTTATTATTTGTCGGTTACTTATTTATTTCACTCCCATTTTTTGGGCAAACCGTCAGCAAAAAAGTCTATTTCTTTGAAATTGACGATAATATTGCAAAACCTGCATTACGAAAAACCGAAAAGGCAATAAAAGAAGCCACCGCTGAAAAGGCGGATATACTTTTATTACGACTTAATACCTTTGGGGGCGAATTAGAATCGGCGGACAAAATACGCACGTTACTGTTAGAAGCACCTATGACCACGATTGTTTTCATTGACAACAATGCGGCGTCTGCGGGAGCACTTATATCCATAGCTTGTGACAGTATATATATGGCACCCGGCAGTTCTATCGGAGCCGCCTCCGTGGTTAATCAACAAGGAGAAATAATGCCTGACAAATACCAATCTTACATGCGTTCGCTTATGCGAACTACTGCCGAAAAAAAAGGACGAAATCCAATGATAGCGCAAGCGATGGTAGATCCTGATGTTTACATAAAAGGTATTATTGATTCTGGAAAAGTACTTACATTTACCACAAAGGAAGCCATACTTAACGGTTTTTGCGAAGGGGAGGTGAATAGTCTTGGAGAGATTATGCAAAATGTCGGAGTAGAAAATTATGACGTTAGCATGCAAAAACTATCATTTCTTGACAAAATTATTCTTTTTCTCGTAAATCCAATTGTAAGCAGTATTTTAATTATGTTAATCGTTGGTGGCATCTATTTTGAACTCCAAACACCGGGTGTCGGATTTCCTCTCATTGTTGCCATTAGTGCGGCACTACTCTACTTTGCACCTCACTATTTAGAAGGTTTAGCCGCACATTGGGAAATTTTACTCTTTATTCTCGGTGTCGGACTCTTATTGGTCGAAATATTTCTTATTCCGGGCTTCGGGTTTGTAGGAATTACCGGCATTGTCCTTATTGTCGCCTCCCTCATCTTGAGTATGATTTTCAATATCGGCTTCGATTTTCAACTCGTTCCTCCGACTCAAATCTTAGGAAAAATTTTCCTAGTTCTATCCTCCGTGATTATCGGATTTTTCTTGTCAATTTGGGTAGGAAAGAAAGTAATTACAACAGAAACACGTTTCGGAACACTCGCTTTTAATACCGTACTAAATTCAGAGGAAGGATATATTGCCCAAGACATGCGACTGGCTGACCTGATTGGTCGTGACGGAATTACCATTACTTTTATGCGACCATCCGGTAAAGTTGAGATAGATGGAGAAATTTATGATGCCGTTTCAGATGTAGGACTTATTGATAAAAATGAAGAGGTGGAAGTTATAAAATTTGAAAATGCGCAACTTGTTGTTACAAAAAAAAATAAAAATATTTGAATAAGCATTTAACCTATTTTATAAATTGAAAAAAGCTCCCCGAATTTGCTTTAAAAATTATTTTTGATTATAAATTATTTACATAAAAAAAAATGTACCTTTGCAAACTTGAAAAATCAATTTAAAAGAGGCTCTTTATATTGATTTATAGACAATTAACCTCATGTTAAATTTTAAAAATCTGATTCGTATTTAACGAATCGCAACATTTATGACAGAAGAATTAGATAATATCAATTCAATCTCTGAAGAAGAAAATAATCCTATTTCAGAACAACCAGTGGAAGAAACAACGCAAGAAACATCAGAACCTATCCACGAAGAACAAGCAGTAGAAGAGACAAAATCGGAAACGGAAGAACCTGCACTTGAAGAAAAACCGACAGAAGAGGCGGAGCTGGAAACAACAGAACCTATTCTTGAAGAACAGACTGTAGAAGAGACGAAACCGGAAACGGAAGAACCTGTTCTCGAAGAACAAGTAGTAGAAGAGAAACCCACACAGCCCGAAAGCGAACAAATTAGTGAAACTTCTGATTCACTACCTGCTGAAGAAAACGCTCCAAAAGCAAAATGGGTAGACAGCAGTTATGGCTCTCTCGAAAATTTCAGTTGGGAAGCTTTAGATAAAAAGGGTACTCATTATACACAAGAAGAAAAAGATAAATTAGAAGAACTCTATACAAAATCTTTTAAATCCATTGATGAGCAAGCGGTAGTCATGGGGACGGTTGTTTCTATTAACAGTAGAGAAATCGTTGTTAATATCGGATTCAAATCCGATGGTGTTATTTCAGCTTCTGAATTACGCTACAACCCTAATCTTAAAATCGGCGACCAAATTGAAGTGTACGTTGAAAGTCAAGAAAATGCACAGGGACAACTGCAACTTTCTCATAAAAAGGCTCGTGATTTACAAGCATGGCAACGTGTTAACGAAGCACATGACAATCAAGAAATTGTTACGGGTTACGTAAAATGTAGAACGAAAGGCGGACTTATTGTTAATGTATTCGGTATCGAAGCATTTTTACCGGGTTCGCAAATTGATGTGAAACCTATTCGCGATTATGACGTTTTCGTTGATAAGACCATGGAGTTTAAAGTGATAAAAATCAACCACGAGTATAAAAATGTGGTAGTTTCACACAAAGCTCTTATTGAAGACGAGTTAGAAGCTCAAAAGTCCGAAATCATGGCTAAACTGGAAAAAGGTCAAATTCTCGAAGGAACTGTGAAAAATATTACCGGTTACGGAGTATTTATTGACTTAGGCGGTATTGACGGACTTGTACATATTACCGACCTTTCGTGGGGACGAATTACTCATCCGGAAGAGGTTGTTCAGTTGGATGAGAAAATCAATGTGGTAATCCTCGATTTTGACGAAAACAAGAAACGTATCGCGTTAGGTTTAAAACAATTAACTCCACACCCATGGGACGCTTTAGACCCGAACTTAAAAGTTGGTGATAAAGTAAAAGGTAAGGTAGTAGTTCTTGCCGACTACGGTGCTTTCATTGAAATTATACCCGGCGTTGAAGGACTTATCCACGCTTCAGAAATGTCTTGGTCACAACATTTACGTACTGCCCACGACTTTTTCAAAGTAGGAGACGAAGTGGAAGCCGTATTACTCACTTTAGACCGCGAAGAACGCAAAATGTCTCTCGGTATCAAACAATTAATCCCGGATCCATGGACTGATATTACTAATAAATATCCAGCCTCTTCAAAACATACTGCCATTGTCCGTCATTTTACAAATTTTGGAATTTTTGTTGAACTTGAAGAAGGTGTTGACGGTTTAATTCATATTTCCGACCTCTCGTGGTCTAAAAAAATTAAACACCCCGCTGAATTTACTAAGATTGGTGCTGAAATTGAAGTTGTTGTATTAGAAGTTGACGTTGAAAATCGTAGATTAAGCTTAGGACATAAACAATTAAAAGAGAATCCTTGGGACGTTTTTGAAACTACTTTCACCGTAGGCTCCGTTCATGAAGGAACTATCATAAGTCAAAGCGATAAAGGTGTTATTGTAGCATTACCTTATGGAATTGAAGGTTTTGCCTTTAATAGAGCACTTCTTAAAGAAGACGGAAAATATGCAAATATTGATGAAACATTACCATTCCAAGTAATTGAATTTTCTAAAGAAGCTAAAAGAATTAATCTTTCACACACTCGCACTTGGCAAGAATCAAAAGAAGATGAAGAAAAGAGAGTGAACGCCGAAGAGAGAAAGAAAGCGAAAGAGATAGCGAAAATTAATGAAAGTACTGAAAAAACTACCTTAGGTGATTTAGAAGCTTTGAAAAATCTTAAAGAAGATTTAGAAAAAGCTAAAGCAAAAAAGGAAAAAGAGAAAGATAAAGAAAAGGTAAAAGATAAAGAAAAAGAAGCCGAAAAAGAGGAGCAGAAAAACGAAGAAAAAGAATAAAGCTACTAACTACTACTTTAAAATCTAATATCTTTTTTCATTTATAAAATTATCTTACGAATACGCAGTAGAGAATGGCATGCATGCTATTCTCTATTTTTTATTGTAATACACAAAACTTCGGTCGCGTGAGGCGCTTAGGTGGAAAGCCCGCAAGGGCGGAAGCCGCTGGGGACGCTGCTGCAAAAAAGCGAGCTTGTAAGCTCTTTTTGCAGCATTGCGTCCCCACGGCTTGCGACCGCGGACTTGGAACCGGGCGCCGACCCCTGAGCGCCAGCGAAAGGGGACACGCCCTAATATTTATTATAGATAAAATTGTGATTAGTAACTACTTATAAATTAAAAAAGGCTTCTATCTCTTCTACCGACAAGTCGTGAAAAATTTTCTTCCCTGATGGAGAAAGGTACGACACTTCACACTGCAACAACTGCTGAATAAAATGATGAACCTCCTCGTCTTTGGTCAGCGACTTAAACGTTGAACGCTTCTGACGGGCTAAACTGTGTGCAATATTTTTTATTCGCTCACTTCGATAAAGGAAAACATTCGCTTTATAACTATCTATAAAACCCTCGATTAAAAGTTGCAAATCGGTCGTTTCATCATTGTTCGGCGTACCGTTAACGGCAAATCTAGTTTTATCAATAACCTCGATTTCATAGCCTAACTTTAAAAGCTCATCTTTTAACTCAACTAATATTTCGGCTTGATTCGTTGATAGCGTAATCGTCTCGGGGAAAAGAGACTGCTGAACTGCTATAGGCTGATTTTCAAGAGCTTGCAAATAACTTTCATATAATATCCTCTCTATTCCGTTTTTGATATGAATAATTTTAAGTTGATTATTTAGCTTGATTATCAAATAGTTATTATCAATAATAAAATAGGTAGAGGCTAAATTTTCGGTATCAACAATTTCATCTTTTTGTTCTTTTATATCAATTCCGACCGTTTGAACGGTTTGGGGCTGAGAAGTCGTTTCTATCTTTAAATTTTTCAAAAAATCTTCCCAACCTGACATATTATATCTCTTCTCCTTATTATGCTGAAAATGCTGAGACGTAGAACTCTTTTTTTCAAACGGATTATAATTAGGATCAACTCCCGTGGAAGGGATTTTCGGTATTTTATCGGACGGGAAATTGGCAACATCCACGTCCAAGCCTCTTTCATATTCAAAATCTAAGCGTGGAATCAATGAAAGTTGCCCTAAGGACTTTTTGACGCAAGAATTTAAAAACCCGAAGACCAGACGTTCATCCTGCAATTTCACCTCCACTTTTGTAGGACTGATATTGATATCTATCGTAGCGGGGTCTAACTCAATATGAATAAAATAGGCGGGTTTATTCCCACTTGGAATTAGGTCGGTATAGGCGGTTTTGATTGCATGATTTAGGAGTGAGTGTCTCACATATCGCTGATTAATAAAGAGATACTGTTCCGCTTTTTGTTTTTTACTATATTCGGGCTTTGCAATAAACCCGCTAATTTTGATAATATCGGTAATCTGTTCGACCGGAAAAAGTTTATCTTTGATATGAGTTCCAAAAATATTAATTATGCGTTGCTTAAAATTGGATGGTTGAAGCTGATAAATAATTTTTCCATTGTGGGACAGGGTAAAAGCGATGTCTATATGTATTAAAGCTATGCGAAAGAACTCTTCTTCGATATGTCCGAACTCAACAGCGCCTGATTTAAGGAAGTTACGTCTTGCCGGCACATTATAGAATAAATTTTTGATAGAGATGGAGGTACCGTCTTGCGTTGCCACGGGCGAATGTTCTGTAATTGTAGACCCTTCGACTGTAACTAAAGTTCCGGTTTCATCTTCATTTTTCTTCGTTTTCAATTCCACGTGAGCGATAGCGGCAATAGAGGGCAAGGCTTCTCCGCGAAATCCTTTTGTTCGCAAGCAAAAAAGATCATCGGTAGTAGTAATTTTGGAGGTTGCGTGCCGCTCAAAGCAGAGACGTGCATCGTGAAAGCTCATACCTGAACCGTCGTCCACGACTTGGAGAAGTGTCTTCCCCGAATCTTTGACAATTACCTGTATTGAAGTAGCTCCGGCATCGATTGCATTTTCCAAAAGTTCTTTAACAGCGGACGCCGGACGCTGGATTACTTCTCCTGCCGCAATCTGATTCGCGACTAAATCAGGAAGCAAATGAATGATATCTTGTGACATTAAAACAGTTTTTATGAGATGAAAAATTTGCGGTATAGATAGAGTAGAGCAATTATAATGAGTACGCCCCAAATAACAAGTTTAAGAGGGAATGAATGAGGCTCTTTTTTCTTTCTTCGCTTTTCCCACGACTCGTGTAATCGCACGGCAAACTCATCGTTTCTTTTTTCCTTATCGTTTTGCGTCTCCTCTTCGTTCTCAGGCTTTTGAAAACGAGGTTTATAATTGAACTTTTTCGGCTTTGGCGTGGAGAAAAATTGAAAATTCATTTTGTCATTTAATTTTATTTACAAAAATACAAAATTTTAGAATATTTAGGCGGTTTATTTTGTACTTTTGCAAGTAATTCAATTCTTAGTTTATTTTAATTATGCAACAATCAACAGCAGGTAATAAAGGAAAAGGAGTTCGTTCAGATTGTTTTATCACTCTGGAACTGACAAAAAATGAAAAAATAGAGATTTCCATAACTAGCAAAGTGAAGGCTCTATTCGGAAAACAAATTGAAAAAGAGGTTTTAGATATTTTATCCTTTTTTAATGTAAAAGGGGCAAAAGTTACGGTCGAAGATAGTGGAGCAACTGCCCTTGTTATAGCAGCTCGTATGGAAGCATGCATTAAAAAATTAATCAAGACGGATAAAGAGTATCTACTGCCATTTCTACCTCAAAATCAGTATCATACCGAGAAGGAGCGTCATCGGTTTTCTCGTCTCTATTTGCCTGGGAACACTCCTAGCTTAGCCATTAATGCGGGGATTCATCACCCGGATGGCGTCATTCTTGATTTAGAGGATGCCGTTGCTCCCGACAAGAAATTCGAAGCCCAATTTCTGGTTCGAAATATGCTACGTGGAATTGATTTTTACGGCGCTGAAAGAATGGTACGTATTAATCAAATCCCCAGAGGAATTGAAGACCTTGATTTTATTATTCCGCACAATGTAAATCTGATTTTAGTGCCAAAATGCGAAAATAGAGAGCAGATTATATTGCTAAATGAAGAAATCGAAAAAAGAAAAAAAAGATTCAATATCACCTCCACCATTTGGTTAATGCCTATTATTGAAAGTGCAGCGGGCGTTATGAATGCGTACGACATAGCAAAAGCCGCTCCCAATATTGTTGCAATGGCAATCGGATTGGAAGATTATACGGCAGATTTAGGCGTAAAACGAACCCTCGAAGGTAAAGAATCGCTATTTGCTCGTTCTACTTTGGTAAATGCTTGTCATGCTGTCCGCATCCAACCGATTGATTCTGTTTTCTCTGACGTTGCCGACATGGAAGCCCTTAAACAAAATGTTCTCGCCTCCAAAGCTCTCGGTTTTAGTGGAATGGGCTGTATCCACCCACGACAAATTAAAGTAATTAAAGAAAACTTTGCTCCCGACAAAGATGAAATTGAAAGAGCTAAAAAAATCGTTAACGCTTTCTTAGTGGCTAAGAAAAAAGGATTAGGCGTTGTTTCACTCGGAACTAAAATGATTGACGCTCCCGTTGTGAAAAGAGCCGAAAAAATAATTCAACTCGCCATTGAAATGGGAAAAATAGACCAAGATTGGCAAAATGAGTTCGCTGAGAGTTAACATATATTAACGATTCTGCTAAATTAATTTAATTATTAAAACGCTTGATTGATTAATAGCGATTAGTTCTATTTCAAACTACAATAGCTAATTAGATCCTCTCTCATCGTAAAAAATCACATTTTAATTTATTGATTTTTAGATAAATTAGTTTTTTTTAATATTTTTTTCTCCTGCAACACTGTTTAGGTAATTATTTTTTTCTACTTTTGTATAAAATATGGTGAAAAAATATATATTGACTTCTATTTTTTTGTCATATATTCAGTTTAAGTAATTATATGAAGTCAATTTAAGTAAATTAATCAGACATGAAAAAAAGTTTATTAGTTATTGCCTTGGCTATCGGTTTTGCCTTAATGGCTGCTTCTTGCGGAGATACTTGTGTATGCACCTACTACGAAGATGGGAAAAAAGTTTATTCTTATAAAGATACTGATGTGAAATATCATGAGGATGACCTTTGTGAAAGTCAATCTCAACCTAAAGCTGACGGAATATCAATAGTTGATGGAGGAAAAGTTACTACAGAATATGTTTGTGAGACTCGTTAGTTCAAATGATTTTTAGACAATTTAGTTTTTTTTTGTTTTTTTTCTCTTTTATCAATGCTTATATGATTAAATTTTTCTATTTTTGCATAAAATAAGTGGTAAGAGAATATATTTTGACTTCGTTTTTTTTGCCACATGTTTAATTAAGTTATTCATGAAGTCAATTAAAGTAAATTAATCAGACATGAAAAAAAGTTTATTAGTAATTGCTATGGCTATTGGTTTTGCCTTAATGGCTGTTTCTTGCGGAAAATCTTGCGTTTGCACCCGCTACGAAGATGGAAAAAAAATTTTTACTCAGAAAGATTCTGACTTCAAAGTTTATGACAAAAAAATTTGCGAAGACCAATCTCAACCTAAAACTGATGGAATATCAATAGTTGACGGAGGAAAAGTTACGGTTGAAGTTATTTGTAAATAATCTTTAATTCAACCTTGTTATTAAAGTAGAGACGTACAAAACAGCACGTCTCTACTTGTTTTAATAGAAAGGAAATTATTTTTTTTCTCGTACCATTATTGGGAAGTAAAGAAATCCTAACTTAAAGATAAAATTGATTTATTAAAAAAAGATATTAATTTTTATTCGCATTTTATGACAAGAGAAGAAGTAGTAAACATCGTCAATGATTTTTTAGTTGAAGAGATTGAAATTGAAAGAGAACTAATAAAGGAAGACGCACACTTAAAAGATGATTTAAAAATTGATAGTTTAGATTTTGTAGATATTGTTGTGATTGTCGAACAGAATTTTGGTTTTAAAATTAAAGCAGAAGAGTTAAAGGATGTTGCAACTTTAGCTCAATTTTATGATTATATCTATTCCAAAGTGGCTGATAAGTAAATGCAGGAAGATAACAGACAATGGCAAGGTCGAACAGACGGAGGAAATTTCGGATTAAAATTTTTATTATGGATTTTAAAATATATTCCTCTCTGTATTGCTTATAGTTTTGTAGCCCTTGCTTTGCCTTTTTATCTCCTTTGCCGCCCAAAATCCCGAAATGCAATCTATTCTTATTTCCATAAACAACTTAGTTATCCAAAAGGAAAAGCTGTTTTCCATACTTGGGCACAACATTTTGTTTTCGGACAAATTTTAATGGACAAATTAGCCGTTTTAAGTAACAAAAATATTAAATTTAGTTTTGCCTCCGAAGGTGTAGAAGAGTTTTACAAACTTTTAGAAAAAAAAGAGGGATATATGCTGTTTGGTGCCCACGTGGGTAATTTTGAAATAGCAGGGTATCTGCTTAAACAAGATGTAAAACGAATAAACTCTATTGCCTTTGGAGGCGAAGAAGAAATTTTACAACAATATAGAAAGCGGAAATTTAAAGAAACAAACGTCAGAGTTTTAACAGTTACCGATGATATGTCGCATCTCTTTTCGCTTAACTCCGCCATTGACAACGGTGAAATTATCAGTTTAACCTGCGATAGGTCAGCAGGAAGCGAAAAGAGTATAAAATGTAATTTTTTAGGAGAACCGGCAAAATTTCCTGTCGGTCCTTTTGCCTTAGCAACAACAAAAAATGTGGAAGTTCTCTCTCTATTTATCATGAAAGAAAAAAGGAAAAACTATCGCATTTTTGTCAAAAATATAACAGTCCATCAAGAAAATATAAACAAAAAAGAGAAAATTCAGCAGCTGGCAACAAATTATATTAAAGAATTGGAAAAAGTAGTAAAATTGTACCCGACACAATGGTTCAATTTTTACGATTTTTGGAAAAATTAATTTTACATATATGAAACTGACATCTCCACAGAAAGATATTTATGCGAAAGAACGGCTAACAGCCATTCAAGCACAACGATTAGCACAAGAGATAGCTTTTGCTCCGGTCGTATTTCAAATTTCCCGACTAATGGTTAGATTTGGAATTTTAAAATTGTTGTTGGAAAATAAGCAAGGACTCTCCCTTTCGGAAATTGCCGAAAAGTCTAAACTTTCCGAATATGCTACACAAATCCTCCTGGAATCTTCACTTACCATTGGAACTATCTTGCTGAAAGAAGAAAAATTTTTCATCTCAAAAGCAGGCTATTTTTTACTAAATGACAAAATGGCAAATGTCAATATGGATTTTAATCACGATGTGAACTATCTTGGTCTTTTCAACTTAGAAAAGGCGTTGTTAGAGGGAAAACCCGCCGGCTTATCGGTGTTTGGCACGTGGAAAACAATTTATGAAGGATTATCTCAACTGCCAAGCGAGGTACAAAAAAGTTGGTTCGCATTTGACCACTACTATTCTGACTGTTCGTTCAATCAAGCGCTGGAAATTATTTTCTCTAATGAACCTAAAACTATTCTCGATGTCGGCGGAAACACCGGAAGATTCGCCTTGCGTTGTGTGGATTTTAATGATAAAGTAACGGTAACAATCATGGATCTCCCGCAACAACTTGAGCTGATGAAAGAACAAATTAACGGAAAACCGGGAGCGGAACGGATAAACGGTTATGCCAACGACTTACTTGACCCGAAGACGCCGTTCCCGACCGATTTTGACGCTATTTGGATGAGCCAATTCCTCGACTGTTTTTCAAATAACGAAGTAATTTCTATTCTGCAACGTGCCTCAAAAGCAATGGATAAAAATACAAAACTCTATATTATGGAAACGGTGTGGGATAGACAACGTTTTGAAACTGCCTCCTACTGTCTTACACAAATAAGCGTTTATTTTACTGCTATGGCAAATGGAAATAGCAAAATGTTTTATTCTAAAGATTTGGAAAATTGTATTTCAGAAGCCGGTTTAGAAATTGAAGAGATTCACGATGAGTTAGGAATGGGACATAGTTTATACGTTTGCAAAAAAAGATAAAAAGGAAATTCAACTACCTATCATGAACAATTATATAGATGTAAAAAATCTTATACCTCAACAACCTCCGTTCGTTTTTATTGATACGATTTTTGACGTTTCTCGCGCTTCTCTTTACAGCAATTTTACGATAACGGAAAAGACGCTTTTATGCGAAAACGGGCAATTTCGCGAAGGAGGATTAATCGAAAACATCGCTCAAACCGCCGCCGCTTATATCGGGTATTTTAATACAAGCGAACCTAAAATAGGCGTGATTGGCGCCATAAAAAATTTCACTACCTACGCCCTGCCCGCTGTCGGCGAAACTCTCACTACTAAATTAACCATAGAACAAGAAATTTTTAATATGATACTTTGTAATGCCGAAATTCGTATAAGTAACAAACTTATTGCTACTTGCGAAATGAAAGTTGCAATTCCCGAAGATAGCGTATAATTTTAAAAGACCAATTTATGAATAGTGGTATAGGAAAAAATTTAGTAATAAAAAAAGAGATAGAGATTCGCTTCAATGAAGTTGATAGTATGGGATTGGTATGGCACGGACATTATGCTAAATATTTTGAAGATGCCCGCGAAGAATTTGGAAAAATTTACGGATTAACATATCTCAAAATTTATGACGCCGGCTACTACGCTCCACTCGTTGAACTCAATTTCCAATATAAAAAACCATTAACCTATAAAGATAGACTGCTTACGGTCGAAATACATTACAAAGATACGCCGACAGTAAAAATAATGTTCGATTACTATATATATAATGCCCGTAAGGAGTTGACAACGATAGGAAACTCTACGCAAGTTTTCTTAGATAGAAATTATCAATTAGTACTGCAAAATCCTGCATTTTATCTTGATTGGAAAAGTGAAAATTTGTAGAAAATGAAACATGCTTTTGTTATTGCCGACAATATTATCTCCTCACTGGGCTTCTCTTCAAAAGAGGTCTTTGAAAATCTTATTGACGGAAAAACCGGAATTAAAGAGTTTAATCCCAATTTCTTGAATGTTAATTTCCCATTCTTTGCGTCAGCTATTGATAATGAGAGACTTGCTAATGAACTGTCGCTTTTTAAGTTGCCGAAAAAGTACACCCGTTTTGAAGAAATCGTCTTACTTTCTATTCTAAAAGCCACAGAAAATCTACATATTGATTTAGCGTCTTCCAAAACCCTTTTTATTCTTTCTTCAACAAAAGGGAATGTCGATTTTCTAGAAAAAGAGGGGAACGGCTCATTTTCGGAAGAACGTATTTATCTTTGGAAAACAGCTTCCTTAGTTGCTGATTTTTTTAACAACCCCAATCAGCCACTCGTTGTTTCCAACGCTTGTATTTCAGGCTTATCGGCTCTCATTACTGCACAACGATTGATAAAAAATGAGATTTATGACCATATTATCATTTGCGGAGCAGATATTCTCTCACGATTTATAATTACCGGCTTTAACTCTTTACACGCACTCTCCCCGACCTATTGTGCTCCGTATGATATTTTGCATCAAGGGCTTAATCTGGGCGAGGGAGCGGCGACCATCGTTCTCTCTTCAAAAATAGAAGAAAATAAAAATTACATTGAAATTGAAAATGGAGCAATTACTAATGATGCCAACCATATCTCAGGACCTTCCAGAACGGGCGAAGGACTGCATTTAGCGTTACTACAAGTTATAAAAAACAGAAAAAGTAACGATTTTGCATTTATAAATACGCACGGAACGGCAACTATTTTCAACGATAACATGGAAGCCATTGCTCTCTATCGAACAGGACTAAGTTCTTTACCCGTAAGCAGTATAAAAGGAGCTTTGGGACATACCATGGGAGCGGCGGGAATTATCGAATCTATCATTTCAGCTCATGCGTTAATTCAACAAATCGCTCCTAAAACAATAGGATTTAAGCAATTAGGCACCCCCGAAAAAATAAACGTGCTAACAGAAAATCTACCCATTTCGCAAACTCACGCCATAAAAACAGCTTCCGGATTTGGCGGATGCAACGCCGCCCTAATATTAGCCGTACACTCTAATAGCAATAAATTTTAAAAAATGGAAAAGAGAATTACTGCTTACTGTAAAATTAAAAATCAAAAACTCATTGTCAACGGGAATCTCGCTTTTAAGACTCCTCAAGAAGAGAACTTTCTCCCTTTTTTAACTCTTTTATATCGAAATTTCCAAGTAGACTATCCGAAATTCTTCAAAATGGACGCCCTTTCTAAGCTCGCCTTTTTGACCTCCCATTTTTTATTACATAATAGTAACTTTCTTCAAGAAGAAACACACCCAAACACTGCCCTTATCATCAATAACAGCTCTTCCTCGCTTACGGTAGACAAGCAATATCAGCTCTCTACGGAAGATTTTCCTGCTCCCTCTCTTTTTGTTTACACGTTGCCCAATGTCATGCTCGGCGAGATTTGCATTCGCTATAAAATTTATGGGGAAAATAGTGTTTTTATATCACAATCATTTAATATTGAGCAACTTATCCAAATAATAAAGATTACCGATACGGAGAAAACTCCTACCGATATTATTGCCGGCTATATCGAGCAAAACGGTGAAAATTATGAATCGTTTTTAATGTTAATCGAAAAAAGCGAGCAAGGAATAGCGCTAACTGCTGAGAATGTGAAAGAGCTTTATCATTTGAATCCCTAAATTTTAATTTCGCTTTTTATTTTTTCCAGACTAAAAATAAGAAGAATAATATTTTTATTTTTTATTAGGGCGTGCCCCCTCGCTACGCTCGGGGTCGGTCTCCGGTTCCAAGTCCGCGGTCGGCAGCCGTGGGGTCGCAAGGCGGCAAAAAGAGCTTACAAGCTCGCTTTTTTGCCGCCGCGTCCCCAGCGGCTTCCGCCCTTGCGGGCTTTCCACCTGCGCCCTCACGCCGTAAACGTTCATTTTTCAGGCTTGGCATCACCTCGATGTACTGCTATGTGATAGCCTGTTCTAATCACGCGTTCGGCAATCTTTTGAAGTGACGAAGCGGCATCATCATGCGTTCCGATTTTATTATCATACAAAATATACTTCGTTCTCACCTCCGCAGGAGACAAATTCGGCATGATAACGTTAGCACCTGCCAACAAGCCCTTCTCACGTCCATCGGGGTCGGCAACTCCTAACGCAGTGGTCGAAGGAAGCAGAGAAGCCGGCAAAATTAACCGCAATAACCCCAGCAAAAAAAGTGTTAACTCCACAGAACCGTCCGGATAATGGGAAAAAGGAGTATTATGATGAGATAAAAACGGTCCGATGCCTATCATGTGCGGTCTGAAATTTGCTAAAAAGAGTAAATCCGTTGCCAAATGGGAGGCAGTTTGAAAAGGAGTGCCAACCATAAACCCGGAACCGACTTGATAACCGATTTCCATCAAATCTTGAAGCGCTTTCTGACGAGTTTCAAACAACATTTTAGCGGGATGTATTTGCGCATAATGCTCCGGCGTTGCGGTTTCGTGTCGTAATAAATAACGGTCGGCACCGGCATCATAGAACGCTTTATAGGTTTCATAACTCTTCTCTCCCAACGAGAGCGTAATCGCACAATCCGGAAATTGGTGACGAATAGTACTGACAATATCTATCATCTTTTCGTCCGTGAAATAAGCATCTTCCCCTCCTTGCAATACGAAAGTTCTAAACCCTAAAGCGTAACCTTCTCTACAACAAGATAATATATCCGCTTTGCTCATCCTATAACGACTCGCTTCACGATTGCCGTTTCGAATACCGCAATAGAAACAATTATTACGACAATAGTTGCTGATTTCAATTAAACCACGCAGATAGACCTCTTTACCATAATATTTTTCACGAATTTCACGAGCTTTGGCAAAAAGATACTCATCTACCACCGGAGTTCGATTTTCGATTAACTCCCTAAACTCCTCATGTGAAAGAGTATGCTGAACCGCTAACTTATCAATAATATCAAACATAGCCCAAAAAAATAGAGTACAAAAATACAATTAAATCTACAAAGAATGGAGTATACTTTTTGCTAACAAATAGTAAAAATATATTAATAATTTGTTATCTTTGTCTATTATTCTAATAGACTCTTATAATCTCAATTTATGATGGAAGATATTGTATATCAACTTGCTCTCTGTTTTCAAACGAATTATGGTTATCCAAAAATCAGGACGCTTCTTGAGCATTTTGGAAGTGCTAAAGCTATTTTCTCAAATGAGAAATCGCCCGTGAATAAGCCTTCGCGTCATCATAAACCTCTCCACTTTGAGTTAACTCCCGAACTACTACGCAATGTCAATAATGAACGTGAAAAAATGTTAAAAGAGAATATTAATTTTTGTTTTTACGGCGATTCGCTTTTCCCAAAAAGGCTTTTAGCGTGCAATGATGCTCCGTTTTACTTCTTTTACAAAGGAAATAACGATTTTCATTTCTCAAAATCAATGGCTATGGTCGGGACTCGAAATTCAACTGCCTACGGTGAAAAGTGCGTTAAAAAAATCATAGAAGACCTCACAGGCACAGACATCGTAGTAATAAGCGGATTAGCGGAAGGAATCGACACTCATTCTCATCAATACGCTTTGGATTGCAATCTGCGAACAATTGCCGTAATGGGTACCGGTTTCAATCGGATTTACCCCCCTACAAATAGAAAATTATTTGACGATATTTTGGCAAATAATGGAACGGTGATTACGGAATTTCCCTACCATACGTTGCCGGAACGCTTTAATTTTCCCATAAGAAACAGACTTATTGCCGGCTTATCAGACGCAACTATTGTTGTAGAAACTGCCCTTCGCGGAGGAAGTATGATTACTGCAAATATTGCAAATTCATACAATAAAGATGTATTTGCCGTGCCCGGCTCTATTTTTCAAAAGACAAGTGAGGGTTGCCATTTTTTAATCAAAAAAAAATTAGCAAACTCAATTACGTGCGGAACGGATATTTTAGAGATGATGAATTGGGACACCATACCCCACCCCACCCCGCAACTATCTCTATTTCACAATCTTAATGAAATAGAAATTGATATTGTTACCTTTATCAACCAAGCTAAAGAGAAATCAATTGACGAAATTATTGCCCGATTTAATCAATATTCCGTTTCAAAAGTTACCGCTTTTCTACTAAATTTGGAATTTAAAAATGTTATCGAGTGTAAACCCGGAAAGATTTATAGAGTCATTGAATAGTGAATGTCATCTGAAAAGAGTAATGAATAATTAATTTTGTACTTTTGCAAATTGGATTGAGTATAATTTTATAATAATGAAAAGAAAATTTTTAGGACTCCTCTGCTTAACTCTCCTCGCCAATATTCTATATTCTCAAAATATTGACGGTGGTGCAACGGAAATTTTACAAGCACTAACAAAAAAGTATCAACAATTAACAACAATGAAAATTGATTATACTTATACTGCCGAAAAAGAGAAAAAAGTTATCGATTCACAACAGGGAAATATCATTATTAAAGGAAATAAATATGTCTTAGAATTAAATTCTCAACTTATTTACTGTGACGGCAAGACTATTTGGAATTTCGATAAAAATGCAGAAGAGATAACCATTTTTGACTATGACCCCTCCGATGATTTTAGTATGCTTAATCCTTCAGCGGTACTTGAAAATTGGCAAAAAGAGTATAAAGCAAAATTTATACGTGAAGAGGTTCAGCAAAATAAAACATTACAAATAATTGATTTACAGCCAATTAAAAATAAATCGTACTATAAAATAAGATTATATATCGACAAACACAAAAAGGAACTTTATGCTTCTTCCGTTTTTGAAAAGGATAACACCATCTATTCCTATTTCATTGATAAATTTACTATAAGTAAAACTTATGAAGATTCTTTCTTTGTTTTAGATACTTCTAAATACCCGAATGCAGAAATAAACGATATGCGATAATCTATGAAGAAGTATATTTCTCTTTTTATTATTTCAACGGTCTTGCTGTTTTTTGTTTCTTGTAACTCAACACGTCATTTGGGAAGCAACCAGTACATGTTAACGAAAAACGTTGTCAAGGTTACCGATTTACGAGATGATAGATTAGATGATTTATACTATTTAGTACGCCCCGTACCTAATAAAAAATTCATTGATGTTTTCCCTTTTAAAACTTGGCTATACTCCACTTTCCAGCCAACTGTCGATACATTGACAGGGGAGGTAATTAAGGATACGAAATTTAAAAAATGGGCACGTGGATACGGAGAAGCGCCCGTACTGTTAGACTCGGCTCAAATTTCATATTCCGTTGAGCAATTAAAAATAGAACTTCGCAATAAAGGCTATTTTAATGCTGAGGTAACACCCGAAGTACACTATCGAAAAAAGAATAAATTGGCGTCTGTTACCTATTATGTTCAAGCAAACTCGCCTTATTATGTCCAAAATATTAAATACGACATTGACATTTTGAGATATCGAAGACTTATTTTGCAAGACACGAACAACAGTGAATTAAAAAGCGGAAATATTTATGACGCTACGCAATTACTTAGGGAAAAAGACCGAATCATAAACTCCATTCGTGATAAGGGCTATTATCATGTTCCAAACAATATTGTCTATTTTATTATTGATACAATTCAAAAAGAAAATGCCAACAACGCTAAAAAATTAGTTGATATCGAAATAAAAGTTGACCTATCACGTATTACCGATACTACTATTTTTGAAAAAATGATGTATCGGTATAAATTCAACAATATATATATATATACAAATTACGACCCCTCGCTAAACTATGCCGCCGACCCCATGGATACAATAACTTTTATCAGAAGTAAAAAGGATCCTACCCGCTATTTTTTCATTACTCCGCAGTCGGTGCGCAAAACTAAAAAAAACGGAGATTACAAGTTTTTTCGTGACTATCGTTATCGAACTCTTTCAGACGTAATGTACACAAAAAAAGAGGTCTCTTATGCTCGGAGTAACATTAGTCGCTCGTACAAACGCCTTAACGATTTGAGAAATTTCAGAACTATCAATATTGAATGTGAAGAAGTAAAATCAAAACTGGATACAGTAGCCAAAACAGGTTATTTAAACTCTGTTTACAGACTTTCACGAAACAAAATTCACTCCTTTGCTGCCGAAGCAGATGTGAGGAGCGATAAAACAAATATAATGCTCTCTTATTCAAACAAAAACATATTTAAAGGGGCAGAATATTTCAATATAAACGGCTATTTCGGAATGGACATTTTGTTTAAAAAGACAAATAAATTCATTATCTATTCCAATAATGCGGAAGCGGGCGGTGAAATTTCTCTTGACTTTCCGCGTCTTTTTATTTTTCGTAAAACACAGAATATTGAAAGTTTACGATATAACACACAAATTCGAGTCGGGACACACTGGCAACGAGCCGCCTCCCTATACCAGCGACTTATTCTTAATAGTGCTTTTGTGTACAATTGGACACCGACCTATCAAATTAACCACTCTTTAGCCCCTATTGACATAAGTATTGTCAAAATTGATAAATATAAGGGATTTGATGAACTTATCAGTCGCTATTCTACCGCTTTTAGAAAAAAATATGAAGAAAACGTACTTGTAACTTTTAAATATATTTTCAATTACAACATCGCTTTACCTGATAAACGAAATAGTTTTTCTTTACGCATTCGTCTTGAATCTTCGGGATTAACCGTTTGTGCGGTCAATGCGTTACTTTCTAAATCTACGAAGCCCTTAAACTCTTGGAAATTTTTCGGTTTAAACTATACTACCTATGAAATGACAGATATTGATTTGCGTTACTATCACAAGGTTAATAAAAAGAACTCTTTAGCTGCACGTTTCAATTTCGGGGTAGGCATTCCACTATTTAACTCGACTGTAATGCCTTTTGAAAAGAGTTTCTATCTTGGCGGAGCTAATAGTATGCGGGCTTGGCAATTCCGCACTTTAGGACCCGGTTCTTATTATAGCAGCGAAAGAAACGAACGAAGCGGGGACGTGAAATTGGAAATGAATCTTGAATATCGTGGAACAATCTATAAATTTATCAAGTACGGAGTCTTTGCAGATGTCGGCAATATTTGGTTAATAAAAAGGGACGTCAATATGAAAAATGCCGAATTCCAATTTAATAGATTTTATAAGGAGTTGGCTTGTGCGGCGGGGGCAGGACTCAGATTGGATTTCAACTTTTTCATTATTCGTCTTGATATTGCCTTCCCCATCCACGACCCAAATGACCCCGAAGGAGAACGATGGGTAAATAAGCTCGACTTGAAAAAATTGTACATTCCTTTAGCTATCGGTTATGCTTTCTAAAACATCTTTTCTAAATGTTTTTAAACAAAACCTACTTGTAACACCAACCCAAGGACAGTGGCAAGCCATGCAACTCTTATCCGATTTTGTCAATAAAGTATCTTCGGAAAATGAACTCTTTATACTATCCGGTTACGCCGGTACGGGAAAAACAACGTTGGTCAGTGCCTTAGTCAACACATTAATTCAAAACAAAAAAAAATGCGTACTACTCGCTCCGACCGGTCGGGCGGCTAAAGTTTTTGCCAACTACTCTTCACAAAAAGCTTACACAATTCATAAACATATCTATCGAGTCAAACGAAAGCAAAATATGCTGACGTTCACCCGAAGAAAAAACAAACTCTCCGATGTTATATTTCTAGTTGATGAAGTCTCAATGTTATCGGCTAATTCTCAAACGCAAGATGCCTTCACTCGGCAAAATCTTTTAAATGATTTAATAGAATATGTTTACGAAGGTGAAAATTGCAAACTCCTTTTTATCGGAGACGATGCACAACTCCCCCCCGTACATGCTATGGAAAGCCCTGCCTTAGACGCCAAATTTCTGAAGCAAAGTTATAACGTTGAAATTTCACAATGGCAATTAACCGAAGTCATTCGGCAATCGCTACATTCCGGAGTTTTATATAACGCAACGCTGTTACGAAAAAAAATAGAAGAGGAATCCTTACGTTTTCCGCTCTTTTCAAAACGACTTTTCCCTGATTTCAACCGCTTATCAGGAGAGGATTTAGAGGAAAAGTTGAATGATTTGTACGGGAAATATGAAACTGAAGAGATAGTTATTATTACACGCTCCAATAAACGTGCTTATAGTTACAATCGCGAAATTAGAAATCGTATTTTTTATCGCGAAAATAGAGTTACCACCGGAGATTATCTTATGGTGGTAAAAAATAATTACTATTGGATTGACGACATTTCGGAAATTGGCTTTATTGCTAACGGGGATATAATTGAAATCCTTTCTATTCAAGCCATTCGCTCGTTGCACGGCTTCACCTTCGCAGACGCAACGATTCGTTTATGCGACTACCCAAACTCCACTCCGATAGATGTAAAATTAATTTTAGAAAGTTTAGAGAGTGAAGAAGCCTCCTTGCCATACGAACAAAACAACCTTCTATATCAATCTGTTGCAGAAGATTATAAAGATATAGCGTCTGCCCGTGCACGTTACATGAGCATAAGAAATGACCCCTTTTTAAATGCAATACAAGTTAAATTTGCCTATGCACTAACATGTCATAAAACACAAGGCGGACAATGGAAAGTTGTTTTATTAGATGCCGGCTACTTTGAAGAAAATAGAGTAGATAAGGAATTTTTACGGTGGCTCTACACGGCTGTAACCAGAACTACCGAAAAAATATATTTAATCAATTTTCACGATAATCTCTTCGGGAACGACAATGAAAAGGATTTTGAGTAACTTTATGAAGCAAAGTAAAAAAAATCAACTATTTTTGCATAAATAATATTTAACCCTATTTCACAAATGGCTGACATAACTTACAATCAAATTATTTCAACACTGGAAAAAAAACAATATTCTCGCATCTATCTTTTAATGGGCGAAGAACCCTTTTACATAGACCAAATCACCAACTATATTGAAAATAATATTATCGCCCCCGAAAATCGCGACTTCAATCAGGTTGTCTTATATGGTAAAGAGACTGACGTTGCGGAAATATTGGCAAACGTGCGGGAATACCCTTTTGGAAGCCCTTTTCGGTTGGTCATTGTTAAAGAAGCGAAAGAGCTTAAAAACATAGAACTACTTAAAAGTTATGCTGAAAACCCCATTGATAGTGCCATCTTAGTACTCGCCCATAAATATGGAAAAGCGAAGAAGAGTTTGGTAGACCCGATTGCTAAAAATGGAACTGTTTTTACTTCTGACCCTATCAAAGATTATAAAATTGCAGAATGGATTGAAAAGGAGACACCAAACTACCAACTCAAAATTAAATCTACGGAAGCGAGGCTATTAGCTGAACATATCGGAAATGACCTCTCAAGAATCCACAATGAGTTTCAAAAACTTCAAATTGTCCTGCCTCCCGGCTCCGAAATAACTCAATCGGTAATAGAAGACCATATCGGTATAAATAAAGAGTACAACTTTTTCGAACTGAACAATGCTTTCGGAGAGAGGAATATCCCTCAAATTTATAAAATCACCTACTTTTTTGCCAATCACCAAAAAGATTTTCACCTCATAGCCATTATCAACTCATTAAATTTATTTTTTACAAAACTAATGACCTATCATTTAACACCGGATAAAGGGACGGAGACGTTGAAAAAAATTTTTGGTGAAAACAGAAACCCGAAAATTCAAAATTTTATTATTCAGACAAATGTCAGATACGCTCAACAATACTCGTTAACGCAACTAAAAAAAATCATTGCACTTTTAAGTGAATATGACCTAAAAGCCAAAGGTGTAGACTCCAACACACCCTCTGACGAACTTCTTAAGGAGTTAATATACAAGATTCTCCATTAACATTTATTAAGATTGTAATAATCATCTTAATATTCTAATGCTGTTGCAAATTTTACATTTGCAGACCACCGTCACAGCGTAAAACTTGCCCTGTAATGTACGAAGATAACGGAGAAGCCAAATAGAGGACGGTTTGAGCAACGTCATGGGGCGTTCCTGCACGTCTAAGAGCAATCTGTTTTAGCCATAACTCTTTCATCTCTTCCTTTAAAACACCTGTCATTTCCGTAACTATAAATCCCGGGGCAACGGCATTACAACGAATCCCACGCGACCCGATTTCCTTTGCCACAGATTTTGTAAATCCGATAATTCCGGCTTTGGAAGCAGAATAGTTTGCTTGTCCTGCATTTCCACCAATACCGACAATAGAGCTAATATTAATAATGGAACCTTCTCGCTGTTTTAACATAATAGGTTGAACCGCTTTTGTCAAATTAAAAACCGATTTAAGGTTAACGGCAATAACGCTATCCCAATCTTTTTCACTCATCCTCAGAAGGAGCGTGTCGCGGGTAATGCCCGCATTATTAACTAAAATGTCGATTCGAGAAAAATCGGCGCTCACTTGCTCTATTAACTTCTGCGAATCTTCGTACGAAGAGGCATCGGAAGCATAAAACTTTGCATTAACTCCTAATGCTTTTATCTCCTTTTCGGTTTGTGTTGCTTGTTCATCAAGACGAAGGTCTGTAAAGGCAATATTTGCGCCGTGTTTAGCTAATTCAAGAGCTATTTCTTTACCTATTCCACGGGACGCTCCCGTAATCAAAGCTATTTTATTTTCTAATAATTTCATTATTTTTCAATTTTATCGTTATCTACTAATGCAAAAATCATCTCCGCTTTTGCACATATTTCATTATCTACGGTCGCAACTCCTTCAACAAAAAAGACAAGTCCTTTTTGATTGATAATCCGAGCTTTCACTTCTACTACGTCGTGCGGACGAACCTGTTTTTTAAATTTCACTTTATCAATTCCTGCATAAAACGGGGTTCTACCAATTAAAGCTTCTTGAATAATAATACAACTCGATTGTGCCATAATTTCGCACAAAATCACACCCGGCACCACAGGATAATCGGGAAAGTGTCCTTGCAAAAAGAACTCATCGCCCTTCACTTTGTACTTAGCATGAGCCACTTTTTGGTCATCAATTTCAATTTCATCAACTAATAACATCGGTTCTCGATGCGGCAAAATCTTTTTAATTTCCTCTTTGTTCATACTTCTATATTTTTTGATTATTAATTTCTCTTATAGTTTTCTAACAGCAAGGGTAGCATTATGTCCTCCAAAACCTAAAGAATTAGAGAGAGCAACATCAATATCTTGTTTAATCGCTTTGTGTGGCACATAATTTAGGTCGCAGGCAGGGTCCGGCTCGTAAAGCCCGATGGTTGGATGAACAATCCCTGTTTTCACGGTTAAAACAGCGGCTATAAACTCTACCGCACCGGCAGCGCCTAACATATGCCCCGTCATCGACTTAGTAGAACTAATCAAAGTTTTTCTCGCTAGTTCTTCACCGAGTGCAAGTTTAATTGCGGCGGTTTCAGATACGTCATTGAGAGGGGTGCCTGTTCCATGGGCATTAATATACAACTTTTCTCCCTCTTTAAACGAAGCCGTGTCCAACGCTAATTTTATTGCTCGTGCCGCTGACGACCCGTCCGGTTTGGGAGCAGTATAGTGATAGGCATCACAACTATTGCCGTAACCGACAAGCTCTGCATAGATATTAGCATTACGATTTTTAGCATGCTCATACTCTTCCAAAATTACGATACCTCCACCTTCACTCAACACAAAACCCTGCCGTCTTCTATCAAAAGGAATAGAGGCTTTGGCGGGATCTTCCTCGCGTGAAAGTGCTTTCGCATTAGTAAAACCTGCAATAGCTATGGGATTAACGGCAGCTTCCGAACCACCGGCAATAATAGCGTCCGCATAACCGTGTTTAATAGCACGATAGGCTTCTCCTATTGCGTGTGTTCCTGTAGCACAAGCAGTTACTACCGGCAAGCAAGGTCCTTCGGCATGGTGAGCAATAGCTACGTTTCCTGCGGCAATATTGGAAATCATCATCGGTATGAAAAGAGGCGAAATTCGATTATAGCCTTCTTCCATCACTTTTTTAGTCTCTGAAACGAAAGTGTGAATGCCCCCAACCCCGGATCCGATATAAACTCCTAAGCGTTCAGGTTCTATCGACAAACCGCTATCGTTCATTGCTTGCTGAGCAGCAGCCAGAGCAAATTGCGTAAATCTGTCCGACCTACGTGCCGTCCCCTTATCAACACCAAAATCTTCCGTGTTAAAGTCTTTAACCTCGCCGGCTAATTTAACAATCATATCATCAACGGGAAATTGCGTAATTCGCTGAATGCCACAAACCCCCTTCGTAAGATTGTCCCAATATGTTTTTATATCTTTACCAACGGGAGAAATAATTCCTAATCCCGTAATAACAACTCTTCGGTTCATAAATGTTTCTTTTTATTATTTGCAAAATTAATAAGTTTTTTTCAATTTTACCTCTATTTCTCTAATTATTTATCCAATTGCTTATGGTATCGCAAGTTACTCTTCACCTATTTTTTTTTAATAAGCATTTATATCTACTTTTGTTAATCTTCCATTTCCCAAGTTAAGATGGCAGCAGCAGAGGTAAAACCGCCACCGAAAGAACTGAGTAACAGGGTGTCCCCTTTTTTCAACACTTTCTTACGACATAGCTCATCCATAAGAATTGGAATACTGGCAGAGGCAGTATTACCACAAGTGTCAATATTCATTGGAAATTTTTCTTCGGGCTGATTGAGAAATTGACGAATACTTTCTACCATCCGTTTGTTCGATTGATGAATCAAATAATGGTCTATATCATCAGGGGTTAAGCCTGCTTCCTTCAGCACAAATTTCACATCTTCTATGGAGGCGGAAACAGCAATTTTAAAGAGTTCTCTTCCATTCATAACTAAAGGGGCTCCCTGTTCATTATTATTGAGGAATGGCGTTGGTTCTAATTTGCGCCTATAGTAAAGAACATCGGTATAAGATGAGGTATTGAGGTGAATGGTTTTCAGAGCATTCCCAACCGTAACGACAGCCGCTGCAGCACCGTCACCGAAAAGAACACATGTATCACGCTCCTGCCAATTACAAAAGCGGGTTGGCTCCTCAGCAGCAACAATAAGTATATTCTTATATTGACCGGCTGCTATAAAAGCATTGGCAATAGCCAATCCATTAATAAAACCGGTACACGCCCCATTAATATCAATACAAGGGGCTTGAGCTTTTATTTCACCTTGAATAATAGAACTTAAAGAGGGGGTAACGTAATTATTTGCCGTATTAGAACAAATTATATAATCAATATCCAAGGGAGAAAGACCTGCTTTTTCCAAAGCTTTATTAGCTGCATCAGTGGCAAGCATTACTAAATTTTCCGTAGAAATGATTCTTCGTGTTTTAATGCCGGTTCGTGTAACTATCCATTCGTCACTCGTATCTAAAAATTCAGAAAGCATATCATTGGTTACAACTAATGAAGGCATCGCACTTCCTATTCCAACTATTTTCATACAATTTTTATTTTATAGGGTTATTTTGAGTAAATCCGATTTTTATCTATCCTGCCTAATCTCACTAAAAGAATGCAAAACAATAATTATTTTTAATTCGTTAAGATTTTTAGGGATTATTGATATTGAAATGGGGTGAAAATCGCATATTTGAGGCTAATTTTCTTCATTTAGGGGTAAAATAGAAGAATAAATAAAGAATATTTTTATTTTAATAACATTTATTAACATTTATTCATAAATCAATATCAAAAAGTAGGAGTAAAGAAGAACTATATTTTGTATTTGGGCGTGCCCCGTTCGCTGACGCTCACGGGTCGGTCTCCGCCTCCAAGTCCGCAGGAAGGAGCTATGAATAGCATAGTCGAAAAAGGAGCTTCTAAAGTCGCTCTTTTTCTCCTTGCTCTTCA
>Ga0116161_1000376_pt1 | contig 50495 bp, 48 predicted proteins | sample AD_JPNAS3_MetaG_FD_89877 | JGI IMG/M metagenome (GOLD analysis project Ga0116161, IMG submission 89877) | Active sludge microbial communities of municipal wastewater-treating anaerobic digesters from Japan - AD_JPNAS3_MetaG | ecosystem: Engineered > Bioreactor > Anaerobic > Digestate | place... | reverse complement strand
TTTGTCCATGTCAGCCAGGGCCAGATCAACCAGCAGAATGTCCGGCGGATCGCGACGGCATTTTAAAAGGGTGTCCGCCCCGCTGCCGGCCGTCCAGATCACATCGTAGTCAGTTTCCGTTGTCAGGATTTGCCGCAGAAAGTTTCGGGTGGCGGCATTATGATGGGCAAAAGCGATTTTGAGCGGCATCAGGGGCCTCCGATCAGATCGTGTACTGCCGTCAGGAGACTTTCATCATGAAAGCTTCCTTTTGTCAGGTAATAATTCGCCCCGGCTTCAAGGCCCCGCAAACGGTCTTCTTCGCGGTCCTTATAAGAAACAATCATCACAGGCACTTCCTTGAGCACAGGGTCCGCCTTGACCGTCCGGACGAGATCGATGCCGTTCATACGGGGCATATCCACATCAGAAATCAGAAGGTCAAAAGACTGCGCCGTCAGAATATTCCAACCGTCCACACCGTCAACAGCCGTCACAACTTCGTAGCCGGCAGTTTCCAGAAGCCTGCGCTCCACTTCGCGAACGGTCAGCGAATCATCGACGATGAGAACGCGTTTTTTTTCTGCCTTTACCGCAGGCCCTTCTTTGCCGATTTTCTGGAGCTTTCCGGTAGTCAGCAACTGGTGGATGGAACGCACCAGATCGTCCGCATCAAAAATGACAACCGGTGATCCGTCATCCAGAATGGCGCCGGCGCTTACGTTGGGAACTTTTCCCAGCCGGCTGTCCAGAGGACGTACAACAAGATTTTCTTCACCGATGACATGATCCACCACGAGGCCATAGCGATTCAGCCGGTCGCTGATCATCACAACATTGATATGATCTGCGGGGCCGGACGCCGGCGGAAGCTGAAAAAGCTGGCGGGCAGAAAGGATGCCGATATTTTCTCCGTCCAGGGTACAATACTGACGGTCTTCAATTTCCAGGATCTCGGCAGGGGCAAGAGAAAGAACTCTGTCAATGCGCGACAGGGGAAGAGCATAGGGTTCAGAGTCAATTGATAGCAGCAGGGTGCGAAGCACCGAAAGCGTCAGCGGCAATTGCAACTGGAAGCGGGAACCCCGTCCGGATTCGGAATCCACGCGCACCGTGCCGCCCACTTCATGGGCCATGTTGAAAACCACGTCCAGACCGACACCCCGGCCGGAAATTTCGGTCACGTCCCTGGCGGTTGAAAACCCCGGCAAAAACAGAAACTCAAAAAGTTCAGCCCGGCTCAGGCTCCCGGCCATTTCCGAAGAGACGTATCCCTTCTCAACAACCTTGCCCCGGAGGTCTTCGGGATTGATCCCGCAGCCGTCATCGGACAGCGAAATATTCAGCATCCCCGCGATATGCCGGGCTTCCAGTGTGATGGTGCCTTCGGCGGGTTTTCCTGCCGCTATCCGCTCCCCGGGTGTTTCCATGCCGTGGTCGATTGCATTCCGGATCAGGTGAGACAGGGGCGCCTCCAGTTTTTCCAGGATGTCCCTGTCGACGGGGGTTGTGCTTCCCGCAATCTCAAAGCGGATCTGCTTGCCCGTTTCCCGGGCCATGTCTCTGACCATTCGTGAAAAACCGTGGAGACCATTCGAAAACGGAACCATGCGGCTGCTGATGACTTCATTATAAAGGCGGTGTGCCAGGTGCTCCAGACGGCGTGAAAATCTTTCGAACCGGATAATCTCCTGTGAAACCGTCTGTTCAAAATAAGCTACACGGGTGAGCGTTTCCCCGAGGTTGGCATCACGTTCCCCGTCTTGATTTTTCATCTGGTCTTCAGAGAAAAGCCGCAGGGGCTTTTCCAATTCAACAATATCGCGCTTCATCCCCAGAAGGTTTTGATAGACCGTTTTAACCGATTGCGCCTGGACAAGGCATTCGCCGGCCAGGGCCATTAGCCTGTTCATGTTTTCCGAACGGACGCGAACCAGGCCCCCTTCCGCTTTATCCTGCGCGGCACCGGAGCGGGAAACGGTTTGCATGGCAGGAACGGCCGGGCAGGTATCCGCCGCCTGGGAAACGTCCGCCGCGGACCCGTCATGGACACTCTTTACAATGCTGGCGGAAAAGTCAGGGGTTTCCGCAGTTACGGCCGAAGCCGAATCCTTTGGTTTTGCCTCCACGGCGGGTTTCGCTGCCCCGGTTTCCCGGCGGACTTCGGAAGGCACTGACAAAAGCGCCCTGAGTTGACCGGACAGAGACTGAATCTCATCGGTTCCTTTTTCCAGGGCCGCAATCAGTTCACTGATTTCCAGGCGCGCAAGAGATGCGAAAAAGTCATTTCCCTTAAGGAGGGAGTCGACGGCGTCAGCCGTCAACGGCATTTTCCCGTGCTGGGCGGCGGACAGGACATCCTCCATGGCATGAGCAAGGGTAACTGCGGAATTCAAACCGACAATCCGGGCAGCTCCCTTGATGGAGTGTGCCGCCCGCATGAGGGGTTCAATCCGCTCCGGCGTCTGGTCCCGTTCAGCCGTCACCAAACCGGACTCCAGGGTCCTGGTGTTGTTTTCCAGCTCCACGCGGAACAGGTCCATCATGAGAGGATCGACAGAAATGTTTGCCGAAGAGGTCATTGGCTGAGACTCCTTGTCATGGCGGGAAATAGCCGGTCTTCGTCCAAGAGGCCCACCGGACGGCCATTAAGCAGGAATATCCCCCTGGTCAGTGACCTCGCGGAACGCGATAGGGTGGCCGGCACTTCTCCAAGGTCTTCCAGGGAAATCCGATGGACTCCCAGGATATGCTCGACGGGAAAAACAAAGCGCTGTCCATCGCGCCCCACAACCAGCATTCTTTCAAAGGTTACCGCCGCTCCATCGCCCGGATGGTCAAAAGTCAGTTCCAGAAGGTGTGCCATCGAAAGGCACAGTAAAAGCTCACCGTTGATATTTGCAATTCCCCGGAAAACACGATTAACCTTCAGCGGCAGAGTATGGTATCGAACCGGCTCCGAGGCTTCCTGGAAAAAAATGGTCTTCAGGGCGAAGCGCTCCCCGGACAGACGAAAAACCATAACGGATATGGTGTCCAGTCTGACCGATTCCTTGGGCTGGGCCATAACGGAGGTTCGCTCTGCCAGGAATTTGTCCGGCATTTCCCGATCCAGATGCTGCCTCCCTACGGAAGCATAGACCGGGCAGCGGCGGCAATGAATCAGGTGCGCCAGTTCCGGACACGATCCGTCACCAAAGATTCCTTTTTCCTTCCAGCAATATCCTGTGCTGCTTCCCATGTTGATGATCCATTCTTCCTACCGGTTTCATCCGTTTCTGCTACGGAACGTTTTTTAACGTTTTATTATCGTTTTCCTGCCGGTCTGCCTGTCTGCCGGCCCGCTCCATATAGAGAGCCGCTTTCTTCTGATCCCCTTTCTGACGGTAGAGGAAGCTGATATGAACAAGACTTTCATAATTGCCGGGATCAAGATAAATCGCCTTTAGAAAACAATCTTCAGCATTTTTCAAATCCTGGCCAGCCATGTGGATGATCCCCATCAGGCAGTAAAGTTCCGCCGCCGGTCCGCTCTTTTGCGCACACTCCTGACAAAGCTGCAAGGCCAGATCGATGCGGCCCTGATCGGCCAGACGCCGTGCCTCCTGGATCTGTTTGTCGATCAATGGTCGGCGGCTCATACTAACAGGGTCGGCGGCTTTTTGTTTATCATGAACCTCACCCGCTGCAGGAGCAACACCCGGAACGCCGGTTTCATGCACCCCGCCTTCTGAATCCGCACGGGACTCCATGGATATACCGGTATTCCGCCGGCGGGCAGATGGCGACAGGTGCTTTGCAGTTTTAACGATCGGTGATTTTTTTGACGCTTGCGATGAAACGGGTTTGGACAAAGCAAAGGAACGGTCCCAGGGAAGAGGAATGTAACCCTGCTGGTGCCAGAAAATCGTTTCCGTGTGTCCGGAAAAGAGGACTCCCCCGGGCAGAAGAAGCTGGTCCAGACGATCGAAGATTTTATGGCGGGCCGCGGCCATCATATAGATCAGCAGATTTCTGCAGAAGATGACCGAAAACGGGCCTTGTCCGGCAAGAGATCCCGGCGACAGTAAATTAGCATGATGAAAAGTGACCTGCTTTACCACCTGTCTGGACAGCAAACGTCCATGAGGCGTCATTTCAAAAAATCCGGCAAACGCAGGCCCCAGGTTTCCCCGGAAGGATCCGCTTCCATAGCAGGCCCGGCGGGCGCTTTCCAGCGCACGGGTATTGATATCCACACCATCAATGCTGAAAGATGATGGAGCCAGGCCGGCGTTCAAAAGTGTCATGACGATAGAATAAGGCTCCTCGCCGGAAGCGCAGGGCACAGAAAGGATCTTCAGAACGTCGACGGCAAGATCATGCTGCAATTCCCGCGCATGGCGCGCAAGACTGGTAAAGGGGCCCCGGTCGCGAAAAAACCAGGTTTCCCCGATAACAACGGCATTAATGAAACGCTGGCGGACTTCCTGCGATGACACAAACCGTTTTTCAAAGACGCCCGGGTCAGAAACGCCTTCCTCCCGCATGGCTTCCTGAAGGGCGCGGTTGACAGAACCCTTCCCCACTGCTTCCTCATCGATTTTGAGGAATTCTTCGATGAACCGTCTGATGGCAGGAGGCGTTTTCATCCGTTTGCGACCTCCGGCGGGAAAAGAATAAACAGCAGTTCCCGGGTGAAAAGCCGCTTCATGTCCAGAACCTGGATCGAACCATGCCCGTCAAAAATCATGTCTCCCAGATAATGGGCGCCGCTGACGCGGACAACCGGCTGCTGAAGATCTTCTTTCTGATAGCTGATCATTTCCGTAACCGCTTCGGCCAGCAGCCCCAGCGTGTGTGAACGGCCGTCTTCGCCTTTATAGGTGACAAGAATGATTCGCGTGCTCATCCTGGATCGGGATGGAACACCGGTAAGGAGCGCGGTCATATCGACGACGGGAGTGAGTGTTCCCCGGTAATTGAAGGTCCCCGCAACCTGGGGCGGCGCATGGGGAACTGACCGCAGGGCAACAAGAGAGGAGACCTCGATCACCTGTTCAATATCAAGGCCGTAGCGGTCCGTCCCGGCTTGAAACTGAAGTAGCAGCATGATAATTTCCGATCAGGAGCTGATTCTGAACCGGGAGACCTCTGACTGAAGGCCCGCAATGGCCTCGTTGAGCTGCTCCGTCGCCAGTTTGAATTCGTGAAGTGATTCCTTTGTCTGCTGGGCCGCAAGGGAAAGATGCCCCATGGCATCGCTGATCTGCTGGGCACCCTGGGACTGGCCGTACATGCCGTCCTTCACAACGGTAAACTGCGGACCGTGCAGGCGCACCTGGTCGATGATCTGGGTCAGCTGGCCGCTCTGGACGGCCACGGTTTCCACGCCGCGCCTGACTTCGTCGGTAAATTTTTCCATCTCCATCACCCCGGTGGCAACGGAGGACTGCATCTCGGCCACAACCCGCTCAATGTCCTGGGTCGCAATGGCCGTCTGGTCGGCCAACCGGCTGATCTCGCGGGCGACAACGGAGAATCCCCTGCCGAATTCACCTGCCTTTTCCGCCTCGATGGCGGCGTTCAAGGACAGAAGGTTGGTCTGGTCCGAGATTTTATTGATGGTGGTGACCACATGGGATATCTTGTTGGCCCGGTCGTTTATAATCGACAACTTGGAGGAGATCGATGAGGTGGCTTTGACCAGTTCCCTCATGGCCCCTTCCATGTGGGTAAGGTCCTCGCGGCCCGATTCAGCCATCCCGATGGTATCATTAAGGGACACGTTGACCTTGTCCATGGTCTGGGTAAGATCTTCTGCCGTGGCGGATATTTCCCGGCTGGTGGCCGTTACCTGGGTCGTGGATGCGGCCTGCTGAGCAACGGTGGCCTCCAGTTCCCGCGCCGAAGCGGCAATTTCCGTGGCAGAAGTTGTGACCTGGATTCCCGAACGGTGGACCTGACCGATCAGGGAATCCAGATTGTTCGTCATCGTCTGGAATGCGCTGAGCAGTGCTCCCGTTTCATCTCCTGAACGGATGACCCGCGCCGCCTGAGCTCCTGCCAGTTCTTCCCGGGCATGCTGAAGATCTCCGGTCGCGATCTTCTGCGCAAGGGCGGTGGTCATCTCCAGCGGGTTGGTGAGGCGCCGCGCCAAAAACACGGCAAGCAGCACCGACACGAGGATAATCAGCAGCCCTGCCAAAATCAGCTTTACAAATTGCATTTGAATCATTTTATAAACATGTGCAATGGGCCCAAAAAAATCATCCTCATAGGTTCCCGCCACGATCACCCAGTCGAAGGGTTCGAAATAGATCACGGAGGAAACCTTTTTTCTAGGCTGCGGATCCCCGGGATTCTGCCAGATGTATTCATGATAAAAGGACTCGCCCTTTGGCTGTTTCAGGGCATTGGCAATAATCGTCTGGACCGTGTTGTTGCCCTGAATGTCTTTCTGGTCCCAGATGTTTTCACCGTCACGCGTACCGTCCTTGGAAATAATGTAACGTCCTTTGTGCTCACCCTTGCCGCCAATGACGCCCACGTAGCCTATTTTCCCCACTTTCATTTCCATGATCGCTTTTCTGAGTGATGCGACGGATTCCAGCTTTTCGCCCACGTAAAGCATGCCGATGATTTTTCCCGCTTTGTCTGTAATCGGTTCATAGGCGGTAAGGTACCAGGTATTGACCACATAGGCGAGTCCCCGGTAGGATTGCCCCTTCAAGGCTGCCGCGATTACCGGATTGTCTGTTCCTTCCGGAAGAACGGCCGGTATGTAAGTGCCGATGGCACGTCTTTTTTCATGGTCCTGCACATTGGTCGCAACCCTCAGCATGTCTCCCCGATCATTCATGCGCTGAAAAATCGTGCAGGTAATGCCCACAAGTTTTTCCACTTCATCGACAATGGGGGTCGGAACTGCCAGATCACGGTTCTGGCCGAGCCAGACCCCGCCGGCCATCAGCCTGGGTAATTCCACTGTTTGTGACTGTCCCGTCAACTGATTGACGGCATTCCAGACTACTGTTTCTTTCGATACTTCGATGTCGTTATGCCGTTTCAGAATGTTTCGGGCGACATTCAGGCCGTTGTTGATTTTTTTCTGGATGAGGTTATTGGACGTTTCGCACAGCGCGTAGACATCTTTCGCAATCTGCGCCATATTTCCCCTGGCGACATCACTCAGTTCTTTCGAGGTCATCTCCGAGATAGATGCTTCGAACGATGCCATGAGGATCATCATGACAACAACCGGTAAAATGGCCGCCAGCACTGCAAGGCCGATAATCTTTCGCTTGAGAGTCATTTTCATCATGGCAATGCATCCTTTTTATGTACGCAAAGTATAGGAAACACGCTTATGTCTGTCAAGGAAATCTTGGAACCGGGCGGATCATTGAACTATACATTTCAGCGGTGATATGAAGGCTAGAAATCTTTGCTACGGATGAAGCGAACGGCGTTCCCGAAAATGGCCAGTCCCTGGCCTTCTTCTGGAAGGATCTCCCGCGTCCAGCGGGGATGGTTGGTGCGATGCAGGAACGCTTCGGGATGCGGCATCAGTCCGAAGAGCCGTCCTGTGTCATTGCAGATGCCGGCAATGGCGTGCGTTGATCCGTTGGGGTTGTCCGGATAGTCCGTCGTGATTGCACCTTCCGCGTTGCAGTACTGAAACACGACAAGGTTTTTTTTCTCGATCTTCTCCAGCACGGATGCGCTTTTTACAACAAACTTCCCTTCGCCGTGACGCACAGGATAATACACAAGATCAATATCTCCGGTGAACACGCAGGGACTCTTTGCGTTGGCCTTGAGATACACCCAGCGGTCTTCGAATCGCCCTGAATCATTGAATGTAAGGGTCGTGCTCTGTTTCGTGAAATTGTTGTCAAGAGCGGGCAGCAGTCCCAGTTTTACCATCAGCTGAAAACCGTTGCAGACCCCCAGGATCAGTCCTCCCGCATTGATGAATTTCAGCAACTCTTCGATGAGCATTTCATCGGCACCGGAAATGGGCGCGTGCAGAAAGCGGTTGGCACCGGCCTTTGCAGAACCCAGATCATCGCCGTCGAGAAAGCCTCCCGGAAGATTTAAAAAATGATAGCCGGAAAGTTTCTTCTCTCCGAAAAGCAGTTCACTGATATGCACAATGTCAACCATATCGGCACCGGCCAGCTTACAGGCATGTGCCATTTCCATTTCACAGTTGGTGCCGTTGCCGGTCAATACGATGGCTTTCACTTTACGGGGCATATCTTATCATCCTGTCTTAAAAATTAAGCGGCTTTTGCCAGGCTTCTTTTAATCGATTGATTTTTTCCTTAACTTCCAACCGGCCGTTGATTCCTGTTACCTCAAACCATCCGTCGGCCGATACAAAGCCGATTTCCGAAAAAACATTGCCGGTCATGACCTTTTGAAACCTGCGCTGATTCCCGGGATGAATGGTCACGACAAAGCGGCTGGCTGTTTCGGAAAACAAAATATAGTCGTTGCGCTTTTTCCCGCGATAGGGAACATCTTTTAAATCGATGTGTATTCCCAGGCCCCCGGCAAAAGCGGTTTCGGCAAGCGCAACACCCATGCCTCCATCAGAACAGTCGTGGCAGGAGGCAACCAGGCCCGCCTTGATCGCCTTGTGCAATGCACGATAAAGCTTCATGGCCTTTTTAGCGTTCACCTGCGGCACTTTGCTGCCCACCGATCCGTTTTGCGCAAACCATTCAGATCCTCCCAGTTCATCCCGGGTTTCGCCCAGGATATAAACCAGGTCCTGCGGCCGCTTGGCATCCATGGTCACCGCTTTTCGCACGTCCCTGATTTTGCCGATCACCGAATACAGCAGCGTTGGCGGCACGGAGATTTTCGTAAGGCCTATGGAATAATCATTTTTCATGCTGTCCTTGCCGGAAATGCAGGGCACACCATAGGCGGTGGTGTAGTCGTAAATCGCCATGTTGGCCCGCACCAGCTGCGCCAGTTTGAATTCCCCGTCCGGCGTTTTGGCGGACTTCACGGGATCGCACCAGCAAAAGTTGTCCAGCCCCGCCAGGTGATCCAGGTCCGCGCCCACCGCCACGGCGTTTCTCACCGCCTCGTCAATGGCGCAGGCGGTCATGTGGTAGGCATCGATGTCGCTGTAGCGGGGACAAATGCCGTGCGCAACCACAACGCCCTCCATGGAATCCAGAAGCGGCCGGACAATGCCCGCATCTGACGGGCCGTCGTTTTGAACACCCACCATGGGCTTCACCACGGAGCCGCCCTGAACTTCGTGATCGTACTGGCGGACAACAGATTCCTTGGAACAGATATTGAGCCTCGCGAGCATCCGGGTGAGGGCTTTTCCCAGGTCCGCGGGTTCGGCAAACACCGGTTCGGGGTGTTTCGGTGCCTTCCATTTTGCAGAAAGCTTCATCTGCGGAACACCGTCGTGCAGAAAATCCATATCCAGATAAGCCACCGTCTTTGAACCATAGCGGACATGAAATTTGCCCGAATTTGTGAATTTGCCCAGCACGGTGGCTTCCACGCCCATCCTGCGGGCCAGGCTCATGAACCTGTCAACCTTTTTCGGATCAACGGCAAGCGACATGCGCTCCTGTGCTTCGGATACCAGGATTTCCCAGGGTTGTAGACCAGCGTATTTCAAAGGGGCCAGTGACAGATCGATTTCGCATCCGCCCGAATAGGTCGCCATCTCCCCCACCGAGGAAGACAGGCCTCCCGCCCCGTTGTCGGTGATTGCGCGATAGAGGCCGCGGTCTCTGGCCACCAGCAGAAAGTCGGTCATTTTCTTTTGGGTGATGGGATCGCCGATCTGAACAGCCGTCACCGGTGAGCCTTCGTGTAGTTCTTCTGAAGAAAAAGTCGCGCCGTGAATCCCGTCCTTGCCGATCCGCCCGCCCGTCATGATCACCAGGTCACCGGGTCGGATTTCTTTGGTGTGCGAGGGCCTGCCGTTGATTCTGGAAGGCATGATTCCGGCTGTGCCGCAGTATACGAGAGGCTTGCCCAGGTATCGCTCGTCAAAGACGATGCTGCCGTTGACGGTCGGGATGCCGCTTTTGTTGCCGCCATGTTCGACGCCTTCCCGCACACCCTCATAAATCCTCCGCGGATGCAGGATGCGGGGCGGCAGCTTTTTTTTATGGAAAGGCGAGGCAAAGCAAAACACATCGGTGTTAAAAATCAGTTTGGATCCCAGCCCTGTTCCGAAGGGATCGCGGTTGACACCGACAATGCCGGTGAGCGCCCCGCCGTAAGGATCCAGCGCCGAGGGTGAATTGTGCGTTTCGACTTTAAAGACGAGATTATGATGATCATTGAACTTGATGACACCCGCGTTATCGACAAAAACGGAGAGGCAGAAATCCTTTTTCCCTTTGGTTTTGCGGATCCTGGCCGTTGAGCCTTTGATATACTTTTTAAAAAGGGAATCTATCGTCAGCTGACGGCGTCCGTCGGTATAATGGATCCTGCTGTTAAAAATTTTGTGCTTGCAATGTTCCGACCAGGTCTGCGCCAGACATTCCAGTTCGACATCCGTAATCATTTCATCCAACCCCGCTTTTTTGCGGGCCCGGATGACGGAGGGATTTTGAAAATACGCCTGAAGGGCGAGCATCTCCTCCAGGTTCAGCGCCAAAAGCTTTTCGCGGCTGATTTCGAGCAGGGCATCATCTGTCAATTCCGTCAAATCGATCCGCGCCATCTGCGGTTCGTCTTTTCCGATCACCTGCGGAACATGCGCGGGCATGCCGGCACGAAAATCAAAATCGGCGGCGGAAATCACCTGATGACGTTCAATCAAATCGTTTGCCAGAAGTCCGGAGGCAATGGTTTCGGCCCCCGCCCTGGATAGTTGTCCTGAAACCAGATACTGGCGCGATGTGTAAACATTGATTTTCCTGGGACCGGCCGCAACACCGAGCAAAAGCTCAATCGCCTCGCGCGCCGTTTTGCCGACGTTGTCGGTAACGCCCGGACGGAAACCGACTTCAATGAGCCAGTCAAAATTCCCGGCCAGCGGACGGTTGATGGAAAATTCCTGGATGACCGGATCAGAAAGCGGCCCTGAAGCGGCTTCACGAAGCTCGGCTGCGCTCAATTCGCCGTCAATCGTGTAGACTTCGATCGTGGCTACATTTGATACGTTAAGCGACAGGGTATCGATGATCCGCTTTTTAGTCTTTTCGCCAAGCGCGTCTCGTATTCCGGTCTTAAATCCAACCTCTATTCTGTTTGCCATGATTTATCCTGATATTTCTGACATTTTTGATCCGTCTTCCACAAAGCAGACGGTGCGTTTATACCCAAAAGGCTGTAAGAAAGCAACTTACAAAAATGAATCACTCCTTGAACATAAATATCATTCCGCACGATATAAAAAAGTACTGGCAATATATTCCGAAAAGAATTAAATTGCCAACAAAATGAAGCCTTTCAAAACCTTCGTCCGGATCACGGCAGATCAATTGCATTCTGCGGGCTCTCCGGCAAAAAAGCAGCGTGAAGCGAAAAACCATGCAAATGAAACGCCGGCCTCAGAATCATAAAAAGCCAACCCTTATTCTTTATGCGGTTTCCTGCCTTGTTTTGTTGTGCTCGGTTGCTTTTGCCGACGGACCTTTGAAAGACAAAGACCGGGAAGACTCTCTTTTGGGTTTCCTTACCGGTTATTATGAAGTGATCGGAAAGCGCCCCAACGGAGGCGGCACATATCATGGAACCGCGACATTGACGCGTAAAGATAATGAACTGATCGTTACGCGCAATATCAACGGCAAAAAGACAACGGGAATCGCAAAAATCATCTCAGCCACCGCCGACGAAATCCCGATTTTACAGGCTGATTTCACAGAAGGCAGGCAAAAGCACAGGATCATTTACATGATCGGCTCCGATCTGGACAACTTCGCGCGCCTAACCGGCAAGGTGTATTTCCCCGACAGGGAAACCAGAATTCCGGGGCAGGAGGCCCTTTTTATTCGTGAAGTCTCCGAATAATGCGGCGCAAATTTGTTTTTAAAGGTGAACAGGCATGAAAAGGGATATCATTTTTATTGGTGGAGCAATTTTGCTGTTAATCCTGCTTGTCGGTGGATGGTGGTTTTTCAGCCGCCCCGAACGGGGAACGACCGGCTCGGTGAGCACTCAGTTTCGGTGGATCGGACCGAATGACAAAGTCGTAGTGGACGGCTTTGACGATCCAAAGGTACAGGGTGTGACATGTCACATTTCGCGTGCCCAGACCGGCGGAGTGAAAGGCGCTCTCGGCGTGGCGGAGGACACCAGCGACGCGAGCATTTCCTGCCGGCAGATCGGACCAATCAAGTTCCAGGGCGAACTCGTAGACGGCGAAAAGGTCTTTGACGAACAGCGCAGCCTTGTTTTCAAGTCGCTACAGGTTGTGCGCTTTTTTGACCGCACGCGAAACGTCCTTGTCTATGTTTCCTACAGCGACCGGGTCATTTCGGGCAGTCCGAAGAACAGCATCAGCACGGTGCCCATCATGGGGTGGAAAAATCCTTGATTTTATCCGGTACAGGCAGCACTGGCGCGGAGAAAGTGTTTCATTACCAGACGGGACAAAATCGTTTTGGCATACGGTTATCCGTTCAAAATTTTATTCCGCAACCGTGAAAACTTCTGAATAGCCGTCCTTTCGGAGCATTTTTTCATAATCAGCCGCCTGGTTGAGATTTTTACTCTGTCCCACCCTGACCCTGTAAAAAACCTGGTCGCCCCTGTCATATGTCACGATATGCGCGTTCGGGTATTTCCCGGCAAGCCTGGCCTTAAGTCTTTCCGCATTGTTTTTGTCAATAAATGCCCCGACCTGGAATGTGAAATTGCCCGATGAAAAATCAACCGGCACCACCCTGCCTGTACCCGGCTTGATTGCCTGTCCGACTGCCGCTATCTCGACCCTGGCCGTCCCTGCCCCCATCATGCCGATTCTCTTTGCCGCCTCCCGGGAAAGATCAATGATCCTGCCCTGAACAAACGGGCCCCTGTCGTTGATTCTGACTTCCACTTCCCTGTTGTTTTCGAGATTGCTCACCCTGACGAGTGTGCCCAGGGGAAGGGTTTTATGGGCGGCCGTCATGCCATCCATGTCATAAATCTCGCCGTTCGCAGTCCGCTTCCCGTGAAAATCAGAACCATACCAGGATGCTGTTCCCCGCTCGCGAAATCCTTTTGCGTCACCCACCGGCTGATACCACTGCCCCAAAACTTTGTATGGTTTGGGATAACCGGGTTTGGCCACAGGCGGTCGTTTGGCGCAGCTGCAGCACAAGAAAATCACGAGGATCATCAGAGAACAATATTTCAGGAGAGTTGAATATCTTTCAAACATCATATTAATCTAATTCAGTATTTATCCATAAAAACATATGGAAGGCTGACGGTGCTGTCAATCAAAACTTGTCTGGAGAGGATTTAACAAGTCGGAATTAACACATCAACCTGAATCATCGTGCGGTGCTACCCGACCGAATAGCACAGGACCCCGCCCTGTATGGTTTCCTGAATTACCCCTTCATGCTTAAGCGCCTGAATATACACATACGTATCGTTGAGCGCCATGAATTTTTCCCAGTCGTCCCAATTGGCAGCCGCATTACCAATGATGTCACCGCATAACTCGAAGGTGGTTTTGGGCCTGGATTTCAGAACCTGTCGCAGCGCTTCTTTTTTTAATTCATGATGGGCGCGAATCTCCCGGATCCGCTCTTCCACACCGGAAAAGGAATTGCCGTGTCCCGGGTGAACCGTATCAATCGACATTTTTTCAATGATGGCAAGCGATTGCAGATAACTTGGCAGCGGCTGAAAGACCTCGTCATAAATGTTCGGGCTTAGACTGGGCGGAATGTAAGGCAGAATGTGATCGCCAGCCAGCAGAAGCCTCTCATCCCGGAAGAAAAAACAGACATGACCGGCCGCGTGGCCCGGCGTGAAAACGACCTCGAACGAGCGGCTGCCGAAACGGCGGACCTCATGGTCACGCAGCAAGGATTGAACTTCAAATTTCGGAATCCGGCTGCTGACGTCTTCGATCTCTTCAACAATGGCCTCCACGTCACGGGGCGGCACACCGTGCTTTGTGAAAAAAAGCCTGGCCTGTCCGATTAACTCATCCACCCGTTGAAAATGTGAGTGAACCTGATGGGCAACTTCCGACAGGTGAAGGTTCGCCTTTGATTTGTCCTGGAGGATTCCGGCCATGCCGCAGTGATCGGTGTGCACATGCGTCAGATAAATATCGCTGATTTGTCCCGTTGAACATCCGATGCTTTCCAGGTCCGCTTCCAGCTTTTCCAGGGCGCCTGGCAGGATCATGCCGGTATCGAACAGCGCTACATCCCTGCCATCAACCAGCGCATAAGCGTGGACATGGCGCAGGCGAAAAGGCATGGGCAGCGTGATGCGGTAAAAGTTGTCTGAAATTTCAGTGATCATGGAAAAATCCCTTCTATGAAGTAAGCTGCAATCATGGCCGCACAGGTAAGGCTGTGGATCCTGATCATGGCAAGATTTGCCGGGGCCATGGCCAGGGGATCATTCAGGTGACGCTTCATGATGACAAAAGACTGCACGGCAAGGGGCAAGCTGACAAGACCTAGCAAAACATAAGGCGATAAAATCTTCAAAAAACCGGTGACTGCCAGCACACCGTAAGCAATGAACAGGCCCGCTGCATATAAAGCGGCGCCGGTTTCTCTTCCGAACCGGGCAACCAGGTTCCATTTCCCGCCTTGCCGGTCCTCTTCATAATCGGGGATTTCGTTAATCATGATCATAGACCACATCATCAGTCCCGGAACAAGTGACGCAATCAGCGGCTCCCGGGACAAAGTTCCTGCCTGCACATAGTAAGAACCCAAAACAATGACCGGACCGAAATTGACCAGCAGCCCCAACTCCCCGAACCCCCGGTAGCCAAAACGGACGGGGGGAGCCGTGTAGAAAATGGAAGACGCCATACCGAAAAGCCCCAGCGCCAGAACAGGCCATCCGCAGGCATAGGTCAGGTATATTCCGATGGCCACCGTCATACCAAAAAAAAGAGCGGCGGCTTTCAGCATCTGCGAGTCTTTCAGCAGGCCTTCCGTCAGGACACCGCTCCCGCCGGTGAAGAAATTTTTTTCGCCACCCTTTTGAAGATCAACGGCGTGACGGTAATCAAGAGCGTCGTCCGTCAGGTTGAGACCGAAGTGATTGACGGCAACACCAAAAACGACCAGCACGAAGTGAAACAGGTGAATCGGATAGCCATTCGCCCAGGCGATCATACCACCAAGCAGCGCCGGCAGAATGCTGGGTCCGACAAAGTGAAGGCGAAGTGCCCGCATCCATACAATCAAAACAGAAACGGGTTTTGCCCGATCCCGGCCGGCATTCATATTCGTTACGTTTTCTGACCTGATTCTCATTTCCGCCTTAACCGGGCTTCCGTTCTGCCTGTTTACAAACCTAAAACTGTTTCGCGGGTCACTTGTTATTTGAATTTTTCAGAATTTCCAGAATTTTATCATGGTATCGCCAGACCAGTAACAACACAATAATTGCCGCAACCGTGACAACAGCAAGCAGCGGATATTGTTCGTTACGGGCAATATTGCCGCTGATGGACAGCATTGCTGTACCGAAAAAGCGGCCGACCGTGGAGATGATAATGAACGTCATTACCGGGATGCGGCTGACGCCCATGATGTAGCACAGGTAGTCCTTGGGAAAGCCCGGAATCAAAAAGAGCAGGAAGGAAACCAGCAGCCCCTTGTGCTCCATGAAATGGTCGAATTTTTCAAAAACCTCTTTTTTAACGACTTTTTCCAGAAGCGGTTCGCCGAAAAAGCGTGCCAGCATAAAGGCCAGCCAGGAGCCAAGCGTCAGACCGATGGTAGAATAAAGGGTCCCCCACAGAGGCCCGTACAAATAACCGCCAATGAAGCCGCTGATTTCCCCCGGAATGGCCGCAATAACCACCTGAACAATCTGTAGCACAATGAAGACAGGAACATCGTAGCGCGAAGATTTGATAAAGTTGATGATTTTATCTTTGTCTTTAAAAAAAAGGAAAAGATCAAAATGGATAAAAAGATAGACGCCGAAACCGATCAGCGCGAGCAGCAATACAAGCCGAAAAGTCAAATTTTTATTCATGCAGGGATCTCTTTGATCTGTTACCGTCACGTTTATGGAATTTTTCTATATGAATAAGTATTTTTCGTCAAACTGTTTCGGACGAACAGACCATCAGCGATACAACCGCTTCCGGAGGAAGGGTCTCCTTGAAGATCAAAATGGTTGACTAAATAAAATAGATATGTAAGAAAAACGCATTCTTGACCTAATATCAAAGAAAGACTGAAAGCATATTGACTGTTTTACAAGGGGGACGTTATCATTATGTCAAAAGTACCGCAAAAACTGGATAGAAAAAAATCTGAAATCTATAAGAATGCTCCCATCAGCAAGTTTGGTGAAAGAAAACCTGACTACTCCACCATGGGGAGGGCTATCAAGAATCCCCACAAAAAATTCCGCGAGGTCGTCTGCGTGGAAGCCTGCCGGACACCCTACGGCCGTTCCGGTGGCGCGCTGAAAAATTTTTCAGCCATGGAGCTGGGCGCAATGGCCATTAAAGAAGTATTGCGCCGGACGGAGGGCAAGGTAAAACCGGCAGATGTTGACTATATTTTCATGGGACAGGTGGTTCCCGCCGGCTGCGGCCAGATTCCGGGCCGACAGGCAACGATCCTGGCGGGTATACCGGAATTTGTTCCCTCGATCACTGTCAACAAGGTCTGCTCATCCGGCATTAAAACGATTGACCTGGCCTTTCAGATGATACTCCTCGGCCGTGCCGAAATCTGCATCGCCGGCGGGCAGGAAAGTATGAGCAACTGTCCCTTTGTGCTGCCGGAGATGCGCTGGGGTGTAAAAATGGGTCTGCCTGACCGTCCTGTTGTGGATTCTATGGTATATGACGGTTTATGGGACGCCTTCTACAACCGTCACATGGCCATTCATGGCTCCGAAGTGGCCGATGAGTTCGGCTTTACAAGAGAAGAACAGGATGAGTGGGCACTCAATTCGCAGATGAATGCCGTCCGCGCAATGAATGAAGGCAAGCTCAACGATGAGATCTTCCCTGTTGAAGTCAAGCAGGGCAAAAAAATATTTATCATGGATAAGGATGAAGGACCGCGGCCGGAGACCACCCTGGAGGGGCTTGCCAAACTCCCGCCGGTGTTCGGGCACTTAAGCACCGTTACCGGTAAACCGGGATCGGTCACGGCCGGCAACGCTCCGAGCGTCAACGACGGCGGGGATGTTTGTCTGCTGATGAGCCGTGAAAAAGCGGATGAACTTGGACTGAAGCCGATCTTCACCATCGTCGATTACGCGGAAGTGTCGCAGCCGACCAAAGATATCGCGACGGTTCCGGGCCTGGCCATAAAAAAAATACTGGAACAAAACGACATGACCCTCGATCAGATGGATGTGATTGAGATCAACGAAGCCTTTGCTGCGGTGGCGCTGGTGAGCTGCCGCACGATTCTGGGCATGACCAAAGAAGATATGTTCAAAAAGGTGAATATCAATGGAGGAGCGGTGGCCTATGGCCATCCCATCGGAGCTACCGGAGCCCGGATTGCTATGACGCTGGGCTACGAACTGAAGCGGCGGGGCGGTGGCTGGGGCGTCTGCGGCATCTGCTCGGGCCATGCCCAGGGCGATGCAATGCTGATCCGTGTGGATAAGCGGTAACAGTTTTTCCATTCGGTGCACGGTGGAGAAAACCTTTCCTAGACGTTGATCTGATCCAGCAGCTTTATGAAATTTCTCTTGGCTTTATATTTCATCCGAAGCTCGGCGAGATAGGTTGCAAACACTTTGCTCTCTCCCAAACGAAGCATCAAGGATTGAATTTTTTTAATCAGTTTCACCGCTTCTGCATACGCCTGATTATTTGTTTGCTCGATTGTTGGGTTGACATATTTCCTGTATACTCCTACAGCGTCCAAAGGATGATCCTGTTCACGCAATGCCGCCAATTTCATCCAAATGCTTTGTGTGCATCCTCCCAGATTGGCCGCCTGCCATGCCCCTTGAGGATTTTTTTCCCACAGCAGAATCTCCACCATAGTGGAATAACCCGGATCATAAGTCCAGCGGTCGATTTTTGATCCCTGTTTGGTGAGGCGCTTTTCCAAATACCTCATGGCTTTTTCCCGCCAAATCAGCCATTGCCCGGTTTTTTCAGCGTGTTTTTTTAATTTTTGATACTTAGCCAGACAAAGACTATCCGTAAAATTTGTCCAGATTAACTCCACAGCCTCTTCATGGCGTTTGCGGCGGTGGTATTCATCTGCCAGAAATTCGCGCAGACGAAAATCCGTTTTGGATGGAAATGCCTTAATCCCGGCTTCAGCCCATTTGAGGGCCTTATCTTTATTGCCGGCCTTTTGGTAAATTTCAGCAATCTGGAGATAATGATAGGCATAAGATAAGTCCCGTTTTTTGATGTCCACCAGTTCTTCAATATCTCCGGACATCTCCGCCAGCGTCTCTTTGATTTCGATCAGATTAAGCGCCATATTGGAATCAGGCCGGCGCAGATCTGGTTTCGATACAGCAGAAGCGAGTTTCTCCCAGGCTTGATCGGCAAGACGACGGTAAATTGCTAATCCCTCTTTTCCCAGGAGTGCCGAGTATGTTTTAGCCGATTGAGAAAAGACATCCCCTCCGCTGTTGAGTTCCAGGTCAAAAAGATGCGCAGCCAGTTTCTCCGGATCCGGTTTTGCTTTCTCACAGGACTTCAGATGCAGTTCATGCAAGCGATACATGACGTCTCCCATGCCGCCGTCCGAGTCATCTATGTAATTGAGGGCCTCAGCTGCCTGTTGAAGTGCATACTCGGCAAGTTCCACCACTTCTGTGGCGTAAGGTCCGTCGAGCAATTCCCCGACAGAATCGATCACATCATCGATGCCGCGGATATATTGATATGTCTGACGGTAAGACACGAAATCGTCGATCTCAAAAGCATTGCGAATCGCCCGTTTCCAGTTTGCGATGTCAAAACCGCCCGATTGGGCTTGTGAAACTTTAAAATACAGATTTTTCCAAAGGAGTTCGTTCTCTAGGACCTGTTCCATCAGCATCTCCACCAGCAGAGACTTGTCCAGAGTATGCAAATAACTTTCAACATCTGTGAGATTCACAATAGCCGTGGCCTTTGTATTTTTAGAATCCCTGGAATCGATCCAGGCTAAAGCAGTCGCGACGCAATGCTTGCAGAATTCGCCTTCGGCGCCCATCGGGCAAGTGCAGGAATAATGAAAATCATCACCGGCATCAATATCTATTTTAATGGAGTATGTTCGCCCCCCTTTTACTTTGGCGATGATTGCGCCGTCATATACGGCCAGATCACGGACCAGACCGTGCTCGTAGTAATCCCTGCCCCTTTCCAGCGACCGATGTGGTGCCAGGGAACAAATAGTCTTTTCATTCAAAGCCTGTTTCATTCGCACTATCCTGTCATCATTAAAAAATTGGGTGCCGGAAGCACGGCGCAGTTATCCGGAAATATTTCCACCCGGTGACAATTCCGCACAACCTGGAAATAAGGTATGGATAGCTGCCTGCTGAAATAAAGACCGGTTTTGGCAATATTGCAATCGGATTCCTTGGCGTCAAAAAGTGCCAAAGGTTTATTGTTTTTGACGACAACAAAATCGATCTCCTGTTTTTCCTTATTTCTGATATGCATGATTTCAAATGTCCCCAGACCGGTTTCGGTGAGTCTTGCGGCCATTTTGACCATGCTGATCGCAACCAGATTTTCAAAACGTGCACCTGTATCTTGCACATTTGTCCAATCGTAGAAATACAGTTTGTTTTCCTTCCTGATCGAACGGATGATATTTTTGTGCCAAGGGCGCAGAGTAAAAACCATATAGATCGCCTTGAGCATATCCAGCCAGCGGGTGACGGTTGCATGATGAAGGTCTTCACGAATAGCGTTGATGCTAAGCAAAGAGCCGACTCTTGCAGGCAGAATTTCAATAAGATGCTCAATGCCCTTAATATCTGATATGCGGGATAAATCGCGGATGTCTTCCCGTGTCAACAGTGTTTTGTACTGCGCGTTCCAGCGGTGATAAAAACGAGGTGACCTTCTCAGTAAAGGCTCGGGAAAACCGCTGAAAGCCAGGAGATCACTAAGTGCTGCATCGGCGTCAGGATGCTTGATCCCTCTTGCTATATCCACCAGGGTTTCCACGGTCCGCAACGGGGCATCGTTCATCAGGATATGAGAAAAATCATTCACCGCTTCAGGCAAGCCTGCGGGCAACATCTCATAAGAAAAATAACGGCCGATCAGTGAATCACCTGTTTTTCGATACCATCCTAGGCGGGCACTTCCCGTAACTAGCAGCGTTATTTTATCTTTGGAAGTATCATAAAAACCTTTGAGGATATTGCGCCAGTTCCTGTGTTTATGAATTTCATCAAACACGATCGGCAAAGGCTTTTTGACATTTTTGGAATCAATGATGTTTTTAAAGAAAAACGGATTCCTCTTATATTCTCTGGCCACGGCGGGATCATCCCAATTGAAATACAGAGCCTCCTCTCCCTGCGAGGCTAGCCAGTTTCGGGCAAAAGTCGTCTTGCCCACCTGGCGGGGCCCTGTCAGGAAGATCATTTTACCTGCGTTCATTTCCGGATCAAACAGATATTTTGAAAGTAATCTTTCCATGTGGCCAATTTACACCACAATGTAAATAAGTCAAGACTAAAATTCACATATATGTAAAAAAGTCGTCGTCATTATCCGGCTTTACAAGATCCATGAAATCTGTTTAAAAGTAAAAGTGACTGATATTATGTTGTATGATTTTTAACTTTTTTTAGTTACATTCCCGCTAGTCAACGATATTTATGATAACTACCCTGTTTACGATTTTTGCTTCTTCCTTTATCATTGCACTTTCCGGTGCTTTGATGCCGGGACCTCTTCTAACCGCGACCATCAGCGAAAGTTCTGAGCGCGGTTTTATTGCCGGGCCAATGATGATCGCCGGACATGCCATTTTGGAACTGGGGCTGGTCATTGCGCTTTTGGCAGGCATGGCTCCTTTTTTTCAGCAGCCGTTTGTTTTTGTGGCAAGCGCGCTGGGTGGGGCGGTCATTCTCCTGTGGATGGCTTTCGGAATGTTCCGTGGGCTTCCGTCGCTTACCCTTAACCGGGAAGTCAGGCAAAAACGATTGAGCCATCCGGTGGCAAGCGGCATCTTCATGAGCGTATCGAATCCATACTGGATTATCTGGTGGGCAACGATTGGCCTTGGGTATATCCTTTATTCATGGCAGTTTGGCATCTGGGGTATCGTTTTTTTCTTTACCGGACACATCCTGGCCGATCTGGCCTGGTATTCCTTCATATCCGGAGCCGTGGCGGGGGGCAGGCATTTCCTGACAGACCGCCGCTACCGCGGCTTGATTGCCTGCTGCGCTGTTTTTCTGATTGCGTTTGCACTTTATTTTGCCTACGCAGGTTTTTCCAAACTGCAGACGATTATCTCATAGTTGTGTTTTTATCAGAACGGGCCGTAAAACCCTGCTCTTTAGGTCGGGGATATAAGGCTTCCGCTTGTCGTTTATTTGCTTGACATAATAGAACGTTCGTTCTACAGTTATTTAGGCAAGCAATGAAAACGATTCACAAGGCATATCGGTTTCGACTGAAGCCGGACGTTGAGCAGGGACGGCAATTTGCCCGGATTGCCGGGGTCTGCCGTCTTGTCTGGAACCTGTGCCTTGAACAGCGCAAGGTCGTCTATTCTTCCCGCCGTATAACCCTGAATTCATATAGCCAGCTTCCGGACGTTACCATTCTCCGGGGGGAATATGACTGGATACGGGAAATTCCCTCACAGGTGCTTCAGCAGAAAGTCCGTGACCTGGACATTGCCTACAAAAACTTCTTTGAAGGCCGGGCTGCTTTCCCGGAACAGAAGAAGAAAGGCAAGTCCGTTGATTCCTTCCGCTTCCCGCAGGGATTCAAGATCGACAACCGGCACATCTTTCTTCCGAAGATCGGCTGGGTCGGATTCTTCAAAAGCCAGGACATCAAGGGTAAGCCCAAACACATGACGGTGTCCCGAAACGGGAAGCACTGGTTCGTGTCCGTCTGCTGCGAGATTGAAATAGCTAACGCTGTTCCCAAGAGCAAAGCTGCTGGCATCGACATGGGGATCGCCAAGCTGTGCGCCCTGTCCGACGGCACGGTCATTGAAAATCCGGCTTGCTTTAAACAGTACAAAAGAAAACTGGCGAAGCTGCAAAGGCAGTTGGCCAGGAAAGTAAAGTTCTCGAAGAACTTCTATAAAGCGAAAGCGAAGATCACCGCACTGCACATCAGGATTGCCGACACCCGCAGGGATTTCATCCACAAGGAGACCACCACGATTGCCAAAAACCAAGGCCTGGTTGTCCTGGAGGATCTGCGGATCAAAAATATGAGCAGGTCGGCGAAGGGCAGTATTGACAGCCCCGGTAAAGACGTCAAACAGAAGTCCGGCTTAAACCGGAGCATCCTGGACGCCGGGTGGGGCGAGTTCCGCCGCCAGCTTGAATACAAGGTGGACTGGGCTGGCGGGATACTGATTGCTGTCGATTCGAAGAACACATCCCGGAGATGTCCGGTGTGCGGTCACACGGCAAAAGAAAACCGGCTCACGCAGGCGGACTTCGTCTGTGTGGCCTGCGGCCATGCCGGTGACGCGGATATCACCGCGGCGGTAAACATTTTAAGGGCGGGGCACGCCCGGTTAGCCTGTGGAGAGACTGGCGCAGTCAGGCCGCTCGGTGAAGCAGGAACCCTCAAGGCAGCCTAGCTGTTTTGGGAATCCCCTTCCATCAGGTCGGGGAGGATGTCAACAGGCTTAAAATTTCCTCATTCGACGGGATGTCCGCCATCGAATGACCATAATGCACGAAGCGAACCGTTGCATTTTTGTCAATCAGCATCTGCGCCGGAAGCCGTCCAAGTTTGAATAGTTTCACTTCCTGTCCGTACAATTTCAACACATGATGTTCCGGATCGGGCAAACCGATAAACGGTAGATTCTCTTTTGCCCAGTACTCGCGGAAAGCTTCTGACTTTTCCGGTCCGGCAACAAGAATTTCCGTACCGAGAGATACAAACTGCTCATAGTCCCGGCGCAACTGCGCCATGTGCGCACGGCAGAACGGTCAGAAAAAACCCCTGTTGAAAACCACCAGAACATTCTTTTGCCCGGTAAAATCGGCAAGGCTGATGGTTTTTCCATTAAAATCATTTAGGGTAAAATCCGGAGCTTTGGCATTCAGCTCAACCCTCGGCATAAGCAATCCTTTGTTATCGTTATAATATATAATAAATTGCCATAGTTTCATAAATCCGTCAACCATTGATTGCATAAAGCATTGTCGGTAAATGCATTCCGCAAAAAAGCTTGACATATGTTTTGTTAAATTATATTGTGCAAAATAAAGTTTATTGCAATTAAAATTAAAATCTAACGACAAGGGAGAAAATGATGAATAAAAACAACAACGAAAAACAGAATGGGACAAACGAGGACATTTGCAAATCATTTCGTTTTATGTGGGACAACTTCCCTCATCCGGTATTGCTCGTGCAGAAAAACCGTACCATTATTGACGCCAACGAGAAAGCACGACGTCTGGGTGTTATTGCGGGAATCAGATGCCGCGACATTTCCCCTTATCCGGATAAATGTAAAAATTCTTGTCTGGCAGACCAGGCCATTTCCACAGGGAATCCCCAGAGAATCATTCATCAGGAGAAAGGCAATCTGTACGCAACCTACTGGGTGCCCCTGCATTCTGTAGAAAACGGCCTGTATCTTCATTTTGTGATGGATGTTCCCATGCAATAGCTATCATGCGGGGTTGTGGCGAATGAAGGTTCGTCCCACAGCCTCGCGATAAAATAAATGGTTCCAACAATAATTTTAATCGGGAGGTAAAAATGATCAGTAAAAAATTGGTTGTGTTGGTATTGATGTTCTCTGTTTTATTGGCCTGTTCTTCGCTGGACGTTAAGAAAATTTCAGATGCGCAGGACAGAACCGGCTATGATTTCACACTGCCTGACCAAAACGGCAAAATGGTCAAACTCAGTGAGGTCATGAAGGACTATCGTGGAGCGGTCATCGCCTTTTACCCAAAAGACGACAGCAAAAATTGAACGCCGGAATTTGTTGAGTTTCAACAAAACATAGCAAAGTTTGAAGCGCGAAAAATCAAAGTGATCGGGATCAGCAGGGACTCAGCTAAATCCCACAGCAATTTTATCGCAAAGCACGGTCTTTCGGGAATAACACTTTTGACGGACGAAAAAGGCGAGGTTGCCAAGCTCTATGGCGCGGACCACAAACTGCTGCCTATTGCAAAGCGGGTCTATATCATTATGGACAAACAACGCAATATCGTTTACAGAAAAGATACAGGATTTGCTCTCCTTGAAAATCAGACCCAGACTCTGATCGGGGAAATAGACAGCAACATTAAATGATAACGGGACTTTATGAAAGAAGATGAATTTCTGAAACTGGATAACCAGCTATGCTTTGTGCTGTATGCCGCCTCGCGTGTCTTGACAAAGCTGTACGGCCCTTTTTTGGAAAAGCTCAACATTACTTATCCCCAGTACCTCGTGATGCTGGTGCTGTGGGAACATGAAACGCTGAGCGTAGGCGACATCGGAAGGCTTTTGTACCTTGATTCCGGAACGCTGACCCCCTTGCTCAAACGACTGGAGTCGGCAGGATTGATCACCCGGAAACGTCTGCCTGAAGATGAACGGAAAGTGATGGCGGCGCTTACGCCAAAGGGAAAAGCCATGAAACAAAAGGCGGCAAGCGTACCCCTGGAGCTTTTCTGCAAGAGCGGTTTGACGGTCGAGGAATTTCAGTCCATTAAAAATGATGTGACGAAGCTTCTTGAACGAATGAATGAGGACTTGCATAAAACAGATCATTGCAAGGACCCGGGATAAGAAACATTTTAAATCATCAGCCGATGGTTTGAGCCTCTGTTGCTTTCGGCAGGGGCTCAAACGTGGCTCTCACCTCTCCGGGAATGGAGCGCAAAGATCCTTTTTGGGCGTCCACGAAAACCCAGTTGGTTTCTCCCTCCGCCAGCAGGACCATGTCTGACAGGCGCAGGATTTTGTACTTGCGCAACGACTGGACGCGGCGGAAATCGGCAACCCAGGTTTCCACCACGATCCTGTCGCCTGCATAGGCGGGCTTGAAATATTCAATTTTGTGCGTTCGCACCACCCAGGTGGCGCCGGCAGATTCTGTCGCTTGCGTGCACCCGACCGTTTCGGAATGCTTCATCGCGGCATCCTGCATCCACCGCAGGTATTCAACATTATTCACATGACCGTTTTGATCTTCCGCCTCGACAGGCACGGTGAATTCATAACGATAGATCTTCTGCATCAATAGGACCGGTAAAAATATTTTTTATATATTCTTTGCGGCTTTCTCAATGGCTTTCCGGATTACATCCAGTCTTTCGCTGCTCATTTTCACGGAAATTCCCATCACCAGCGTCCGCCCCAGAATATCCTCCGCATGGGGAATGGTTTCCCGCAGATACTCTACCTTGCCCTTGTAAAGCGGATCGGTAAACGGATGCTTTTTGGAATTGGCCGTCGAAAACGCCAGGAAATGCTCCCAGTTGGGAACATAGTGCCACAGGTTATTTTTGTAGCAGGTCGTGTCCACACCTTCGGCGGCCAGCAGTTTCTGGAATTTGAGCGCAATCTGCTCTTCAGGGAAGTTGAATGCCAGAAAAGTCGCGGAATCTCCCCCGGGGTCCTGCTTGGCGCGAAATCCCACGCCGGGTATGGCGGCAAGCGCATCCATAATAACTTTCTTGTTTTTCTTCTGCTCGCTAATGAGGTAATCCAGCTTCCTCAACTGCGCCAGCCCTAAAGCACCCTGAAGTTCATTCATCCGGTAATTGAATCCGAGAATGGTTCTGCCTTCGAGCGCGCGGCCGACATTTGGATTATGATCGTGACCGTGATCCGAGTACCATTCCGAACGCAGGTATAGATCGCGGTTGTTGGTGATCACCATTCCGCCCTCGCCGGTCGTCACCGTTTTAACATAGTCAAAACTGAAGGTTCCCATGTCACCGAAGCCGCCAAGCTTTTTGCCCTTAAAGCTGGCGCCGCATCCCTGGGCATTGTCTTCCAAGACCAGCAGGTTGTTTTTACGGGCGACCTCGACAATCCGGTCAATATTGGCCGCCAGTCCGCACATGTGGACGGGAATTACGGCCTTGGTATGGGGCGTCTTCTTCTTTTCAATTTCATCGGGATCCAGGTTCAGCGTGTCGTCGATATCCACCATGATCGGAATTGCGCCGACTTCCAGCACTGCTTCGTAAGTAGCCAAAAAAGTAAAGGCAGGCACCAGCACATCGTCCCCGCGACCGACATCCAGCGCCTCCAGGGCGACTTTCAGCGCTGAGGAACCGGACGTAACTCCCAGCGCGTAGCCGACACCGCAGTATTTGGCAAAATCCTCTTCAAATTGACGAACCTTGTAGACACCCTTTCTTTCCTTGTCAAACCCGTATCGCATCAGGATGCCGGTTTCCAGCACATCCATGACTTCCTTGATTTCTTCCTTGCCGATCAGTTCAGCTCCTGCCATATTCATCTGTCCTTTCTTGTTTAAAAAGCCTGCGCGTAAATCGCAATCATTTCTTCTTTTGTCATTTTGCGCGGATTGTTCTCCAGCGGCCGCGCAACGGTCATGGCCACATCCGCCAGTGACGGAAAATCGTCTTCCTTCACGCCAAAATCCCGTATCGAGGAGGTGATACCGCAATCTTCAATCAATGCCTCAACCGCGTCCACTGCCAGGTAGGCGGCTTCACGCAGCGGGAGCCCGTCAATGCATTCCCCCATCGCCTCGGCAACGTCGGCAAACTTTTCCAACGCTCCGGGCAGATTAAACGCCATGACCGGCGCCAGGAGGATCGTATTGGCAAGACCGTGACCAACGCCAAATTTCCCTCCCAGCGGGTAAGACAGGGAATGAACGGCAGTGACGCCCGCGTTGGCCAGGCCAATGCCAGCATACAGGCTGCCCAGCAGCATTCTCTCCCGGGCGGCGATGTTTTTGCCATCATGCACACAGGTGCGCAGATTTTCGGCAATCAGCGCGATGGCTTCGAGTGAAAACATTTCGCTGAGCGGTGAAGCGTTTATTGACGTGTAGGATTCGATCGCGTGGCACAAAGCGTCCAGACCGGTGTGCGCCGTCGGCTCCGGCGGCAGGCTGAGCGTAAGCTCCGGATCCAGAAGCGCCAGATCTGGATAAAGATGCGGGCTGTTCATTCCTTCTTTCTTCTTGAGGTTCTTGCGAATAAAAACCGCTGTGAAGGTCACTTCGCTTCCGGTACCCGCCGTGGTGGGAATCATGATTTTGGGCAGACCCGGTTTCGGGACTTTGTTCAGGCCCAGGTAATCCACCGCAGCGCCTTTGTTGGTGGCAATCCCGGCAATGGCCTTGGCCACGTCCATCGCGGAACCGCCGCCTATGCCGATCACGCTGTCGCATTTATTTTTCAGGCACAGCGCCGCGCCTTCATCCGCCAGTTCAATGCGGGGTTCCGGTTCCACTTTGTCGAATACGGTGAACTTGATGCCTTCGGATACCAGAATACTGGCGATTTTTTCATGCAATCCGGTTTTCGCCAGATTTTTATCGATAACCACCAGCGGATTTTTTGCGTGATGTTCGTTAAGATGTCCGGCAAGGGTCAGAAGCGATCCGTTGCCGAAAACAATTTTTTTGGCGCCGGTAAATGAAAAAATTTTTCTCATAATAAACGACCTCCATCGTTACGGATTTAAGGTTTGGTTACTCTTTGTATTTCAAGGTTTTTCTTTCACGCCAAATCAGGCCTAAAGTCAAGTTCTTTTGTGTCTTGAATACCACTCTATCTGTCGGCAGATCCCGCGGATGATCTTCACTTCACGCGACAGCAGGCCGGAGCGGGCAAAAAAGCGGCGAAGGTCCAGCATCCAGTATTCCGGGTTTTCCGGATTTAAAAATCCGATTTCAGACAGCAGATCTTTGATTTGCCGGTACATGCCTTCCGTCTCTGACGATAAAGCCAGTTTGGGAGAAACCTCCGCCGCGCCTGCTGCGGAAGGCAATGCGACAAAAATCTCATAGCATAAAATCATGGCCGCCTGGGAAAGATTCAGCGAGGTAAATTCCCGCGATGTCGGAATGGTTACCACACTGTGGCAGAGGCGCAGCTGCTCATTGGCAAGGCCCGTGTCTTCCGGTCCGAACAAAAGCGCGATCTTGTTGTTTTGCGAAAGAGAGGCGACATTCTGCGCCGCAGCACGCGGAGTTACAAACGGCCCTCTGGCCCTTCCAAGGCGCGCGGTTGTGCCCACAATATAATTGAACCCGCCCAGCGCCTCCTCGATCGAAGGCTCATAAACGATCCGGTCTAAAACATCTGCTGCAAGATGTGTGGAGCGCTGCTCCATCTCCTCGCGATCAAATTCCTTTGAACCAACCACAACGATTCCGGTGATTCCCATATTTTTGGCCGCCCGCGCCACTGAACCGATATTGCCGGCATACTTGGGTTTGTATAAAACAATGCTGATGTTTTTTGTTTTTGCTTTCAACGGCAAGAAACACCCCCTCCAAATCGTGGGGGCTATATAAAACTGTCCCAAAAGAAATGCACGAAGAATTTACGATGGGCAGCGGAACCCATCTTCAACAGAACTCTATGGAACCGAAGCTTGCCGGATCGTGAAAATTCCGCTCCCGCAGCGGCGCCCAGGAAAGCCAGTGGGGGTGGGAGGTTTCATTGCCGCATTTATAGAAATTGGACCGCCAAATTTGCCCCGCGGCGGCGCAGGGCGGCCCGGCGTATTTTTCCAAAACGGCAAAGGGAATTGAAAATTCCAGATGCCAGACGATGGGCTCTGGAATTTCCGGATCGACCAATCCTGCCAGGCTGGAAAAACGCCGGATTTGACGGTCATCAGCGGGTGTGAGCGGTTGAAATTCCTGCAGGATGCCGTTTGCCCGTGTCGGGTTGGTCACATAGGAAGCCAGAAGCGCGCCGCCGCAATTGAACTCAAAATTAAAGTAGCCTCCGTCAACTTTGGGCTGCACAAAAAACTCCACACAGCTGTCTTTCCAGACCTCGCTTTGAAACAAGGTATGAATCGAGCGCACATGCTGATCTTCCACACGGAAGATGCCATAAATATTTGTGTCATCATACAGCAGTTTACAAAAAGTCCCGGGGTGATGAGGGCTTCCTTCAGGCCGGCGACAATCCACGGAGAGAGGTAAAACCGAACTCCAGACGGCCCCGTTCCATCTCCCCTGCGTTTCGGGGAGTTGCCGGGTGAAGAATATTCTGTAGGATGGTTGGTTCATGACATTTATCATTTGCGGCCGTGCATGATTTTTGTTAATTCAACATTTATGAATCCGGATATGCTTTACCTTCAACAGAACGCCATACATCTGGGCGTCGAACTTAATGAAAAACAACTCGCGCTCTTCGATGTATATCAAAAAGAGCTCCTAAAGTGGAACGAGAAAACAAACCTGATCTCTGAAAAAACGACCGGCGACATCGTAAACCGTCACTTTCTGGATTCCCTGACTGCCGCCGGATTCATCACCTCTCCAAACGCCAGAATCGTGGACATCGGTTCCGGCGCAGGGTTTCCGGGCATCCCATTAAAAATTTTTCTTCCATCGATAAAACTTCACCTGCTGGAATCCAATCGCAAAAAGGTATCATTTTTAAAACAGGTGATACGCCTTTTAAAACTTGAAAACACATTGATCATTCATGACCGGACGGAAAACATCACCCGAATGGATGCTTGGCTCGAAAAATTTGAAATTGTCATTTCACGAGCCGCATTTAAACTGTCTGAACTGCTGCTTCTGGGACAGTATTTTCTCGTTCCGGAAGGCCTGTTGATAACTCTGAAAGGACAGGATGTTTCAGTGGAATTGAAAACCGCGCTGGAAGACAAAAACACATCAAAAATATATGAAATAAATCAATATGATATAAATAAATCTTTTCTGGGTCCGCCCCGTAAAATTATTATTGCCCGAAAGGCAAAATAAAGCAAAAAACCCTTCTAAAAAACCCTTTTTTGTGTTAGTCCTTTCCAAGGTTTTTCAAAAAGAAATTTTCGAAAGACTTACACAAAAATAATGAATAAAATCATATGCATCGCAAATCAAAAGGGCGGCGTCGGCAAAACGACCACCGCGGTTAATTTATCTGCGTCGCTCGCTGCAGCAGGAAAGAAAACTCTGCTCATCGATGCCGACTCGCAGGGCAATGCCACCAGCGGGCTGGGAATCGACAGAATCCTGCATGGTCAGTCCAATTTTTACCATGCCATGATCGGTCAGGTAACGCTGGATTCCGTGATTGTCGAAACAGCTCTGCCTAATCTGCATATGGTGCCGTCCAACCAGGATCTCATTGGTATGGAAGTGGAGTTTGTTCATCTGGAAGATCGTGAAGTCCGGCTGCGCAAGCTGCTGCAATCCATGAACGGATCCTATGATTTCATTATTATTGACTGTCCGCCGTCACTGGGTTTCATGACAGTCAATGCGCTCGTCGCCGCTCATGCTTTGATTGTTCCGCTGCAGTGCGAGTACTATGCGCTGGAAGGTTTGAGCTATCTGCTCAATACCGTTAAGCTGGTCAAGGCGAATTTAAATCCCGGGCTGTCCCTGGACGGAATTTTACTGACCATGTTTGATGCCCGAAATTCACTGGCGCATCGCGTGGCGGAGGATGTGCGCAAACATTTGGGCAACAAGGTTTTAAAAACCATTATCCCGCGAAACGTGAGGCTTTCGGAAAGTCCGAGTCACGGATTACCGATTATCCTTTACGACGTCAAATCGCGGGGAGCATTTGCGTATATGGCGCTTGCGGAAGAAATCCTTCGGAGGGGAACGTAAATGGCGCAAAAAAAAGACGCGCTGGGCAAAGGGCTGGGTGCTATTTTTCCCGATTTGCTCGAGAAAGGAAACGGCAAAAGTGTACCAACCAGCACCTGTGGCATTGAGGAGCTGCGCCCGAACCGGTATCAACCCCGCAAAACGTTCAACGACGAAGACCAGAAAAAACTGATTGCTTCTGTTAAGCAAACGGGCATCATTCAACCGATTATCGTCCGCAAAGTTGAACAGGGTTATGAAATTATTGCCGGGGAACGGCGCTGGAGAGCAGCGCAAATGGCAGGCTTGAAGGACGTTCCGATTGTTGTGCGGAAAGCATCGGACCTGGAAGTAGCCGAGCTATCTCTGATTGAAAATTTGCTGCGCGAAGAGCTCAATCCTTTGGAAGAAGCCGATGCCTACGTCACGCTGATAGAAAAGTTCAATCTTTCCCAGGAATCCGTATCCGCGCAGGTCGGTAAAGACCGTTCGACCATTGCCAATACGATCCGGCTTTTAAAGCTGCCCGTCAAGGCCAAGACCGCCCTTGTGGCCAAAAAAATCACATCGGGTCATGCACGATGTCTCCTGGCGCTTACTTCAATGGAAGAGCAGTTGACCGTTTTGGACCTTATTTTAAAGCGAGACCTTAATGTCCGGGAAACAGAAAAATTAATAAACCGTTTAAAGCAAAAACCCTCTGAAAAAAGGGCCGCCGTCAAAGACCGCTACATGTCGGATCTTGAAAAGTCCCTGACGGTAAAATGCATGGCGAGGGTACAGATCAAAGGATCGGCCAATAAAGGAGCAATAGAAATTACATACAAATCCATGGATGAGCTAAACCGCCTGGCGCGCTATCTACTGGATGAACTGTAATCGAGATAATGAATGATTATCAACAACTGTTGATAATATTGTTTACTGAAGGTTGAAGATGGAATCGGTTTGGGATAAAGCTACTAAAATTATTCAGGAGAAAGTTTCAAAACAGAATTTTGACACCTGGATAAAACCCATCAAAATATTAGCAATGGAAGACAAATGCATCCAATTGGCTGTTCCAAATAAATTTTTTAAGGACTGGCTGATGGATAATTATTTATCCATGATTAAGAACACCCTGCAAAGTGTAATCGGCATCAGTGTTGATATTGATTTTATTTTAAGCAGGGACAAAGAAAAAAAGCCGGAAGCGGCTGTATTGCCGTTTGACCAGGACCGGAATCATCCGGGAAATAACCACGCCAGCCGTAATAAAAACATTTCTTTTTTAAACGGCAACTATACTTTTGATCGTTTCGTTGTCGGTCCGTCCAACCAGTTTGCCCATGCTGCTTCCATTGCCGTCGCCAAGCAGCCGGCCAAAAACTATAATCCACTTTTTATTTACGGCGGTTCAGGGTTGGGAAAAACACACCTGCTAAACGCGATTGGCCTGATGACAACTGCCTCTCATCCCGAGTTGAATGTCATGTATGTTTCGGCTGAAGCTTTTATGAATGAAATGATTAATTCCATCCGTTATGACCGGATGTCGAAATTTCGTGAAAAATACCGGAATATCGGATCATTACTGATTGATGATATTCATTTTCTGGCCGGAAAAGATAGAACACAGGAAGAATTTTTTCACACTTTCAATACCCTTCATGATTCCGGTAAGCAGATTGTTGTCACTTCCGATAAATTTCCGAAAGATATCCCCAACCTGGAAGGAAGATTGCGTTCACGGTTTGAATGGGGACTCATTGCTGACATTCAACCTCCGGAAATTGAAACAAAAATCGCGATTATTGAAAAGAAAATGCACGAAATTAAAATTGACCTTTCTCCTGCTGTTGCGCATTACATCGCTTCTCACGTGGAATCCAATATTCGTGAGTTGGAAGGTTTCCTGATCCGAATATCCGCTTATTCCTCTTTGACCAACAGGGAGATCAACCTGGACCTGGTAAAAGAAGTGCTGAAAAAACTGGTCAAACACAACAATAAAGAAGAAGTCAGTGTGGAAGAAATTATTAAAGTGGTTGCGGGAAAAATGAATGTGAAGATCGCAGATATTAAAGCTCACAATAAAAATAAAAACCTTGTCTTAGCTCGCCAGGTCTCCATGTACCTTGCAAGGAAATTAACAAACTTTTCCTATCCTGACATCGGGCAGAAGATTGGCGGACGCGATCATTCAACGGTTATTTACGCAAATAAAAAAATCTTAAAATCGATGGAATCGAATGTTAATTTTTCAAAATTGGTACAGGATATTGAAGACAGTATTATCAACAAATCGTAGAAAAGTTTCACCCGTTTCTTCCACAAGTTTTATTGATTAAAAGAATTAAAATTAAAGAGAAAATTTACAGCAATCAACATATCCACAGGACTTATTACTATTACTGATTATATGTATATAAAGAAAAAAAAGAAAAATAAAAGAACGGGAGGAAAGGATGGAATTTAAAATTAATAGAAATACCTTTCTGGAAGGAATTCAGAAAACTTTAGGAATTGTCGAAAAAAAGACGACGACCCCCATTTTAAATAACGTTCTTTTAAAGACAGAACATAATAAATTGAAAATCATTGCCACAGACCGAGAAATCAGCCTCATTTCTGATTATGACGCGGATATTGCGGAAAAAGGTGAAATTACACTTTCTGCAAAAAAACTTTATGAAATGGTGAGAGAAATTCAGGGAGAGATTGTTCATTTTACAAAAAGCGCCAATAATATCGTGAAGGTGACATGCCAGAGGGCTGTTTATAAGATTCCCGGTTTGCCTGCTGACGATTTTCCAAGCGTTGCGGACAGTCAAAATGTACAGTTTGTTCATATACCTGGATCATCCATAATCGAATTAATTAATAAGACATCTTTCGCGATGGCATTTGATGAGAGCAGGAAGAACCTCAATGGGGTGTTTCTGGAAATAGTTTCAGACGGAACAAATCATATCTGGAGAATGGTTGCAACGGACGGTCACAGACTTGCGGTTGCCAGGATAAATACGGCGGAGCCTTTCCCGGAAATGACGAAGGGAATCATCATTCCCCGTAAAGGGTTGATGGAAGTTAAAAAAATTATTGATGTTCATGAAAATGTCAGTGTCGGGATTCATAAAAATATGTTCGTGGTGAAAACTGAAAATACCATTTTAAAGGTGAACCTGGTGGATGCCGAGTATCCTGATTATAAACGGGTGATTCCGACAGAAAAAGGTGTGGCGGTAAATATTGATAAGGAAACTTTTCTTCATGCATTAAGAAGAATGAACGTTGTATCTTCGGAGCGTTACAGTGGAGTGATTCTTTCTTTGTCCGAAGGAAAAATGACTCTCAATTCCACAAATCTGGATGTGGGAGAGGCAATGGAGGAAATTGACATTAATTATACCGGTGAGGAGTTTGATGTGGGATTTAATGTCAATTACGTTATTGATGCCGTTTCGGCGATTTCTTTGGACAATATTGTGTTGGAAATTGGAGTGGGATTGAAACCGACATTAATTAAACCTGCGGAAGGTGACGATTATTTATGTATTGTCATGCCGCTGAAGATATAAATAATCCAGAAGGAATTTATTGAGCGCAATCAACAAGGAGTTAAAAATTTTTTTATGACAGAGCAGTATAATGCGGATAGTATTAAAGTTTTAGAGGGTCTGGAAGCGGTTCGCAAAAGACCGGCGATGTATATTGGTTCTACCAGTAAAGAAGGTTTACACCACCTGGTGTATGAGGTTGTCGATAATAGTATCGACGAGGCTGCGGCAGGATTCTGCGACACGATTACGGTAAAAATCCGCGTTGACAACAGTATTGTTGTGGATGACAACGGTAGGGGTATCCCGGTTGATATCCATAAGATAGAAGGTGTGTCGGCAGCGGAAGTGGCAATGACCAAACTGCATGCGGGGGGGAAATTTTCAAATGACTCCTATAAGATATCCGGTGGTCTGCACGGTGTAGGGGTGTCTGTGGTAAACGCCCTTTCCAAACATTGTGAACTGGAAGTACGGCGAGACGGCAATGTTTACCGGCAAACCTATAAAATCGGTATTCCGGACGGGCCGCTGCAAATGGTTGGAAAAACAAGAGGCCGCGGTACCACAGTTGCTTTTTTACCGGATGACGAAATTTTCGAGGAAACCGAATTCAGTTTTGATATTATCGCCAACCGTTTACGGGAACTGGCTTTTCTGAATTCAGGTGTCAGGATCAACCTGATCGATGAGCGGACAGAAAAAACCGCAGATTTTTTTTACAAAGGCGGTATTGTTTCTTTTGTGGAGTACATCAACCGCAATAAAAAAGTGCTGCACAAGGAGCCGATTTATGTAACCGGTTCCAGGGAAGACTGTTCCGTTGAAGTAGCATTACAGTACAATGAAAGTTATCTGGAGAATATTTTTTCTTTTGCCAACAGTATCAACACCGTTGAAGGCGGCATGCATATGGTGGGATTCCGTTCGGCGCTTACCCGTGTTTTCAATAACTACGCTACCAATAATAAAATAATCAAGGACGCCAAGGAATCTCTGCGCGGTGAAGATTTGCGCGAAGGTTTGGCCTGCGTCATCAGCGTCAAGGTCCGCAATCCTCAATTTGAGGGACAAACCAAAACCAAACTTGGCAACTCAGACGTACGGGGGTTGGTGGAAGGGATTGTTTATGAAAAAATAGGTTCTTTTTTGGAGGAAAACCCATCCATTGCCAAACAAATTCTCAATAAATGCATGGAGGCATCCCGCGCGCGTGAGGCGGCCCGTCGTGCCCGCGAGCTTACCAGGCGTAAAAGCGCGCTGGAGGTTGGAGCACTGCCCGGAAAACTGGCCGACTGCCAGGAAAAGGATCCGGCACTCAGTGAAATATACCTTGTAGAAGGAGATTCAGCCGGCGGTTCAGCAAAGCAGGGACGTGACCGGAAATATCAGGCCATCCTGCCGCTGCGTGGAAAAGTTCTCAATGTTGAAAAAGCACGCTTTGACAAGATGCTGCAGAACGAAGAAATCAAAGTCATGGTGACCGCTCTGGGAACCGGCATCGGTTCGGACGATTACGACGTCAGTAAACTTCGTTATCATAAAGTGATTATCATGACAGATGCCGACGTGGACGGATCTCATATCCGCACGCTGCTTTTGACTTTCTTTTTCCGGCAGATGAGGGAATTGATCGAGCGCGGTTATCTCTATATCGCTCAGCCGCCGCTTTATAAGGTGGTGGACAAGAAGAAAGAACTCTATATCCAGAATGAAGAACAGATGAAAAGCTATATTCTGGAAAACGGCGTGAATAAGGTGAATCTGTTTATGGGAGACGGCAGTCCGTTTCCTGTCTCCGGCAATAAGCTTCTGCCGCTGTTGAAGAAATTCATGCGCATTAAAGATCTGCTGGACCGGTTTGAAAAGGAACGCCGCGACCGGAACATCGTTCGAATTGCTGCCGGTGATCCTACATTGGTGGATGAATCCTTTCAAAATGAAGGTGAGCTTCTTAAAATCGCGGGCAGAACGGTCGTCGCAATGGGGAGTGACATTGTTGCCGATTATCGTATTGACAGGGATCCTGATCACGGCGGCTTCAAAATGGTGTTTGAGATCCGGCAGAACGGAAAGACCGTGACAAGCTGCATCGACCGGGAAATTTTTCGCACGCCGCAATTTGGAGAAATCCGGTCGCTTTTGGGGCAGGTTTCCCTTCTGGGTGAGCCCCCTTACATGGACAAATCGGACGAACTGGCCACACCGGTTGTTCTGCCCTCAGCCCGGGCCATGATTGATCACATTATTGAACAGGGTAAAAAAGGTTTGACGATGCAGCGATACAAAGGTCTTGGTGAAATGAATCCGGAGCAGCTCTGGGAAACCACCATGAATCCGGAGAAGCGCACGCTGCTGCAGGTGGGGGTCGAAGACGCCGTCGTTGCGGATGATATTTTTACCACCCTGATGGGAGATCAGGTGGAGCCGCGGCGTGACTTCATTTACGAAAATGCACTGCACGTTTCCAACCTGGATATCTGACAGTAGCAAGAAATAAAGTAATTTCAGCCAGTCCGTACAGCGGCTTTTTTTTGAAGAGAGGAAAAAACATGGAACGTGATATCCACCATAAGATGTCTTTGGTGAATATAGAAGACGAAATGAAAAAATCCTACATGGATTATGCCATGAGCGTCATCATCGGCAGGGCAATACCCGATGTACGCGACGGCCTGAAGCCGGTGCATCGGAGAATATTGTATGCGATGTACGAAATGGGCAACCGCCACAATAAGCCATACAAAAAATCCGCACGTATCGTCGGCGATATCATGGGTAAGTATCACCCTCACGGTGACGCGGCCATCTATGACACCATGGTGCGGATGGCGCAGGATTTTTCTCTGCGCTATATGCTGGTGGATGGACAGGGAAACTTCGGTTCCATAGACGGTGATCCGCCTGCGGCCATGCGTTACACGGAGAGCCGGTTGGCTCGCATATCCGATGAAGTGCTGGCCGATCTGGAAAAAGACACCGTCGATTACGTACCCAACTATGACGAATCGCTCCAGGAACCGTCGTTGCTGGCTACCCGCATTCCGCTTTTGCTGCTCAACGGTTCTTCGGGAATTGCCGTTGGTATGGCAACCAATATTCCCCCTCATAATCTGACGGAAATCATCGACGGCACCATCGCCCTCATCCGGAATCCCAAAATGATTGTTGAAGAACTGATGAAATTTATTCCGGGTCCGGATTTTCCCACGGCAGGGTTTATTAACGGCCGAGAGGGAATTCTTGCCGCCTATAAAACGGGGCGCGGCATCATCCGGATTCGCGCGCGGGCACTGATCGAAAAGAATGCCCGCAACGACAAAGAAACCATCGTTGTCACCGAACTGCCCTATCAGGTCAACAAGGCTTCACTGATTGAAAAAATCTCGGAGCTGGTGCGTGACAAGAAAATCGCCGGCATTTCTGATTTGCGCGACGAATCGGACCGGGAAGGCATCCGCGTTGTGATTGAACTCAAGCGTGACGAAAGTTCCGCGATCATTCTCAATCAGCTTTACAAATTCACGCAAATGGAAGTTTCTTTCGGCATCATCATGCTGGCGATTTCTGACAACCGTCCGCAAGTTTGCAACCTAAAGGAAGTACTGGAAAAATTCATTGTATTTCGGCAAGAGGTGGTTGTCCGCCGCACGCGTTTTGACCTGGCGCGCGCCAAAGAACGGGCGCATATTCTGGAAGGTTACATCATTGCCCTGAACAACATCGACGAAATCATCAAAGTCATCAAGGCGGCAAAAAATCCCAATGAAGCGGCGGTTGCCCTGTGCGCGAAATTCAATTTGTCCGAGATCCAGGCCAAAGCGATTCTCGAGATGAGGCTGCAGCGCCTGACCGGACTGGAAAGAGAAAAGATCGACGCGGAATACGCGGAGGTAACCGCATTGATAGCCAGGCTGGAAGGCATTTTGGCTGACCCGCAGAAAGTCCTCCGGGTCATCATCGATGAACTTAACGAAATCAAAAGCAAATACGGAGATGAACGGCGTACGGAAATTGTCGCCAGCACGGAAGATATTGATATTGAAGACATGATCGTCGAAGAAGATATGGTTGTTACCATCTCTCATGCCGGATACATTAAACGCAACGCAGTCAGCCTCTATAAGAGCCAGCACCGGGGAGGGCGGGGCAAGGTCGGCATGGGTACCAAGGAAGAGGATTTCGTGGAAAAGATCTTTATCGCTTCCACGCATCATTACCTTCTGGTCTTCACCAGCGCGGGGAAAGTACACTGGCTGAAAGTGTATCAGATCCCGCAGGCGGGACGGGCGGCCAAGGGAAAAGCGATGGTCAACCTGGTCAGTCTGGCTCCGGGTGAACGTGTAAGTGCGACTCTTCCGATCAGGGAATTTGTCACAGATAAATACGTTGTGATGGCAACCAGAAAAGGCATTATTAAGAAAACCGATCTGGCCGCTTACTCCAATCCAAGAACAGGCGGCATCATTGCCATTTCCATCGACGACGACGATGAGCTGGTGGATGTGCAGTTGACGAACGGCGATCAGGATGTTTTTCTGGCCTCAAAACGGGGCATGGCGATTCGTTTCCGCGAAGATGAAGTTCGGGACATGGGACGCACGGCACGCGGCGTACGCGGCATTAATCTGGATGAAGGCGACGACGTCATTGGAGTGGAAATTCCCGCACAAAACACCTTCATGCTGACGGTTTCAGAAAACGGCTATGGCAAATGCACACCGATTGATGAATACCGCGTACAATCCAGAGGCGGCAAAGGCACCATCAACCTGAAAACCGTTCCAAAAGTCGGGGATGTTTCCGGGGTCCTGCAGGTGCAGGGTGAGGAGAACATCATGCTTATCAGCAACGCGGGCAAAGTCATCCGGCTCAAGGTCCAGGAAGTACCCGTGAATCATCGCATCACACAGGGGGTCAAGCTGATTGACCTGGAACCGGAGGAAAAGCTGGTCGGAGTCGCCAGGACCACATCGGAATCCGAAGACAAGGATGACGACACCGAGGGCAATGGTGCGGATGAGATGGATGTGGCGACAAAAGATAAAGGAACTCCGGAAGAAGACTAGACCGTCTTTCAGATATCATAAAAAAAAAAGACGCCACAAGGCGTCCTTTTTTTTTATGATATCTGCATTATTTCGGCCATGTGAAGAAAATAAGGTTTCTTGTTGATGCCGTCATAATAGATTATAATAATGCAATGTTGAACTATACTTTTTTTGACCACACCGCAGATATCGGGGTTGAAATATTCGGTCAGACGAGAAAGGAGCTCTTTGCCAACGCCTCTCTGGCCTTGAAAGAGATTTTGTTTGATATACCGTCAACGGAGCCGCTACGGGGACGTAAAAAGATAATAACCGTGGAAGGAGCGGATACAACCGATTTATTGATCAATTATCTAAGAGAGATTCTTTATCTGGTCAACGGCGAGGGATGGATTGTCCGAAATGCTGAAATTACCCGGTGTGGTAGTAAAAGATTAACAGCAAATTTACAGCTTGAGCCGTTTGATCAAAAGAAATACGCAATCAAAGTGGAACTCAAAGCAGTGACGTATCACAACGCATCGGTTAAAAAAGAACATAGCGGCTGGAGAGCAAAAGTAATTTTTGATGTTTAATCCATGAGATATCATCATGCATGAAATCAAACTGGAAAAACTTGACGACAACCGCTGGCTGGTGCCGAAGGTAGGCGCCATGCGCGTACCGGGGATCATTTACGCCAGCGTCAAAATCCACGATTTGCTTGGGCATGATGAAAGCGCAAAGCAGGTGGCCAACGTCGCGCATCTGCCGGGCATCGTTAATTTTTCGCTGGCCATGCCGGACGTCCACTGGGGATACGGATTTCCCATCGGGGGCGTGGCAGCGTTTGATATGGAAGAGGGCATTATCTCACCCGGTGGTGTCGGATATGACATCAACTGCGGCTGCCGCCTGATGACAACAGAATTGACGCTTCCCGATATTCGGGAGCGCATTAAAGACCTGACAGTCGGCCTTTATCAGCATATTCCGGCCGGTGTCGGCTCGACAGGTCATGTGAAGCTCTCTGGAAAAGACCAGAAAAAAGTGCTCGAAGACGGTGCGGCCTGGGCAGTCAAAGCAGGTTTCGGATCGGTTTCGGATCTGGAAACAACCGAAGACGGAGGATGCATGACCGGAGCGGACCCGGAGCAGGTCTCTGTGAGGGCGATGGAGCGCGGTAAGGAGCAGCTGGGGACGCTGGGCTCCGGCAATCATTTTCTGGAAATTGAAGTCGTCGAGGAGATCTTTGACGAAAAGGCGGCCCGGGCGTTCGGTTTGCGAAAGGGTCAGATTGTTGTCATGATCCACACGGGATCGCGGGGTCTGGGCTATCAGATCTGCGATGATTACCTGGCGCTGATGGTCAAGCATCAGTCCGAAACCGGCATTGCTCTGCCCGACCGTCAGCTGGCGTGTACCTATCTATCGTCACCGCGGGGGAGAAACTATCTGGCGGCAATGGCCTGCGGGGCCAACTACGCCTGGGCGAACCGGCAAATTCTGATGCATCTGACGCGGGAGGTTTTTGAAAAGACGCTGAGGATAGCACCTCGTGAATTGCAGATGCGTCTGGTGTATGACGTCTGCCACAACATTGCTAAGATCGAATCCTTCAATTTGGCTGGCATTGAGAAAAAACTGTGTGTGCACCGCAAAGGCGCGACACGGGCCTATCCGGCGGGGCACGAAGTAGTTCCGGCACGTTATCGGAGTGTTGGCCAGCCCGTGCTCATTCCGGGGGACATGGGAGCGGGATCTTACGTGCTGGTGGGACAGGAAAAAGCCATGTCCGAAACTTTCGGCAGCGCCTGCCATGGCGCGGGCCGTGTGATGAGCCGGACGCAGGCGATCAAGTCCAGCCGGGGCCGTTCCATTAGCCGCGAGCTGGCAGATCAGGGCGTTTTGGTGATGTCTGCGGGCAAAGGGACGCTAAGCGAGGAAATGCCGGAAGCCTATAAAGATCTGAACGATGTTGTCCAGGTGGTGCATGATGCAGGAATTGCCTGTAAGGTGGCGAAGCTGAAATCAATAGCCTGCATAAAAGGTTGAATATCAAAACAACTTTATTTCATTATAATATTTCTTGTTCGAATTGACTTTTTGATGAGCCCGGAATAAGAAGACCTTATCAATCAAACGCGGGGAACGGAATGGACGAAATTATTTTTGACGAAAGTGAAGACTGGGATAAACGTGTTTTGTGCAGTGACGGGTCCTGTATTGGTACCATCGGGTCGGACGGCAAGTGCAGAGAATGCGGGAAACCATATGAAGGTGTTCTGCCGGAAGGTCCCGGAGTCAAAGCAGTTCATCAACAGGACGTGGAAGAGACGAGGCAGGTTGTGCCAGAGTCCATCGAATCCGACGATTGGGACAAAAGGGTTTTATGCAGCGACGGCAACTGTATTGGAGTGATCGGTCCGGATGGCAAGTGCAAGGAATGCGGAAAGCCATTATCGTAAATTTTGCAATAGCTCATCCTTAAGAGATAAATATCCATAAGCCTCTCAGCTGGTTCAGTCAACAACGGGTTGTTGCCAAAACAAGATTGAACCCGCAAAGAGGTTACACTAAACACAAAGCATGAAAAGACAACCTCCCCCTACCCCCTCAGACTGTGTCGTAATGTCATTGTGAAGGAGCAACAGCGACTGAAGCAATCTCCTAAGTAGCCGAATACACGAGATTGCCACGACGCCTGAGAGGCGTCTCGCAATGACCATTCTGCATTGTGACACAGCCTGCCTCCATGAGGGGGACAACCGATATTGATATTTATGAATCTTTAGCCAGACCTCTTTTCAGGTTTAACGGACACACCTTCAGGCATTCATCGCAGCCGATCCAGTAATTGTGCCCGGCGGTGTTGATGACCCGCTCGATATTTTTCAAACCGGCCTCACTGCTTAAGGCAAGTGGATAAATGGCATGCTTGATCGTATGACCCAGGCACGTCATTTTGTTGAATTTGCCGTCCTTATCGAAAGCTTTTGCCGGACAGGACTTCATACAAGCCGTACAGTTGGGAGGACAGGGATTGGGGGAAAGCATAGGGTCTGCTTCGATCACGGCGTCCGTGACCACTGCCCCTAAACGTAAAAGCGAACCGTAACGCGGATGGTACGCTTGTCCGCTTCGTCCAAAACTGGCGAGCCCGGCATTGACTGCGGCGTGTTTCAGGGACAAGAGACCCCAGGGTTCAAACTGATGAAAGACCATCGGGGCGTAACTGGGAGCAGGGACAGCCAGATACCTGCCGAGAGATTCGATATAGTTGCACAATGATAGGGCGATGTGATCAATACGGGTGTAAGCGCTGTGGTAAGTCCGGTGCAGGGCATACAAGTTATAATCCGGCGATTTAAGCATGCCCCTCGGAACGGTAATGCCGAAAACGATGACGGTTTTTGCATTGCGGCAGATGCGCCCGGGATGATGCGCTTCCGGGGCGTTTGCAAAACGGTCCACCGGGGCAAATCCCAGATCGGTCACCTGCGGCTTGAGAAAATCAGAAATGGCTTGTTTCAAGGATTCCTCCTTAAAACTCGTAGAGCGTTGCTCCCGGTACCACTGTAAATTTGTGCTTTAAAAGTACATCGATAGCTTTTTCCGGATCATCAAACCGGAAAATGATCACAGCGTTTTGACCGCTTTTTTCGACAAAGGCATAGAGATATTCAACATTGATGGCTTCCTGAGTCAGGGCTTCCATGATGCTGTGCAGACCGCCCGGCTGATCGGGAACTTCAACGGCCACGACAACGGTTTTGCTGACGCGGAATCCCGCGTCCTTGAGGACTTTATTGGTTTTTTCCACATCGTTGACGATTAAACGCAAGATGCCGAAGTCTACGGTTTCCGCCAGCGACAGGGTGCGGATATTGATGTTGTTATCCTTCAGTACGCGGGTGGCATGGACAAGTGAACCGGGTTTGTTTTCCAGAAAAACAGAGATTTGTTCGACTTTCATATTTCCTCCAGATTTCTTTTTTGTGCATATTTCCTGCGGGAGGCCGTGCTTCCCTGACAACAAACGGTATCAAATGACGCGTTTGTCGATGACCTTAGCGCCCTTTTCTTTCAACGTTTGCGGGGTTACCAGTTTGACGCGTGGAGATATGCTTAAATAATCCTTCATATCTTTCACAATTCTTTTTTCAATGATCTGCAATTCCTTGACGCCTCCTGATTCACTGAAGAATTTTTCGCCGACTTCCACATGGAGTTCAACGGCGTCCAGAGCACCGACTTTGTCGATAATCAGTTGATAGTCCGGCTCGACACCCTGGATTTCCTTCAGGATGGCTTCCACCTGTGAGGGGAAGATATTGATGCCGCGGATCGTCAGCATGTCATCGCTGCGCTTCAGCACGCGTTCCATCCGGATATGGGTGCGGCCACAGCGGCAGGGTTCGGGAATCAGGCGTGATATATCGCCGGAACGGTAACGGACCAGTGGAAACGCTTCTTTGGTCAGACTGGTAAAAACCAGTTCGCCTTCTTCTCCTTCGGGCAGGACCTCGCCCGTTTCGGGGTTGATGGTTTCAACGAGAAAATGATCCTCGAAGATGTGCATACCCTGCCGGCCTTCCAAACATTCGCTGGCCAGGCCGGGCCCCAGCATTTCTGAAAGACCGAAAATATTGAGCGCTTTGATCCCGAAAGCGTTTTCGATGGCTTCGCGGGTTTTTTCGCTCCACAGTTCAGCCCCAAAGATGCCAACGCGAAGCTGCAGGGATTTCATATCCACGCCCATGGCAACACCTTCCTCGGCAAGATGCAAGGCATAGGACGGCGTTGAACATAACACGGTCGGTCCGAAGTCCTGCAGGAGAGTTATTTGACGTTTGGTGTTGCCGTCAGACATGGGAATGACGCTGGCCCCGATTTTTTCCGCCCCGTAATGCAGGCCGAGGCCTCCGGGGAGCAAGCCATAGCTGAAGGCGTTATGGACGATATCGTTTTTGGTCAGACCGGCGGCGACAAGGGAACGGGCGGTCAGTTCTGTCCAGGTTTCCAGATCCCGTCTTGTATAACTGAACACGGAAGACCGGCCGGAGGTGCCGGATGATGCATGCAGGCGGACAATGTTGCTCATTGGAACGGCAAAAAGCCCGAAAGGATAGTTGTTGCGAAGGTCCTGGCGCGTAATAAAGGGAAGCTTTTTTAAATCATCAAGGGAACGAAAGTCATCCGGCGAAATTTTGGCAGCATCCAGAGACTTTTTATAAAAACCGACGGAGTGATAAACCCGTTGCAGGACCCGCTGGAGTCTTTTGACTTGCAGCGCTTTTAGTGCCTCACGCGGCAGGGTTTCAAATTCTTCATTATAGATCATAATAGCGTCTCCCTTGCTCGAATAATCAATATACAGGCAACGGATGTCGCCTGGTCAAATCGGATTTCCAGAATTGATGAAAGTGCAGCCTTTTTCCTTTGAAGAAGTTTAACAAAACTTTACGTCTGTGGCAAGAAGCTTTCCATTTTAAAAAGATAAAAAAAACTGCATAAAATTAAATAATTCTTTACGGAAACACACCGGTTGTGTTACGAAGAATAAAAGGTTGCTTCATGACCCAATTACAGCAATTTTCACAGGTTTTAGAAAATTGAGACTTACGATCAGCCGCAAATTGTTGCTGGGTTATTTGTTCATGGCTTTTTTGACCATACTGGCCAGCACCTATGCGTTAATCACCCTTCAGAAATTAAGCTATGTAGCATATAATCTCACCACACAGAAATTTGTTCTGGCCGAAAATACGAAAACGCTGATGGATACCCTTTTGGCCCAGGAAGGCGTGGAAAAGAAGTACCTGATCCTGAAAGACCCCCTTCTGGAACAGATTTTCTGGCAGCGCAGCAGTGAATTTCATGAAGTGCTCACCGTAATGCGGAACGTAAGCCTTGACCCCAAAACAAAAAATAACCTTAACGAACTCAGCAAGCTGCAGGATCGCTTAAAAGCATTGTTTTCAGAAGAAATTGGTTTGCTGAAAAACGGTAAAATAACGGAAGCCCAGACCCTGTCCGACACGTCCGCCAGAACTGTTGTTGATGAGATGGCTGGAAAGATCAGATATATTCAGATCAATGTAGATCAGGCCATCAGTGATGAAATGAACAGGATTGCAAGGCAGAGCGTCAAGGATGCGCACATGACCATCGGCATTGCCTTGTTAAGTTTAGTCCTGGGGGTTGCTTTTGCGCTGATCCTTACCCGTAATATTTCCAAACCGCTAAAGAAGCTGCAGACGGCTGCAGGCATCATTGCGGAAGGCAACCTGGATCATAAAATAGAAGCAAGACGGGATGATGAGATTGGCGCGTTGGCCAAATCTTTTGCGGAAATGACCAAGAGGCTCAAAGTCCTGGAAGAGCTGAACCTTGATGCCAGTCCGCTGACCGGTCTGCCGGGAAATTTGGCAATAGAAAACAAGATTGATCAGATGCTGGCGAAGAGGGAAAAGTTTTCATTATGTCAGGTGGATCTTGATAATTTCAAGCCGTTTGCCGATAAGTACGGATATGCCTGGGGCAGCGAAGTGATCAAAGAAGTGGCCAGCCTGCTTACAGGATATATCGGCGAAGAGCCTATGAAAGAAATATTTATCGGCCATATCGGGGGAGATGATTTTGTCGTCATCGGCGAACCGGATCAGGTCGAGAGCATCTGCCGAAAACTGGTAGTTGATTTTGAAAAGCGCATCATGAGCTATTACGCTAAAGAGGATGCTCAAAATGGATATTTTATCGGGAAAAACCGCCAGGGAATAAGGCAGAAGTTTCCGCTGATCACCATTACGGCGGCCATTGTCACGGATGATGGGTCACGTTTTAAAAATCCGCTGGACATGGCCAGAATGGCCGCGGATTTGAAAGAATACGCAAAAATGTTACCCGGCAGCAATTATGTGACGGAACAGGATATAGAAAAGAGAAGGTCATTGGAACCGCAGACCCTGCAAAGCACCCTGGAGTTGGACTCATGATCACGCATTTGAAAAAACTGATTTGTTTGATAATGCTTACTGTAATTTTGATGGGTTGCGTAACAACCGGCGGAATCAATAACAGCGCTGATCAAAAAAATGCCGCGCAACATTCCGGTGGTTTTTTCAGTATCAGACCTTCGGACAGAGAGATCTTCACAGATGCGCTGTCCTTTTTAAGCGCAGAAGAAAAAGAACCCCAATACAATGAGGCAAAAATAAGACTGGAAAATTTAATTCAGCTCTATCCCAAAAGCAAATGGGCTGAAGCCGCGAAGGCGTTGATTATCAGCATCAACAGAATGTCTGAATTGGAACAAAAACTGGATCAGTCGGAACAAAAACAGGCAAAACTTGCAAATGATTTTAATTCGTTAAGTAATAAAAGCAGGCAGACGGAAGAAAGGCATGCTGCTGAAATATCAAGATTGCAGCAGGAAAATGAAGAACTGGCAAAAGGACTGCAGCAGTTGAAAAACCTGGAGATCCAGCTGGAAAAAAGAAAAAAGAGACGGCGTTGATTGTACAGGCCGGCTATGAAAAATCGCGGAGGTTGTTTAAATAGTTGCGGGCCAGCATAATTCCCAAAACAGTTTTGGCATCATTCATTTCCCCGCTTTTAAAAAGTTCGGAAGCCTTTGTAAAACTCACCGGAGTGACTTCAATGCATTCATCTTCATCGGGAGTCAGAGGTGCGTAAACCAGATCCTGCGCCAGAAAAAAATACATAAATTCATTGCAGTAACCGGGCAGCATGTATCCGGCAAAAAGCTTTGTCAGCTTTCCGGCCCGATACCCGGTTTCTTCGGCAAGCTCCCTTTGTGCACAGTCCACCGGTGATTCACCGTCATCATTGAATGAGCCGGCTGGAATTTCCAGAAGGTTTTGTCCGGTCGGGACACGGAATTGTCTGATCAGCAAAATCTCATTTTTAGCGTTAACAGCAACAACCGCGATAGTTGGTTTGTGGTCAATCCAGCTTTGCCGGGTTTTTTTACCGGAGGCCAGTTCAACGTCTTCTTCCCACACAGTGAAAATTTTACAGCTATAGGTTTTTTGTTTGTTATTTCCCATGGACAGCTTTTTCGCTTCAGTTTGTCTGGATGATGGCGAGAATGTGCTTCTCAATTTCCTGTTTCGGCAGGGCACCTACCAGTCGCTCCACGAGTCTTCCCTCCCGGAAAAAAAGCATGGTGGGAATGCTGCGAATTCCATACTGGGATGCGGTAACCGGATTTTCGTCCACATTGAGTTTGACGATCTTGACGCCGTTGGCATAATCAGAAGTGAGTTCATCAATCACAGGAGCAAGGCTTTTACAGGGACCGCACCAGGGCGCCCAGCAATCGACAAGCACTGAAGTTTCTGTGGTCAGCACTTCACGGGCAAACGAATCATCGGTGACGTCCAGAGGTTTGATGTTCTGTTTTGCAATAATAAGCGGCTCACTGCATTTGCCGCAAAGCGGTTTCGCATTAAGGCGTTCTTCAGGAATGCGGTTTTTTGTCCCGCATTTCAGACAGCGGATAATCAGGTCGTCCAGTGGAGCATGGCAATTGCCGCATGTGGGACGGCCCTGAAACTTCTGCTTCGGAATGCGATTTTTGGTGCCGCAGTTCAGACAGCGGATAATGATATTGTCCGGCATAACTATTTCCTCAAAATGGCAATAATATTATCTCTTTTTTCGTTCGAAAAGGCAAATTATATCGCAACGCTGACTTCACGGGGGTTAAGAATGCGAACCAACTCGGACGTCGACATTTTTGCAAGCAGCCCCCGGGAGCCTGCATTGATGAATATTTCCGGCAAGTCAGCGATGGTCTTTTCCATGTAGACGGTTAATGGTTTCCTGGTTCCGAAAGGGGACGTCCCTCCCACCATGTAGCCGGTGTGTTTGTGTGCGGTTTCCGGTTTGCACGGCGTGATGGATTTCACTCCCAGCACGCGGGCCAGCGCTTTTGTGGAGACTTCCTTGTCCCCGTGCATCAGAATGATCAGGGGTTTGGCTGTTTCATCTTCCATGACCAGCGTCTTGATCATGATATGTTCATCAGCGCCGAGCCTGGCTGATGATACCCGGGTTCCCCCTCTATCCTCGTATTGATAGGAATGCAGTGTAAAAACTGCTTTTTTTGCTTTCAACGCCAGAATCGCCGGGGTTGATGGAATCTTTTCCTTCGACATGATCACAATATAATGGTGGGATGGCCAAAAGGCAAGGGGGGAGAAAAAAGTAGGCTGTTAGACTGTAGACTATTAGACTATTAGGTTAAAAGGAAGGGGCGCGAAGCGCCCGACAAATTATGCTAACAGCCTAAAGGCCTACAGCCTAATAGTCTACAGCCTAACAGCCTATTTAATCTTAAATTTTTTCAGTTCCTTAAAATCCAGTGTTGCAAAATAATCCTTCAACGTTTCCGCGCGCCGGATTTGAACTACGGACCCGTCTTCCCTGAGCAGCAGCTCAGCGGAACGGAGCTTGCCGTTGTAGTTGAATCCCATTGCGAAGCCATGCGCACCAGTGTCATGGATCACCACGGTGTCGCCGGGTGTCAGTTCCGGAAGCATGCGGTCAATGGCAAACTTGTCATTATTTTCACAAAGAGAGCCTGTGACATCGTACATGAAATTAGGCGGTTGCTTTTCTTTGCCCAGCACGGTGATGTGATGATAGGCGCCGTAAATAGCCGGCCGCATCAGATTGGCCATGCAGGCATCGAGGCCGGCAAACTGTTTGTACGTGTCCTTGATGTGCAGTACTTTTGAGACCAGATAGCCATAGGGTCCGGTGATATACCGTCCGCATTCGGTGAAGATTTTCAGGGGCGCAAACCCGCCGCCAACAATAATTTTTTCGTATTTTTCCTTAATGCCCCGGCTCATGGCCGTAAGGTCGATGCGATTCTGTTCGGGTCGATAGGGGATACCGATCCCTCCGCTCAGATTAGCGAATTCGAAGCGTATGTTCAAGGCGTGGGAGACGTCAGCAATCAGCCTGAAAAGAATGTCTGCGGTTTCCACAAAATAGTTCGGATCAAGTTCGTTGGAAGCCACAAAAATATGGATGCCGAAACGCTTGATGCCTTTATCCCTGCAGATGCGATAACCCTCAAAGAGCTGGTCGCGCGTAAATCCGTACTTGGACTCTTCGGGGTGGCCGATGATCACATTGCCTTTCTTTAGCGGACCGGGGTTGTAGCGGAAACAGATCATTTCGGGAAGACCGGCAATTTTTTCCAGGTATGCGATATGAGAGAAGTCATCCAGGTTAATGGTTGCTTTCAGCTTTCTGGCTTTTACAAAATCCTCGGCCGGTGTGTCATTGGAGGAAAACATGATTTCCTCACCGCTGAAACCGGTTTTTTCCGACATCACCAGCTCTGCCAGTGAACTGCAATCCGCACCGAATCCCTCCGCCTGAAGGATTTTCATGATATACGGATTGGGGCAGGCCTTGACTGCAAAGTATTCTTTGAACCCCTTATTCCAGGCAAATGCCTTTTTGAATTCGCGCGCATTCTTCCGGATGGCTTTTTCATCATATATATGAAAGGGAGTCGGATACTTTTCAATGATTTCCAATATCTGTTTTTTGGTAAAGGGCAGTCTTTTTTCCGGCATACATTTTCTCCCGTATTCAATTTGTCATGAACATTTACGGTAAAATAATGAATTTATCAATGGTATTTTAAATACGGGGCACAAACCTCTTGCATCAGACACAATAGTGAACGCAAGAGTAAATGGCAGCGGAGATTACGGCGGAGATGGGGATGGTCAAAATCCATGCCCAGATGATATTTCCCGCGACGCCCCAGCGGACCGCTGATAATCTTTTGGTAGCGCCGACGCCGACGATCGCGC
>Ga0116161_1000374_pt1 | contig 50672 bp, 39 predicted proteins | sample AD_JPNAS3_MetaG_FD_89877 | JGI IMG/M metagenome (GOLD analysis project Ga0116161, IMG submission 89877) | Active sludge microbial communities of municipal wastewater-treating anaerobic digesters from Japan - AD_JPNAS3_MetaG | ecosystem: Engineered > Bioreactor > Anaerobic > Digestate | place... | reverse complement strand
TGTCAAATTGGCCGCCGCTTGAGAGTGTATCCCAGAGTTGTTGGGGCCACATGCTTGTAGTGCCGGAGAGCGGGTGCGGGGTAGACATCTGACAGGTCTCCGGAGACCTGTCAGGTGTCTACCCCGCACCCGCTCTCCGGCACTGCGAACGGGTCTCGCCGACGGTCTTGCGATACACCCACCGGAGGTAATCGTGCACGAACGTCTGCATCTCCGAGAGGGATGGACGTCTGTCTTCCTCTTGTTGCTTATGCTCGTGACCATGGCCCGTACGTTCGAGGCAGGGGGCCTGGCCGAAGGTTTGGGCATCCTGACCGCCGTCGTCGTGCTGGGCGGGCTGTTCGGGCTGATCCTCAGCAAGGTGCGGCTGCCGGGCGTCTTGGCGCACGTGCTGGGCCTGCTGCTCGGCATCCTCTGGTGCTACCTGCTGCTGACCACGCTGATCGAGCTGCCGCCGCTGCTGCAGCCGGATGGCTGGCTGGCCGCACAACAGGCGAAGGGCGAGATCCTGGCGACTCGGCTGCAATTGTGGCTGGGCGCCGCCGCGCGCGGCACTTCGAGCAGCGATTCCTTGCCCTTTGTCGTCCAAATGAGCGGCATCTGCTGGCTCATTGCCTTCTATGGGGCCTGGAGTCTCTTCCACAACCACTGGGTGTGGGGTGCCGTGTTGCCGCCTGGGTTGGTCATCTTCCTGGGCGTGTACTATGCGCCCCCCGGGCTCATCACCTACTTTATCTACTACCTGCTGTGGTCGCTGATCCTGGTCGTGCGCAGCAACGTCTACCAACGCGAGCGCGAATGGCAGAGCCACCGCGTCATCTACGAGCCGTGGGTCGGCATCGAGTTCCTGCGCGACGGCGCCCTGATCGCCCTCGTTGTCGTGGGGCTCGTCTGGGTGCTGCCTCACCCCAGCCCTTCGCTGCGCTGGAGCGATGCTGCAGGGATGCTCGAAGGGCCGTGGCAGCGCGTGCAGGACGAGTGGCGCCGCCTCTACGCCTCGCTCACCTACCGCGACCAACTGGGCTCGGGCAGCTTTGGCCGCACGTTGACCCTGAGCGGCGCCATGAACCTGGGCCAGACGCCGGTGCTCGAGGTGAAAGCGACGGAGGAGCGCTACTGGCGGGCAGTGCTGCTCGATCGCTACACCGGCAGCGGCTGGGTCGATACCAGCCCGGTCAAGCTGCGTTTCGAGCCCGGCGATGCCCTGACGCAGGCCGATGCCTACCTGGCGCGCGCGGTGCTCACACAGACGGTCACCTATCTGCGCAAGGGTGAGCTGCTGCTTCTCGCGGCGGCCGAGCCGCTGCGGGTGCCGCTGCGCACCGATGCCCAGGGCTTGCTCAAGACCAACGGCGTGCCCGAGATCTCGTGCGTGCTGCCCGCGCAAAGCCTGGGGCGCGAGCAGCGCTACACCGTCGAGTCGTTGGTGTCGACGGCCAGCATCCGCAGCCTGCGGCAAGCGGGCACGAACTATCCGGCGTGGGTCATCGAGCGCTACCTGCAGTTGCCGGCGACGCTGCCCAGGCACATCGCTGAACTGGCGCGCGAGGTGGCGGGCGCGCAGGGCACACCCTACGACAAGGCCGCGGCCATCGAAGCGTACCTGCGCCAATTGCGCTACAACCAGGCGATCGATGCGCCTCCCGCCGGGAGCGACCCGGTGGAGTGGTTCCTGTTTGAGCGCCGCGAAGGCTATTGTACCTACTTTGCATCGGCCATGGTGCTCATGTGCCGGGCGGTGGGCGTTCCGGCCAGGCTGGCGCAGGGCTACGCGCCCGGCCAGTATGCCGAGGAGCGCGGCGCCTACGTCATCCGCGAGAGCGACGCCCACGCCTGGCCCGAGGTCTACTTCCCCAGCTATGGCTGGATCGAGTTCGAGCCGACCCCCTCGCGTCCCACGTTCCTGCGGCCGACGGGCGACGAGTTGGCAAACCCCAACAGCTCGCCGGCGAACCCGGCCGATGCGCCGCGCCGGCGCCCGACGGGCGCGCCCGAGGACGAGCTGGAACCTGGCGAGGTGCCGCAAGGCCCCGCATACCACGTGCCGCTGATCGAGCGCCTGCCCTGGCGCCAGATTGGCCTGGGCGCGCTCCTGCTGGCCCTGGCCGGCGGCACAGCCTGGTACTACGGCCGCCGTTGGTGGACCCTGCGCCCCGCCGAGCGCCTGTACATGCGCCTGACCTGGATCGCCCGCCCGCTCGGAGTGCGCGCCGATCCCTGCCTCACCCCTCGCGAGCTCGCGGCGGCGCTCGACGAGGCGCTGCGTGCCGGCCGGCCGCTGGCGCGCCCGATCGTGGACCTCTACGTGCGCGACCGCTTCGCCGGCCGCCGCGCCTCGCCGCGCGAGCTCGCTGCAGGCGGGCGCGCCTGGCGCCGTGCCGCGCTTCTCAGCCTGCAGCGCTTTGTTGGGCGGCTCTTCGCCGGGAGGCCGCGCACACAGGGTGGCGAGATGCCGCAATAACGGATTGTCATTGCGAGTACCCCAGGCCGCGGTGTCATCTCTTCTGTCCAGAGCGCTCGCCGCGGCGACCCTTGACAACTCAGTATGACCCGCGCATCGAAGGCATCTCCACGTCCGGCAAAGGGATTGCTTCGTCGGCGGCTGCGGCCGCCTCTTCGCAATGACAGGCCAAGGCTCTGCTGGGCACGGGGTTCGGCGAACCCTGGGTTACTCGCAATAGCAGTTCTCTGCTTGGCACAGGATCCGGGAACCCTGAGGTACTCGCAATGACAATCCGGAGATGCCGTGGCGTCCCAAGGACGGCGTCAGGAAGGGGACAGCAGCCGTAGCACGCGCACCTGCTTCTTGGGGAGCGATAGCTCGAGCATTGCCTCGGCGCCCGTCTCGAGGTCACGCGCCTCGAGCACCGAAAAGTGTGCGCGCAGCGTCACCTGCTGCGGCTGCCAACTGTGGTTGATGGCCCACACCAGGCAGTCGCCCGGGCCCTCCAGGTAGCGCACCTCGACGAAGGGGTTGTCGCCATCGACCAGCGGCGTGAGCCCGGCCAGCTCGCGCAGTGCGTGATAGAGCCGCCACGTGCTGTCGCTGCGGTGCGCCTCGTGGGCCTGCGCGATATAGTGCTCGAGTGGGAAGGCGCAAAAGATGACACGCCCGGCGCCGAGCCTGTGCTCGAGGATGGCAGGATGCCCCTCACCGTCGACCGCCACCACCTCGGCCGCGACCGGCTGCACCGGGCAGTACCCCGAGCGTGCCTGGCCCTGCGGCACCTCGTAGTGCAGGCGGGTGCCCGCGGGCAGCGACGCCAGCGGGCGACGCAGGGTGATCTCGAGCGGGCTTGCTGGGATGTCGGCCAGGCCATAGCGCAGGTGGTGCTGGCAGCCGGTGAGCGCCTCGAAGTTGTGGATCGACCAGCCCTGCGCGTACGAGAGGTAGACAGTGCCTCCGCTCCGCGCATAGGCGGCCAGCGCCTCCCACGTCGGCGCATTGAGGTGCGCCATGTGTGGCGCGATGAGCAGCCGCGCCCCCGCCGGCAGCGCCACGGCGCCTGGCCCGGCGATGTCCTCCGGGCAGTTGCAGGCGATGGCCGGCTCGCGCCAGACGCCGACGTCGAGGCGGGCCTGCCGGCTCAGCGTAAAGGCCTCGTGCAGCATCTGCGCGATCGCGCCCGGCGAGAGCCAGCCGTAGAACGGGTAGGCATGGCGCATGCTGGATGGCTCGATGAGGTAGGCCGCCGGCTCGGACAGCCGGTAGGCGCTGAGGTCGATGCGCTCGATCGCGCGGGCAAAGCGCGCGATCTCTTCGGCGGCCGGCTTGGGCTCGCCGTTGGCCGTCGTCACGCCAAAGAGCAGCTCAAAGGCATGATGCGCGTAGGGACGTTGCGTGGGCAGGTCGAAATCGGCAAAGCACCAGCCCAGCGTGCCGGCGCCCCCGGCGGCGAAGACGGAGCAGCCAAATTCCTCGAGGATCGCAGGCAGCCCGTAGCCGCTCGCTGCCGTGATGCTCCACGCCGGCAGCAGCGAATGCCGCAGCGCATCGCTGCCCGTCGCATAGATATGCGGCCCGATCAAGTCGGCCACCTTGGCGAGCGGCTCCAGGGCAAAGCCGTTGTTGTTGCCCAAGAGCGGCCAGGCGCCGTCGCCCACGCCGATGGGGTGCGTGTGGTCGACCTCGCGGATGCTCGCGGCCAGGCGCTCGGCCCACCGCACAGCGCTGGCCGCATCGGTGTCGCCGCCGTAGAGGGGGACCTCGTTCGACAGCAGCCATCCCGCCAGCGCCGGCGCGCGGTGCACGCGGCGCACCACCGCCTGCACGTACAGCGCCTCCTGCTGCAGCATCCAGGGGTCGGTATACAGATCGCGGCTGCCGCGCCAGGGCAGATCCCAGTTCTCGCCCGACATGTGGCCCACGAAGAAGGTTGGGATGGTGTCGATGCCCACCTCATCGCAGAGGGCCAGGAACTCGGCCAAGCGCTCGAGCATCACGGGGTCCACGGTGTCGGGAGCGGGCATGAAATCGGGGGTGTAGAGGAACGAGCGGCAGACGTTCATGCCCAGGCCGCGCATCTCGCAGAGCTCGGCGCGTACCCGCTCGGGCCGCCAGTCGCGCCACATCAGCGGCCCGGCGTGCCGCGCCCAATAGTTCACGCCGACCAGGTAGCGCGGCCGGCCGTCCTTCTGCAGGTAGCGGATCGTTCCCATGGTCTCTCCGATCGTCAAGAAGGGCCCGGCAGAGGCCGGAAGGCGTAGGTTTTATGTATTATAGACGAGCGCCGCACAGCGTCAACAACGTGTTCGTAGTGAGTGGACCTGGCGGTGTCGAGGAGACACCTGACACAACAACTTCCATGGCAGGTGGCCAGCGCCTGCTTTCTGGCAAAAACTCGGTCCAGCTCGCGCCGCGGCTGACAGACGGTTTCTCCTGCTGCAGGGTGGGGCCCCTCGCTACCCGTCCCCCGTCGCGGGGGAATTGGGCTGTCTTTGCCCGCACAGCATCGCTCGCTTGCCACTTCTTGGCCGCACAGGGTGTGGTCGGGCGACCCAATTCCCCCGCGACGGGGGAACGGTAGGGGGGGCCAGCCGCGGCATGGGCAAGCCCCTGACGGAGTTTTTGCCAATTGCCTGCCCGCCATGGAGATCGGTGTGACAGGTCCAGTCTCGCGCACTACGAGCGCGCGTTGGAGGAGGAGACGATGATGGGTACTGGCCGAACCGCCGCGCCGGCATGCGAAATCAGGCCGCTGACTGTGGCCGACGAGCCTGCGGTCGTCGCCCTGTGGAACCGCGCCATGGGCGAGCTCTTTCCGCTGCGCCGGCGGCTGCTGCACCAGGCCGCGCTGGGCGACCCCGACCTGGAGCCGGGCGATGCGCTCGTCGCCTGGGTCGACGGCGAACCGGCCGGCTTCTGCCTGGCTCGCACCTGGCCGCCCCGCGCGCCCTACGGCGAGGCCCAGGGCTGGCTCGAAGCGCTGGCGGTTGACCCCAGGCGGCAGCGCCGGGGCGTGGGCACGGCGCTCGCCGGCGCGGCCGAGCGCGCTCTGGCAGACCGGGGGGTGACGGCCGTCTGGGCCGGCGGCGGGCCGGCGATGCTCTTTCCCGGCGTGTGTACCGAGCTGGCCGGGGGCCGCCGCTTTCTGGAGGGCCGTGGGTACGCGCTCTTCCACACCGTGCACGACCTTATCGGCGACCTCGACGCCATGCCGCACCCGCCGCGGGTCGACGCGGCCCTGGCCGCGGCCGGCGCACAGGTGCGGCCTTGCGCCGAGGCCGAATGGCCGGCGGCCGTGGCCTTTCTCGAGCGCAGCTTTCCTGGCCCCTGGCCGCGCGACCGGCGCCGCCACCACGCGCTGGGCGCGTCTGCGGGCGAGATATACCTGCTGTGGGTGGATGGCGCGATCGCCGGGCTGGCGCAGACCTACAGTGGCGACTCGCCGGTGCTCGGTCCCAGCGTCCATTGGGCGCCGGCGCTGGGCATCGCCGAGGGCGGGCTGGGGCCGATCGGCCTGGCCGAAGCGTGGCGCGGCCGCGGCCTGGGGCTGGCTCTGCTGACCCTGGCGCTGGAGGGCCTGCGCCGCCACGGCGCCCACCATGCCGTCATCGACTGGACCGAGCTCCTCGATTTCTATGGCCCGTTGGGCTTCCGCGTCTGGCGCAGCTATCTGTTGGGGCCGAGGGTATCATAGGGCGCGCGGCGGGGAGGCCCTCACCCCCGTCCCTCTCCCACTGCGGTGGGAGCGGGGAGATGAGTGGCCGCGGAATCAAAAAGGCCCGCAGCCACTATGAGGTGGCTGCGGGCCTTGCGCTGTGGCCTTACGACTTGGCGTTGCTGTAGAACTCCTGGATGCCCTGGAAGTAGCCGCGGGCGATGGCCTCGCGGATCTCGGGCTTGGCGAGCTGGGCCGCGTCCTGGTCGTTGGTGATGAACAGCGGCTCGCCGGTGATGCTTGGCATCTTGCTTGGCCGCGCCAGGTTAGGGCCGTTCACGGCAAAGTGGCCCATGATCTTGTCGTCCTTGATGCCGCGGTCCAGCGTGTTGTAGCCGGCCTCGCGCAGGTTGCTGACGAGCGCCTTTTGCGTGGCCTTGGCCAGCGTCTCATTCCGCGCGTCGAACGGGCGGTCACTGCAGTACCAGACCTCGGTGCCGCGTGTCGCCTTGTTGTCGAGGCCGTTGTTGTGCACCGAGATCAGCAGGTCCGCGTTGGCCTTGTTGGCCTTGTCCACGCGTGCCTGCAGGTCGGCGGCCTCCTGGCCGGGGACGAGCGCGCTGGCATCGTCACGCGACATCTGCACGTCGTAACCGGCCTCACGGAGCATGCGCGCCAGGCGGTTGGCAACGTCAAGGTTGACGTCGCGCTCGGTGAGGTCGACCTTGCCGTTGGTCTCGTGCACGGCGCCGACGTCGCTCGAGCCGTGGCCCGGGTCGATGAAGATCAGCTTGCCCTTGGTCTGCGGCGCCTGCGCGGCCGCCTGTGTGGTGGCCGGCGCCGCGGCCATAACGGGCTTCATGATCGTCGTCGGCACGATGGCCGCCTGCGTGAGCAGGCCGGCCGACATGGTGGCGACGACGAGGAAACGCTTCAAGCTATTCATAAGTCCTTGTATACCTCACAAGGCCCGAAACCCATGGTGTGCGCCGGCCGGCCCCGCTCGCGGTGGCCGGTTGACGGTCCGGGCGCCCCGCGCGCCGCTGGTGGCTGCGGGGGGTCGGGCCGGGATTTGCTCTCGGTCAGTTGCCGATAGTGTACATAACCGGCCCGCCTATGTCAAATAGCGCCCATACAGTACGCACAGAACGGGGTTTTTGCGGGTTTATTGGCCCCGCGGGGCGAATCAACCCGCCGGCACCGCGGCCATGGACCAGGGCCGGGTGCCAGCGGAGCGTCGTGTCCGGCTGTTGCCAGGAGGCTGAGGGCAGCGAGTTGGCTGTCTGGCAGCCTGCTAGGGGGTCGTGGCCTGGCTGACGCGCTCGGCGAGCGCTTCTCTCGAGTTGCGCAGATGGTGGCAGAGCGCCTCGCGCGCGCCGTGGCCGTCGCCGCGGCGCAGGGCGGCGACGATGGGGCGGTGCTCCTCGATCGCCTGCGATCGCCGAGGCTCCGGGAAATGGTACAGCACGAAGCTGATGGTCATGAGGCTGGCCAGGCTGGCGTAGAACGCCATCAGCCTGGCATTGCCGAGGCTTGCCACAGGCATGGTGTGGAAGCGCAGCTCCAGTGCGCCATAGCCCGCGACGTCATCGTCCGCTGGGCGGGCAAGCGCGGCCACCATCTGCTCGACCAGGCGCTGCATTTCGGCCACCACCTGCGGCTCTCTGGCTGGTGGCAGCTCGATCGCCGCGCACTCGAGGAACTCGCGGATCTGGAAGACCTCTTCGACTGTCTGCAGGGAGAGTTTGGTGACAAAGGCGCCACGCCTGGGGATCCACTCCACCAGGCCATCGGCGGCGAGCAGGTTGAGCGCGTCGCGCACGGGCGTGGTGCTCACGCCGAGGTTGCGTGCGATCTGCTCCAGCGGCAGGTGCTCGTCTGGGGGAAGCGAGCCTTGGAGGATCTTGCCTTTGAGGATGGCGTAGATGCGATCGGAGAGACGGCCGATGCTGGCGAGGGCCTCGAGTTCCATGACGTCCTCCACTCTTGGTCGCCGGCGTAGTCAGGGTGCGCGCGGCACGTGCAGCCGGCGGCCCTGCCGCCGCACGTGGGCGGCCCGGCGATGCGTCTTTGCTGCCTACCCATATATTGCAAAATACGCAGCGAATTGTCGCGCCCTAAGGTTACAGTTGGGTTAATACTGTGTCGACGGTGCATAGTGCCAGCCTACCATGGACATAAACCCCAACAGGCGCTATACTCTGCTTCGCTGTGGGGCGGCGTTTGACATAACGGTCATGCGGTGGTATCATCTGGGCCATCACGGTCGCTGCCGACCGTCGCCGCTCCGGGTCCGTCGCACGAGCTGGAGCGGCCTTTTTTATTGCCGGGCCGAGCATCCGGCCCGTTTTGGAGGTACTTGTTTATCATGAACAGACGGCACTTGAAGGCGTTCGCGCTGGCAAGCGCCATTGCAGTGAATTCGGTCCTGCTGCCGCTGGGCGTGGCCAAGGCCGACACGCCGCCCGCGCAGCCGGCGACACCGGTCAAGGGCGCGGGCCAATCGCAGGCACCGGCGGGCATGCCCGAGAAGCTTTCGGACACGCTGCGCGCGCAGACGATGGCCAAGATGGCGGCCCGCGAGCAACTGGCCGGCATCAAGACCATGGGTGGCGCGCTGCCGGGCGCCGCGATCGACGGCAAGCAGCCGTCGGTGGCGGGCCTGAAGAACAAGCCCGCATCCGACGCCTCGGCGGGCATCGCCTACGTGCAGCCGTACGTGGAGCCCAACGACTATGCACACCGCAATTATTGTGGTGCCGGGGCCACCATGGTGCTGGTCTCGCACTTTGACGCCAACTATGCCAAGGGCGACATCGATAAGGTCGGCGAGGCGATCAACCTGGACCCCGACAGCGGCGCGTGGATCAAGGACATCACGCCGGCGGTGAACGAGCACCTGAGCAAGCTGGCCGGCCGCGAGGTCAAGTACTACACCTACGGCCAGGCCGCGTCGAAGGACGAGTTCCGCTGGATGCTTGACTGGGACATCCGCCAGAACGGCGTGCCCCTGATCACGGGCATGCAGACGGCGACCATGCCGGGCTGGAACGGCTATGACGTGGGCCACATCGTGGCCGTCAACGGCTACTGGAAGGACGCCAGCGGCAAGGAGTGGGTCAGCTATGTCGACACCGCTCCTCCGGCCTCCGACTATCACGGCGACATCTTTGTTACCGTGAGCCTCGACGCCTTCTGGCAGGCCGTGAGCCAGAACAGCGCGCAGGTGTGGTAAGACTGTGCCGGTAGCGGCCGCTGCCGCGAGGGTCTGCGACTCTTGAGCCACGAAGGGCACAAAGGGCGGAAGGGATATCCTGAAGCTCCTTGTGCCCTTTGCTGCGTTCAAGGCATGCTCCTGGTGGCGACTGGGGCCGATCACCACGAAGGGCACGAAGGGTGCATAGGGGCCATGCAAAGCCCTTCGTTGCCTTTGTGGTTCAAGAGCTCCCCACGGTTCTGGGATACTCCCAGCCGCATCTCGCGTTTGCCAAACCCCGAAACATGTGCTATACTAGCGACGTCGCTGGGGGATCGTCCAGCGGTAGGACAGCTGACTCTGGATCAGCCGACCGTGGTTCGAATCCACGTCCCCCAGCCTTGAGTCTTCCCGGCGAGGAAGACTCTTTTCATAGTGGGAGATCGTCTAGAGCATCGGTCAAGTGTTCCTGCGAAGGCCCCAGAGGGCCGAATCATCGCCCTGCGACGCCCACAAGGGGCCAGGCTGCGTCGTCTATACGAGTATTTGACCGATGTTCTAGCGGTAGGACGGCTGACTCTGGATCAGCCGGCCGTGGTTCGAAGCCACGTTTCCCAGCCTTGACAGTGGGGGATCGTCTAGCGGCAGGACATCGGACTTTGGATCCGCGAACGGAGGTTCGAATCCTCCTCCCCCAGCCATGGCCTGTATGGACCCGGATGGCGCGCCGCGCGCCTCCGGGTTTTTTTGTTGCCTCGCGGGCGGACCCCCAGCGGGGGGATGGGGATTGCGGCGGCGGGCATGGTGCCTGGCGCTGCGCTACCAGAGCCCGAGCTGCTGCGGCGCCTCGCCGGGGGCGTGGCCGCGGATGTGGGCGGCGAGGGTGTCGAGATGGGCCTGCTCAGGCTGCAGCGCGATGGCGCCGGCGGCGATGAGGGCGTCGCAGCCGGGGCTGCCGGGCACGGCGAACACGGGGCGGCGTTGGCGGTTGGCCTTGGCCGCCGTGCCGAGACTGCCGGAGGGCTGGCGGGCCTCGATGACGATGAGGGCGCGGCTGAGGCCGCTGACGATGCGGTCGCGTGCCATGAGGCCGGCGGCGGTGACCGGGGCGCCGGGGTGCAGCTCGGAGAGCAGGGCGCCGCGGGCGGCGATATCCTGGGCGAGTGCGAGGTTGGCGCGGGGATGCAGCGCGCGCAGGCCCGAGCCGGGGACGGCGAGGGTGCGGCCGCCGGGGGCCTCGAGGGCGCCGCGGTGGGCGGCGGCGTCGAGGCCGAGGGCGAGCCCGCTGACGACGACGAGGCCACGTGCCGCCAGCTCGCGGGCGAGGATGGTGGCGAGGGCGGCGCCGGGTGGGGAGGGGCGGCGGCTGCCGACGATGGCGACGGCGGCGGCGTCGGCGGGCTGCAGGGTGCCGCGCAGGAAGAGCAGGGGCGGAGCGTCGGCCAGGTGGCGCAGGTTGGCCGGGTAGGCGGCATCGTCGCTGGTGAGGGTGGGCAGCCCTGCTGCGGCGAGCGCCTCCAGCTCGTGCTGCAGCGCTTGGAGCGGGGCGTTGTGCAGGGCTGCCGCCATCTGGGGCTTGAGGCGCGGCACCTGCAGCAGGGCCGCGACGGGCGCCTCGAAGGCGGCCTCGAGGCTGCCAAAGTGGGCGACCAGGCGCCTGGCGGTGGGGGCGCCGATGCCGGGGAAGGCACCGGCGACATTGGCGCGCTTTTGGGCCAGCGTGGGCATCGTTGTGGGCACGCTAGACGGGAACTGGGTGGCGCTGGGTGGTGGTGGGGGTTGGTACTCACAGGCACCTCCAGCCATGGTGGTCCTCGGGGTCGCGCTCTTCGTAGCCTTCGAGCTCCTCACAAGGATAGTCGACGCACCAGTCGGGGTCGTCGAGGATGTCGGGGGCGGGGATGATGATGGACTCGCAGGAACCCCAGCCTTCGTTTTCGAGCGCCGCGCACAGCGCCGCCGACACCAGCAGATCGTCGTGGCCGCGGCCTGGGCGGGCTCGCCGTCGCGGCCGGCGCGGCCTGCTTCTTGGTAGGAGGCCTCGAGGGTGCCGGGCAGGGCATAGTGGGCGACGAGGCGGATGTCGGGGCGGTCGATGCCCATGCCGAAGGCGTTGGTGGCGACGACGGCGGGCAGGTCGCCGGCGAGAAAGGACTCTTCGACCCGCGCGCGGGTGGCGGCGTCGAGCCCGGCGTGATAGTGTTCGGCGGGGATGTGGGCGACGCGGCGCACGAACTCGGCGATCTCTTCGGCGTCGGCGCGGGTGCCGGTGTAGACGATGAGGCCGCCCTGGCCGCGGGCGGCGGCGAGGAGGTCACGCAGGGCCTCGAGCTTGGCCGGCAGCTCGGGGGTGTAGCGCACCTGGAAGCTGAGGTTGGGGCGGTTGAAGCCGGTGACGATGCGCTGAGCGTGGCCGAGGCCGGGCAGGCGCACGATGTCGCCCTGCACGTGCGGCGTGGCGGTGGCGGTCAGCGCGGCGGTGACCGGCTGGCCCAGGCGGGCGCGGGCGGCGGCGAGGTGGTCGCTCACGGGCATGCTCCAGGCCGCTCGATCACGCGCGAGCGGGCGCAGGCAGTATGCCACAGAGTGCGTCATGTGCTCAAGCGGCGGGCTGTGCCATGCAGGGGGAGAGAAGCACCGCAGAGGCGCAGAGGGAGACGGGTGAACCACGAAGGGCACAAAGGGGGGCGAGAGATCACGATACGCTTCGTGCCCTTGGTGGTTCTCCCGCCCCCGCTTTGTGCCCTTTGTGGTTCACCCACACCCTCTGACGGTGGGCACTACTTGGCGCCGGCCTTTTGCATTCTGGCGTAGGGGTCGCGCAGGGCGACGGTACGGTTGAAGACCGGGGCGCCGGGCTGCGAGTCGGCGCTGTCGACGCAGAAATACCCCAGGCGCTCGAACTGGTAGCGGCTGCCGGGCGTGGCTTGGGCCAGGCTGGGCTCGGCGCGGCAATCCTCCAGCACCTCGAGCGAGTGTGGGTTCAGGTGCTCTTTGAAATCGTGGCCCTCGGGCACGTCGTTCGGGTTCTCGGCGCTGAACAGGTGGTCGTAGAGGCGCACCGTGACCGGCAGGGCGTGCTCCGCCGACACCCAGTGGATGGTCGCCTTGACCTTGCGGCCGTCGGGGGCGTCGCCGCCGCGGGTGGCCGGGTCGTAGGTGCAGCGCAGCTCCACGATCTCGCCGCGCTCGTCCTTGACGACGCGCTCGCATCTGAGAAAGTAGGCGTAGCGCAGGCGCACCTCGCGCCCGGGCGCCAGCCGGAAGAAGCCCTTGGGCGGCTCTTCGGCAAAGTCGTCGCGCTCGATGTAGAGCTCGCGCGAGAAGGGCACGCGGCGCGTGCCGGCTGCTGGGTCCTCGGGGTTGTTGACGGCGTCGAGCTCTTCGACCTGGCCTGCGGGATAGTCCTCGATGACCACCTTGAGTGGCCGGGTGACCACCATCACCCGCGGCGCGCGCTTGTTCAGGTCCTCGCGCAGGACGTGCTCGAGCAGGGCGATGTCGACCATGCTCTCGGTCTTGGCGACGCCGATGCGCTGGCAAAAGTTGCGGATGGCCTCGGGGGTGTAGCCGCGCCGGCGCAGGCCCGAGATGGTGGGCATGCGCGGGTCGTCCCACCCCGAGACGTGGCCCTCGCGCACGAGCTGCAGCAGCTTGCGCTTGCTCATCACCGTGTGGCTCAGGTTCAGCCGGGCGAACTCGATCTGCTGCGGGTGGTAGACGTTCAGGGTGTCGAGCACCCAGTCGTAGAGCCGGCGGTTGTTGTCGAACTCGAGCGTGCAGATCGAGTGTGTGATGCCCTCGATCGAGTCGGACAGGCAGTGCGTAAAGTCGTACATGGGATAGATGCACCACGTGTCGCCGGTGCGGTGGTGGGCGGCGTTGACGATGCGGTAGAGCACCGGGTCGCGCAGGACGATGAACGGCGAGGCCATGTCGATCTTGGCGCGCAGGGTGCGCGAGCCTTCGGCGAACTCGCCGGCGCGCATGCGTGCAAAGAGGTCGAGGTTCTCATCGACGGAACGCTCGCGCCAGGGGCTGTCTTTGCCTGGCTGCGTCAGCGTGCCGCGGTACTCGCGCATCTCTTCGGGGCTCAGATCGCAGACGTAGGCCCTGCCCAGTTTGATGAGCTGCACGGCGTAATCATGGAGCCGGTCGAAATAGTCGGAGGCGTAGTACAGCCGGTCGTCCCAGTCGAAGCCCAGCCAGCGGATATCCTCCTGGATCGACTCGACGTACTCCACGTCTTCTTTCACCGGGTTGGTGTCGTCGAAGCGCAGGTTGGCCAGCCCGCCGAACTCTTGGGCGATGCCAAAGTTGAGGCAGATCGACTTGGCGTGGCCGATGTGCAGGTAGCCGTTGGGCTCGGGCGGGAAGCGGGTATGCACCCGGCCGCCGTACTTGCCGGTCTTCAGGTCCTCGGTGACGATGTCGCGGATGAAATCCGATGCTGGAGCATCGTTGGTGGTTGTCATAATACTTGCTCCTTGTATGCCGATAATCGCTATGCTCAGCCTGGTACGACAGCCGCACTTGGCGCTGCCACTGCCGGCCAACCCGCTAAAAAGAACCCCCCAGAAGGCCCCACTCCGGTCATACGCGAAGCGCTGTACCCGGATCGCACGCCTGCCCAGACAAGTATGGTAGTAGTACTAATTCCCCGTGTCGGGGGAACGGTAGGGGGTCTCCTGCCTGGCCAGCAGCTCTTCGGCCCGCCGCAGCCGGGCGACGACCTCATCGCGCCCCAGCAGCTCGAGCGTGCCGAAGAGCGGTGGGGCGACGGTGCGGCCGGTCACGGCGACGCGGATCGCGCCGAAGAGCTGGCCCACTTTGAGGCCCAGCGCCTCGGCGAGCGGCCGCAGCGTCGCTTCGAGCGCCTGCTCGCTGAAGGGCTCGACGGCCTCGAGCGCGTCGCGGGCGGCGTCGAGGGCGCGCAGCGTGTCTTCGCGCGTCATCTTTTTCTGGATGAGCAGCGCCGGGTCGTACTCGGCCGGCTCGCGGAAGGCGAAATCGACCAGCGCGGGCGCGTCGTTGAGCGTGGTGATGCGCTCCTGCACCAGCCGCGCCACGCGGAGGGCGTCGCTGGGGCCGACGATGATGCCCGCGCGCGCCAGCACCGGTTCTAGTCGCCCGGCCAGGTCCTCGAGCGTGAGCTGGCGGATGTAGACGCCGTTCATCCAGGCGAGTTTGTCGTAGGAGAACACCGCCGGCGACTTGCTGATGCCGCCAATGTCAAAGGCGGCGATGGCCTGTGCCCGCGAAAAGAGCTCTTCCTGCTCGCCGTACGACCAGCCGACGAGCGCGAGGTAGTTGAACAGCGCCTCGGGCAGGTAGCCGGCCTGCTTGAATTCGTGCACCATCACCAGGTAATCGCGGCCGTCGGGGCCCTTCTCTTTGCGCTTGCTGAGCTTGCCCTTGCCCGTCGGGTTCAGGATCAGCGGCAGGTGCGCGAACACCGGCGGCTCCCAGCCGAACGCTTGGTAGAGGAGCACGTGGCGCGGCGTGGAGGGGATCCACTCGTCGCCGCGCATGACGTGGCTGATCGCCATCAGGTGGTCGTCGACGATGTTGGCCAGGTGATAGGTTGGAAAGCCGTCCGACTTGAGCAGGACCAGGTCGTCGAGCGTGCGGTTGCTGACGGTGATGTCGCCCCGGATGGCGTCATGGAACGTCGTCTGCCCCTCGAGCGGCACGCGCAGGCGGATGACCGGCGTGATGCCCTGGGCCTCATACTCGGCGATCTGGCGCTGCGTCAGCTCGCGGCAGGCGCGGTCGTAGCCTGGCGTGGCGCCTGCGCGCCGCTGCTCTGCGCGCAGGGCGCTGAGCCGCTCGGGCGTGCAATAGCAGGGGTACGCCGCGCCTTTGGCCAGCAGCCGGTTGGTGTGCTCCTGGTAGAGCGCGACGCGCTCCGACTGTGTGTAGGGCCCGAACGGCCCGCCGGCGTCGGGGCCTTCGTCCCAATCGAGGCCCAGCCAGCGCAGGCCTTCCAGCAGGTCGTGCAGCGCGCCGGGGCGGTAGCGTGTGCGATCGGTGTCTTCGATACGCAGCACGAAGGTGCCGCCGGTATGGCGTGCGTACAGCCAGTTGTACAGCGCGGTGCGCGCGCCGCCGACGTGAAAGCTGCCCGTCGGGCTGGGCGCATAGCGCACGCGCACCCGTGGCTCGGCCACACTCTCCTCCCGCGCACGCGGCGTATGGGCCACGTGCGACGGTATATTATAGCACAAAACGGCTGTTCCGTCTTGGAGGAATCGCCTGCCGTCAATGGGGGCCATGTGCTTGTAGTACGGGAGAGCGGATGCTGGGGGAGACACCTGACACAGCGATTCCTCTGGCGGGAAGGCGACAGGCAAAAACCCAGTCAGGGGCCTACCCTGTGGCGTGGGCAAGCTCCTTGCCGGGTTTTTTGCCAATTAGCCACCCGCCAGGGAAATTGGTATGTCAGGTGTCTGCCAGGCGCGGCTCTTGGGTGTACCGTCGTCAGTCGACGACTTCTCGGGGCTGGTGGTAGAGGGCGACGCTTTCGACGAGGCCGAGGCCGAGGAGGGTGGTGATGAGCGAGCTGCCGCCGTAGCTGATGAGCGGCAAGGGCAGGCCGGTGACGGGGAGGAGTCGTACGTGGAAGCCGATGTTGATAAAGATCTGGACAAAGATCATGGTGAAGACGCCGGTGGCGATGAGGCGGCCGTAGGCGTCGGCGGCTTTGGCGCCGATGTGGATGATGCGCATGAGCAGCCCGGTGAAGAGGCCCAGCAGCAGCATCGAGCCGACAAAGCCCAGTTCTTCGGCGAGCACGGCAAAGATATAGTCGGTGTGGCGCACGCGCAGGAAGGAGAGCTGGCTCTGCGTGCCCAGGCCGAGCCCTTTGCCCCACAGGCCGCCCGAGCCGATGCCGATGAGGGCCTGCAGCACGTTGTACAGCTTGTCGTCGGAGACGGAGTCGGGCTTGACGAACATCATGATGCGATCCTGGGCGTGGTCGGGCATGACCGTCCACGCGAGGGGGGCGAGCACGATGACCGTCAGGGCCATGATCACGATGTGTTGCGGGCGCAGGCCGGCCACAAAGAGCATGCCGGCCCAGACGGCAAAGAGGACGGCGGCGGTGCCCAGGTCGGGCTCGGCGGCGATGAGCCCGACGAGGGGCGCGATGAGCAGCAGCGACACCAAGAGCGCGGACCCCTGCTTGACCTGCTCCTCGTGGTCGGCCAGGTAGCGCGCCATGAAGAGGATGAGGACGATCTTGGCCAGCTCCGAAGGCTGCACGTTGACGACTACCAAGTTGAACCACGACTGGGCGCCAAAGACGGTGTGGCCGATGATCTGTACGCCGGCGAGTAGGACCAGGATGCCGGCGTACATCATCCAGCGCAGCGACGCCCAGACGCGATAGTCGAGCAGGCTGACCCCCACGAGGGCGAGCAGGCCGAGTGCCGCAAAGGCTGCCTGGCGCACGGCCGGCAGGTCAGCAAGGGCGACGCCGGCGGCGCGCATGGTGGCCGTGGCGCTCGAGATCAGGAGCACGCCGAGCCCGGCGAGCAGCGCGGTCAGCAGGAGGAGCAGCCAGTCGAAGGAAAGGACCCGCTTGGTGTCGATCAACGTCTCGCCCTTCTTCCGATGATAGGAATGGTGGCCAACAGCCGGCTCTGCTCCCGGCCTTCGGTGATGGTGATTTCGATACCCGACTGATCGATGTCGAGGTGCTCCGAGATGACGGCGATCAGGTCGGCCTTGAGCGCCTGGAGCATTACCGGCGAGATGTCGGCGCGGTCGTGGATGAGCACCAGCCGGAGACGCTCTTTGGCGATGTCTTTGCTACCCACCTCGTCTCTCCCGACGACCTTTTTGATCCAGCTCATGATGCCTCCTGATCGCCTCGAGCGTCAACGGCTACGGAGGGGACGTTATGGTCGGCAAACCTGACAGGTCTCCGAAGACCTGTCAGGTTTCGGCTAGTAGTCCGTCGCACTGATTTTGATGGGCTGCGACGCCCACGAAGCCGCCTAGGGCGGCCAAGGGGGGGCTAGGCTACGCCCATCAGAATCAGTGCGACAGACTACTACTCGCTGCCCTTGCGCTGCGGCCCGATGAGGCGCCGCAGGCGGTCGAGCAGGTTGCCTGAGCTATCGAAGACCATGAACGGCACGTCCTCGCCCAGCATCCGCCTGGCGATGTTGCGGAAGGCCTGGGCTGCAGGCACCGCGGTGTCGTGCGCCACGGGCGAGCCCTTGTTGGTGGAGACGATGATGTGCTCGTCTTCGGGGACGATGCCCAGCAGGTCGACGCGCAAGATTTCCAGCACGTCGGTCACGTCGAGCATGTCGCCGCGGCGCACCATTTCGGGCTTGATGCGGTTGATGATGAGCTTGGCCGGCCCCTTCTCGCCGGCCTCGATGAGGCCGATGATGCGATCGGCGTCGCGCACCGCGGAAACCTCGGGCGTGGTGATGATGACGACCTCGTCGGCGCCGGCGACGGCGTTCTGGAAGCCCTGCTCGATGCCGGCGGGCGAGTCGATGAGCACATAGTCAAAGTCGGGCCGCAGTTGGTGGCAGAGATCGATCATCTGGGCTGGGCTGACGGCTGTCTTGTCGCGCGTCTGTGCTGCTGGCAGCAGGTAGAGCTCCGAGAGGCGCTTGTCGCGGATGAGTGCTTGGCGCAGGCGGCAGCGTCCCTCGACGGCGTCAACGAGATCATAGACCACGCGGTTCTCGAGCCCCATGACCACGTCGAGGTTCCGCAGGCCGATGTCGGCGTCGATGGCGACCACGCGTTGGCCGAGCAGCCCGAGCGATACGGCGAGGTTGGCGGTCGTCGTTGTCTTGCCGACGCCGCCTTTGCCCGATGTGATGGTGATGACTCTCGCTGCCACGGTGATGCCTCCTTGGCCCGAAACCTGACAGGGCTCCAAAGGCCTGTCAGGTTTCAGTCGCGAATGGTCCAGGGCTCGACGACGATGGTGCCGTCGCGCACGAAGGCTTGTTCGGGCGCCAGGGGCCGTTCCGGCCGGCCTTCGGGCGCGCGCGCGATGTGGGGGCCGATGCGCAGTTGCATCGGCGCCAGGTATAGGGCGCAGACGACGGCGTTCTCGTCGCCCATGGCACCGGCGTGGACGATGCCGCGCACTTTGCCCCACACGATCACGTCGCCGCCGGCGATGATCTCGGCGCCGGCGTTGACGTCGCCGATCACAGCGACGTGTCCCTCGTGGCGTGCGACCTGGCCCGAGCGCAGTGTGCGGCGCAGCAGGATGCCCTCGACGAAGGGCAGGGTCTTGGCCTCGCCATCGGGGCGGGCTGGCTGCGGCACGACCAGGCCCAGGCCCGCCTCACGTGCGGCAGCTTGCGTCTCGGCGTTGGTCGAGATGACCGAGACGAGCGTCATGTCGTAGCGGGCCAGGGCCGCGGCGGTCTGCTCGAGCTCGGGCTGCAGCACCGTGCGCGCGCCCACGTCCATGAGGACGCGCGCGCCTTTGAAGAACCCTGCTGTGGACCTGAGCCGGGTCTCGAGGCCGGCGACGAGCTCGACCCAGGGGCCTTCGCCTATGGTCAGGGCCACGCCGTCTCTTGTGCCTTTGATAATGACCTGATCTTCGCTCATTGTGTTCGCCTCGTCACTGTGGAGACCTGTCACAGCGATTTCCATGGCGGGCAGGCGATTGGCAAAAACTCCGGCAAAGGCCTGCCCATGCCGCGGCTAGGCCCCCCTACCGTTCCCCCGTCGCGGGGGAATGGGGCTGTCTTCGCCCGTACTGCATCGCTCGCTTGCCGTTTCTTGGCCACACAGGACGCGGTCGAGCGCCCCCATTCCCCCGCGACGGGGGACGGGTAGCGAGGGGCCGTAGCCTGCAGCAGGAGAAACCATCTGTCAGCCGCGGCGCGAGCTGGACCGAGTTTTTGCCAGAAAGCAGGCGCTGGCCACCCGCCAGGGAAATCGGTGTGTCAGGTGCTTTCCTGGCCGACACCTGACAGGTCTCCGAAGGCCTGTCAGGCGTCGGCCAGGTGTGATGCTAGTCTGTCGCTGCAGGCTCAGGCAAGCCAAAGTAGGCACGTAGCAGCGTGGCGCCGATGGGCGCGGCTGTGCCCGAGCCCTCGAGGCCGACCACCGATTCGCTGCCTTCGAGCAGCACGAGCACGGCGACCTCGGGGTTCTCGACGGGCGCAAAGGCCATGAACCAGGCGTGCGAGGGCCGCTTGCCTTCGGCATCACGCTCGCCGATTTCGGCGGTGCCGGTCTTGCCGGCCACCGCAATCCCGGGCAGTTGGGCGGTCGGCGCTGTGCCGACGGGGCCTTCGACGACCCGGCGCAGCCCTTCGCGCACGATGGCGAGCACTTCAGGCGATACGTCGAGCGTGCGGATGACCTTGGGCTCGAAGGGACGCACGACGTTGCCGTCGGCGTCGACAATCTCGCGGATCACCTGGGGCCGGTAGAGGGTGCCGCCGTTGGCGACGCTCGACAGGGCGTTGATCAACTGCAGCGGTGTGACCAGGACGAAACCCTGGCCGATGGCCGCGTTGTAGGTGTCGCCGGTCGTCCACGATTCGTTGTAGTTGAGGCGCTTGTACCTGGCGGTGGGCACGAGGCCGTTCGCTTCGCCCGACAGCTCGACGCCGGTGGGCGCGCCCAGGCCGAACATGTGGGCATAGCGCACCAGGTTGTCGAGCCCGAGCCCGGCAAAGTCCTCCCAGCCGCCGGTCATTTGGTAGAAGAAGATGTCGCACGACTGCTCCAGTGCGCCGATGACGTTGACGTTGCCGTGGCCCCAGTGGTACTGGCTGATCCAGCAGTAGAAGGGCCAGATGGCGCCGAAGGACTCGAGGTTCATGATGCCATCGCAGCGGAAGGTCGTGTTGGTGGTAATGACGCCTTCCTGCAGGCCGGCAGAGGCGGGGACGATCTTGAAGGTCGAGCCAGGCGGGTACTGGCCGGCGATGGCTCGGTCGAACATGGGCAGCGTGGGGTCATTCGTCAACTGCGCGTACTCGTCGACTCTGCCCTGGGCGAAGATGTTGTTGTCGTAGCTGGGGAGAGACACCAACGACAGGAGCTCACCGGTCTTTGGCGACATGACGATGGCGACGGCTGCCTTGCTCTTGGCTGCGGTCATGCCGGCGCGCAGGGCCTGCTCGGTGCGGGCTTGTAGGGCACGGTCGAGGGTGAGGATGAGGCTGTGCCCGGGTTGGGGGGCTTCATAGTCGAGGTCGGCGACCTTGCGGCCGTAGGCATCGACTTCGATGAAGCGCCGGCCGCGGTGGCCGTGGAGCTCGGCCTCCATGGTGCTTTCGAGGCCCGCATAGCCGACGAGGTCGTTCTGGGTGTAGTCGCTGTTGGGCTTGGAGAGGTACTTTTGCAGCGTCTCGGGCCCGATGCGCCCCATGTAGCCCAGGATGTGGGCAAAGAGGGAGCCGTCAGCGTACTGGCGTGTTGGCTGGATCTCGACGGTCACGCCGGGCAGGCTGGGCAGGTCCTCCATCACGACAAAGGCCAGTTGGCGGCCGATGTTTTCGGCCAGCGGGTAGGCCTCGAAGGGGCGCTTCTCGGCGGCGGCGAACATGCTCTCCAGGTCGCGCGTCGGCGCAGGCGCGGCGAGGGCCCGGTCGCTGGGGAGCGAGGCGACGGGCAGCGAGACGCTGGCGGAGACGGGTATCCCGAGCAGACTCGACAGGCGCTCCTGGATGGCCCGGACCTGCTCAGGGCTATCGGGCAGGCGGGCCGAAACCAGCGATACCACATACTTGGGCACGTTGGTGACCAGGAGTTGGAGGTTGCGGTCGTAAAAGACGCCGCGAGGCGCGTCGACGGCCTCGACGCGGAAGCGCAGGTTATCGGCGCTCTCCTGGTACTCCTGGCGGTGGACGATCTGCAACTGCCAGAGCTGCACGGCCAACACCAGGAAGGCCGCCAGGACAGCGACGCGCACGACGAGCAGGCGTAGCCTGACTTCCCATGGGCTCATGGGTTCACCAACCGGGTTCCTGGAGGGCTGTCTGACGGTTCAGCAGGCCCGCCAATGGGTAGAGCAGCGCGGTCAAGCCCAGGTTGAGTAGGGTTGCCGGCAGGACCACGGCGGTTAGGAGCAGGCCCCAATCGAGCGGCCAGCCGGAGGCCCTGAGGATCCACACACAGGCGCCCTGCTGCAGGATAGTGCACAGCATGCTCATCCCCGGCAGGAGCAGGGTGTGCTCGCTGGGTATCAGCGCTGCGCCCAAGCCGGCGATGGTGCCGGCCGCAGTAAGTGCAACGGTATGCATGCCGAATGGTCCGCCCGAGAGCAAGTCGAGGGCGATGCCGCCCACCAAGCCCCACGCAGCCCCTTGCGTGGGCCCGCGCACGAGCGCCCAACAGACGACGGCCGCCAGCATCAGGTCTGGCTGGACGTGGGCCAGCGCCAGGTGCGGCATGAGCGTCACCTGTAGGAGCGCCAGGAGCAGCAACACAGGTATACTCAGGTAGCCTCTGATGGTCACCCCCAGGTTCGTAGTGGGCGCTTGAGCGCCTTGACCCCTGCGGACTGGCGCCACGTCGGAGGGTCAAGGCGCTCAAGCGCCCACTACGAACCCATTGCACATGGCGACTATTGACACAGCCCTACTATGGCGCCACGGTTGGCCCCGGCGCATCGACGCCGATGGGCGTGAAGTAGCGGACGACGATCACCATCTCGAGCCGGCCGAAATCGACGGCCGGTCTCAAGGTGGCCTCCTGGAACATATCGACATCGCGCCGGCGCACCTCGTCGATCTCGCCGATGAGCAGGCGGCGTGGAAAATTGCCGCCGAGGCCCGAGGTCAGCACGAGGTCGCCCTGTTGGGCGATGCCGTCGGTCTGCGCCATCAGGCCCATGACGAGGGTGGTGCCGGTCGCCTCCTGCATGCCGCGCACGACGCCGGTGGCCCGCGAGCGCTGTACCAGGGCGCTGACGTTGCTCGTCGAGTCGGTCAACAGCCTGACCGTGGCCGAGGTGGGACGCACTTCGGCGATCTGCCCCACGAGGCCGCGGGCGGTGATGACGGCCATGCCGGGCTCGACCCGATCCTGGCTGCCGCGATCGATGGTCAGAAAGTGGAGCAGGTTGCTCGGGTCGCGGCCGATGACTTCTGCGGCCAGCAGGTCAGCCTGCGGGCCAAAGATCTCGGGCGTTTGGTCTTTCAGGTTCAACAGCTCGCGCAGGTTGGCGTTCTCGATCTCGATCTCGCGCTGCAGCGAGAGCCGGTAGGTCAGCTCGCCGACCTGCTGCTGCAGGCGCTGGTTTTCGCCTCGCAGGGTCTGCAGGTCGTGCGGTATCTGCGTGATGCCGACTAGCCCACGGATGAGCGACTGCACGGCATACTGCACGGGCACAAAGCCCAGCGAGACGCCGCTTTCGACGGGCACCAATGACCCTGTCGAGCCGAGTACCAGGACGGCGAGGCTCGCGATGAGGATGATCAGGAGCAGCGGCCAGCTCCGCAGTCCCTTCATCTTGATACCTAGCGCCGCAGTCCGCTGCGCTGCGCAGAGAGCAGCATGGCGCGCTGCGCGTCGGAGAGTTCGAGGAGCTTGGCCCCGCCGCGTACCACGCAGGTGACCGGGTCGTCGGCGCGGTAGACGCGCATGCGGGTCTCTTCGCTCAGGCGTTCGGGCAGCCCCTGCAGCAGCGAGCTGCCGCCCGACATGGCGATGCCCTGCTCCATCAAGTCGGCCACCAGCTCGGGTGGCGTTTCGTCGATGGCGCTCTTGATGGTATCGATAATGGCAGTCAACGGCGCCTTGAGCGCCTCGCGAATCTCGACGCTCGAGACTTCGACCGATTCGGGCAGGCCGGTGATGAGGTTGCGGCCGCGGATGGTCATGCGCTGTTCCTCGGCCAGGGGATAGGCCGAGCCGATGGCGATTTTGGTCCGCTCGGCCATGCGCTCGCCGATGAGGAGGTTGTACTTTTGGCGGGCGTACTGGATGATCTGATCGTCCATCTCGTCGCCTGCCATGCGTATGGAGCGGCTGACGACGACGCCGTTCAGCGAGATGACGGCGACCTCGGTGGTGCCGCCGCCGATGTCGACGATCATGCTGCCGACGGAGTCGGTGATCGGCAGGCCGGCGCCGATGGCCGCTGCCTTGGGCTCTTCGATCAGATAGACCTCACGCGCGCCGGCCCTGCTGGCCGCGTCGTGGACGGCGCGCCGCTCGACCTCGGTGACGCCGCTGGGGACGCCGACGGAGACGCGAGGCCGCGGAGTAGGGATGCGTACACGCTCGTGGACTTTGTTGATAAAGTAGCGGAGCATTTTCTCGGTGATATCAAAGTCCGAGATCACGCCATCGCGGAGTGGCCGCACGGCGACGATGTTGGCAGGGGTCCTGCCGACCATCTCTTTGGCCTCAGCGCCGATGGCCATCACCTTCTTGGTCCTCTTGTCGATAGCGACGACGGAGGGCTCGTGGATGACGATGCCTTGCCCTTGGACGAGGACGAGCGTAGAGGCGGTGCCCAGGTCGATGCTGATATCGCGCGAAAAGAGGCCAAGGAGAGAACTCACAGGGCTCAACACCAGGATGCTCCTCTCTTACCTGTGGATGCTGCATCGATTATACCACAAACATGTTGAACATGCGAAGTAAAGGCGTCTGTGGTATACTTGCGGTCTGCCGGGGTAGCAGCAATACCTTTCGAATAGGGTGGCGACCGTAGTAACGACTTTAGTCGCCTTCACAGTGGCGGCCAAGTTGGCATCGCTGCGCCGCCTGCTTAGCCCCGGCGCGCCGAGCGACAAGCGTCACGACCGCCGGCAGGCGCAGGCGGCTGTCCATGTGACGACGACTAAAGTCGTTACTACGATGCGCCCGTTACTTGAAATGCATTGCCCTCAGGAGAGCATCCATGTCGCGTCGCACACGCGTGTTGGGCCTGTGTGGTATCGCCGTTCTGCTCGTAGCCATCGCCGGCCTGGCCCGCTGGGCTGCGCCGGCGACGCCGGGCAGCGTCGTGGCCGCTGTGCCCCCGGCAGCGCAAGAGAGCGCACGGGCGGCGCTGGCGCAGGCAGGCTACGTGGGCGCGTCAGACCCGGTGTGGGCGGCGGCCCAGGCTGAGTGGCGCGGGCCGGGCACCTATCGCCTGTTCTTCGCTGCGCCCTCCGCGCAGGGCAGCAGCGATGTGTTCGCCGCCCAGGCGCAGGTGGGCGTCGACGGGCGCGTCAGCCGGCTGGCCCAGGCGACTGCAGTGACCGAGACGCCGGCCGGGGATGAGGGCGCGCCGGTGGCCGCGGCAGGCTGGCTGGCCTTTGCCACGCAGGTCGCCGGCCGCTACCAGAGCGTCACCTGCGTGCCGCTGGCCGACCTCGCCGCGCCGCAGGTCTATGTGTTCGACCACCCTGTCGACGACGTGGCACTGAGCTGGCAGCCAGGGCTTGGGGGCGGGCACATGACCCTGGCCGTGGCCGCGCTGCAGGGCGGCGAGGCTGTGAGCGTGAGCGTAGACCCGGCGGCGCAGCGCGTGGAGCCGGCTGGGGCTGCGCTGCAGTGCGTGCCGCCGGCCCAGGGGGGGCAGGCCTGGCTGCCGAACCTGGTGAGCCGCGTGCGCGAGCTGCCGTTTGTGGGGCCCGAAAAGATCGCCTTTCTGGAGAATGTCTTCTTTACAGTGGTCGACTGGGTGAACCGCCTGCGCCACGGCGCGCCGGCGGCCGTGGCGCAGCAGACGGCGGCGCCAACGCCTTCGCCGCAGCCGGCCACGGCGACGCTGCAGGCGACGCCGGCGGGCGGGACGGCCGAGACGGCTACGCCCGAAACTACGCCCACGGTGGCGCCGACGCCGCAGGGCACGGAGTTGGCCGATGGCATCGTGTGGCGGGGCAGCGTCGAGCCCGACCCGGCACGGCCTTTCGCCAAGGTAGAGGTGGTCGAGATCGACCCCAGCCTGCTGCAGATCAAGATGGTGCCCGGCACCATCGAACCGCACCCGTCGACCGGGCTGGTGGGCAGCGGCGTGATCCCCAAGGGCGATTGGGGAGCGCTCGTTGCAGCGTTCAACGGCGGCTTTGCGGCCATGCATGGCCAGTTTGGCATGATGGTGGACCGCAAGGTGTACCTGCCGGCGCGTGATGGCATTGCCACCCTCGCCGTCTATGAGGATGGCTCGCTGCGCATCGGCACCTGGGGCCGCGACCTGACCCTGACGCCCGATATGGTCTCCTACCGGCAGAACTGCCCGCCGCTGATCGAGAACGGCACCGTCACCGCCGAGACGGGCAAGCTGACGCTGTGGGGGCTGTCGGTGTCCGACGAGGTCTACCTCTTCCGCTCGGGGCTGGGCGTGACGCAGGATGGCCGGCTGGTGTACGTCTGCGGGCGCTCGCTTTCGGCCTATACCCTGGCGCGCGCGCTGCAGATGGCCGGCGCCTGGTACGCCATGCAGCTCGATATCGACGAGTACCACGTGGTGTTCATGACCTACGACGTGCAGCCCGGCCAGGATGGCGGCGAGCCTGTCGTCACCGGCCGCAAGCTGCTCGACAACATGCACGGCTTTGGCGGCTGCTTTCTGAGCCCGTTCCAGCTCGATTTCTTCTATCTGCTGCGCCGCCCGCAGCCACTGGCGCAGGCGGTGCGCCTGGCCGAAGCGCCGCCGCAGCCAACGCCGCCCCCGGCAGCGCCGCTGGAGCCGCTGCCCGGCACCATCGCTTTTGCCTCGAGCCGCGCGGGCAACTGGGACCTGTACGCGCTGCGCCCCGGCCGGCCCGACAGCCTGCAGCGCCTGACGGATGACCCGGCCGATGACCTCTATCCGGCCTGGTCGCCCGATGGCCGCAGCCTGGCCTTCGCCTCGCGGCGCGACGGCAACTTGGAGGTCTATGTGCGCGATGCCGCTGGGATGCAGCGGCGGGTGACGGCGCAGCCCTCGGAGGAATGGGCGCCTTGCTGGTCGCCCGACGGCAGTCGGCTGGCCTACCAGTCGGACCGCAACGGGCAGTCGGATGTCTATGTGGCGGCGCTCGATGGCACGGGCGAGACGCGGCTGACGCCGGTGGTCGGCAATCACGAGGCGCCCGACTGGTCGTCCGATGGCCGCACCTTTGTCTTCGACTCGGATCAGGAAACGGCGGGAGCGGTGGCAGCGTCGATCAGCCTCTATCTCATGGACGCCGACGGCAGCCGGCACCGGCCGCTGGTGGCCAACGCCGAGTCGCCGCGCTGGTCGCCCGATGGCGAGCAGATCGCCTTCACCAGTCGCCGCAGCGGCCGCTGGCAGGTCTATGTCGTCAACGCCGGCGGCTCGGGCCTGCGCCAGGTGACCGCCGGCGCCTGGGATGCCCGCTACCCGGCCTGGTCGCCCGATGGCCGCTGGCTGGCCTTTGCCGGCAACGAGGCGGGCCACTGGGAGGTCTACGCCATCCCGGCCGCGGGCGGCGCGCCGCTGCGCCTGACCTACGGTGATGGCGACAGCTCGTATCCCGCCTGGGGGCCGTAGCCGTGGGATCGTGCCGCGTAGTCTGGGAGCCGTGAGTATTCGGGCTGTCATTGCGAGCGCGGCGAAGCGATCTCCAATGACCGACGTGGAGTTGCCTCGCTTCGCTCGCAACCTGGGGATTGCTTCGTCGGCGGCTGTGGCCGCCTCCTGCTCAGGACGTAGGCCGCCGCACCGTAGGCCCGCATGTCGCCGCGGGGCTCTTCTGCGCGGCACGATGCCGCGGCTACAGTACGACGTCATCCGCTTGGCACAGGGTTCCGCGAACTCTGGGGTACTCGCAATGACAGGCCAAGGCTCTGTGCTGGGCCCATGCCGCTCATAGAGTTGGAGACTGACACTCCATGATGTATCGTTCGGGCCGCGTGGCCGGCCGCGGGTCGCCCAGGCAGGCGCGCACGGCCTGGTGGCGCCACGCAGTGGCCGTGCTCGCCGCCATCGCCTACGTGAGCGTGGCGGTCCTCGGCGCGCGGGCGCTCTGGGGCCGTTGGCAGACGGCCCGCTATCAAGAGCGGGGCATTGCTTTCGGCGCCGGGGCGCTCCCCGCCGCCGGCGGCGTCGACCCCTGGGGCGTCAACACCGCCCTCGAGCAGCACGCCGAAGAGCAAGCCCTGGGCCGCTCGCTCGACCTGCTGGCCGCCGGCGGCTTTCATTGGGTGCGCCAGCGCTTCCTCTGGGCCGAGATCGAGCCGGCCCATGGCAGCTATTGCTGGGAGCGCTGGGATGCCATCGTGCGCGAGTGCTCGGCGCGCGGCCTGCAGATCGTCGCCGTGCTCGACACCTCGCCAGCCTGGGCGCGCGCCCCCGAAGACGCGGGCAACCCGCTGGCGCCGCCGCACGACCCGGCCGACCTCGCCGCCTTTGCCCACGCCCTGGCCGTGCGCTATGGCGCCAGCATCGACCACTACCAGGTGTGGGACCAGCCCAACATCTCCCCCCATTGGGGCGAGCGCGATATCGAGCCGTCGCAGTATCTGGCGCTGCTGCGCGACTCCGGCCAGGCCATCCGTGAGGCCGACCCCGGCGCCACCGTGGCCGCGGCGGGCCTGGCGCCGACGCTGGAGGCGGGTGGCCGCAACCTCAGCGAGCTCGCCTTCCTGCGCGCCCTCTACGAGGCCGGCGGGCGTGATGATTTCGATGCCGTCGCCGCCATGTCGTACGGCTTTTGGTCGGGCCCCGACGACCGCGTTGTGGACCCGGCCACCCTCAACTACTCGCGGCTGATCGCCGTCCATGAAGAGATGGCGCGGCAGGGCGACGGCGCCAAGCCCTTGTGGGCCGTGACCTGGGGCTGGAATGCCCTGCCCGAGGGTTGGCAGGGGCGGCCCTCGCCGTGGGGGAGCGACGAGGCGGCGAAGCAGCACGCGCGCGACCTTGACGCCATCGAACGCGCCCGCCAGGAATGGCCCTGGCTGAGGCTGATGTGCTACGCCGCCTGGCAGCCCGCCGCGCCGGCCGACGACCCGGTGTGGGGGCTGGCGCTGCTCAGCCCTCAAGGCACGCCCGGCCCCCTCTACAGCCGCCTGCAGGCGCTGTCGCGTGCGCCGCAACCGCTCTACCCAGGCCGGCACACGCTGCCGCCGGCACAGGGCGAGGTCGAGCTCCGCTTCTGGGGCAGCCGCGTGGACCTGGTGGGCCCCGGACGCTGGGAGCTCGTCTCGCTGGATGGCCGCCCGCGCCCGGCGAGCGGCGCCACAGCGGTCGCTGTGCGGGGGCTGGCGACGGGCGAGCACCGCCTGCTGCTCCGCGTTGCCGATGCGACGGCGGCGCTGCAGGTGGCCGTCTCGCGCGAGCGAGGGCCCTGGCTGCCCGCCGGGGCGGCGCTGGCCCTCATCGCCGGTGGCTTGCTGGCCACCGCCGGCCTGTGGTGGCTGCTGCGGCCCTACCCCTGGCGGGCGTGGCATGCCTGGGCGCTGGCGACCTACTGCGGGCTCTCGCCTTGGGCTGCCTTTAGCGTGGGCCTCACCGCGCTGGCGCTCCTCGCCCTGGCGCCGCACTGGCTGCTCGCCCTGGCTGCGCTGGGGCTGCTGGCCTGGCTCGTCGCCGCTCGCCCCGATGCGGCCCTCATGCTCGCCGTCTTGCTCGTGCCCCTGGCGCCCCTGCAGCGGGCCTTTGGGCCGCTGCGCTTCTCGTACCTCGAGCTGGTGACCCTGCTCGCCGTGGCGGCGCAGGCAGTGCGCGAGTTGTACCGTCTGCTGCAGCGGCCGCCCGACCTATCCTGGCACCGGGCGCTGCCCGGGCACCTGCGCGCCGCGCTGCGCCGCGTCAACGCGCTCGACGCCGGCATGGCGCTGCTCGTGGGCACGGCCCTGCTTTCGCTGGCCGCGTCGGACGTGCTGCGCGTCAGCCTGCGCGAGCTCAGGGTGGTCGTGCTGCAAGCAGCCTTCCTCTACTGGCTGCTGCGCCAGGCGCGCCTCGATCGGGCGGGCATCCTGCGCCTGGCCGACGTCCTCGTGCTCGGCGCCACAGTAGTCGCGCTGCAGGGGCTCTACCAGTATGCCTTCACCCAGCAGGTCATCGTGGCCGAAGGCGTGCGCCGCGCGCGCGGCATCTATGGCTCGCCCAACAACCTGGCGCTGGTGCTGGGGCGCGCCCTGCCGGTGATGCTGGCCATGCTGTTCGCCGCGCCGCGCGGCCGGCGGCGCTGGCTGTACGGCGCGGCAGCGCTGCCCGCTGGGTTGTGCCTGATCCTGACCTTCTCCAAGGGCGCGCTCCTACTGGGCCTGCCGGCGGCCATCCTCGCCATCGGGCTGCTGGCGGGCCGGCGCGCCCGTGTGGCCGCCGCTGGGCTGGCGCTGGCGGGCGTGCTGCTGCTCGTGCCGGTGCTGGGCACGGCGCGCTTTCGCTCGCTCGTCTCGCTGCAGGGCACCAGCCTGCTGCGCGTCAAGCTCTGGGAAGCGTCGTGCGACATGGCGCTGGACCACCCCTGGCTCGGCGTCGGCCTCGACAACTTTCTCTATCACTACCCGGACTATATCCGGCCCGAGGCCATGGCCGAGCCGGACCTCTCGCACCCGCACAACTGGCCGCTCGACTTTTGGCTGCGCCTGGGGCTGCCCGGCCTCGCCGCCTTCCTCTGGCTGGCCCGGAGCTTTTTCCGGCGCGCCCTCCGCCTCTGGCGCCGCCGCGCCGACCCCGCGCTCACCGCGCTCACCATCGGCCTCATCGCCGCCATGGTCGACATGCTCGCCCACGGCCTCATCGACGCCGCCTTCTTTGTCGTCGAGCTGGCGGCGCTCTTTGCCCTTCTCGTCGGGCTGCTGCGGGCCATGGAAGAGGCTGCCTGACAGGCGCCCCGCTTCGCGATGCAGAGGGTCATCGCCATCACGAAGCACTAGCCCCGATGCTGCCCAAGTGGGCAGGCCTCCCGCGTGCCAGACGCCGAGTGCCCTCACCCCCGGCCCCTCTCCCACTGCGGGGGAGAGGGGAGGTGCCCGCGCCGCGTATCGTCGAAGACCAACGGCGCCTTGCTGCAGACGTGTGACCGGCGCATCCCCCCCTCTCCCCCGCAGTGGGAGAGGGGTCGGGGGTGAGGGCACTCAAAGCAGCGCAGTGGCCTGGTTGCGCGCCTTGTTCGAACTGTATTGAGCCGAGCCCCCCTTGGGCGCCATAGGCGGCTTGTGGGCGTCGTAGGGCGACGATTCGGCCGCCTGGGGCCTTCGCAGGAGTACTTGACCAGTGTTCTACCCCGGCCACTGTGCCCACAGCCAAAGGGCGGCCATGGCGTTAGCCGCCTCGATCTATCTCCTCGCCCCACACGTAGGCCGGACTTCTCAACCCGGCATCGCCGTTATGCCGCCCCCGCCTGCTCCACGCCGCCACTGGCACGCGCCGCCGTCCGCCCCCCTTTCGCGTTTTCGTCGCCTTCGCGTTCTCGTGGTCCGAACCCTCCGTGCCCCCCTTGGCGCCTTTAACTGCTTTGTTAGTTGGCGAGTCCTCCACAGCCTCGGCGCCATTGCCAAGGCGGTGGCGGTTCCCGAACCGCCCCTACAAGGCCCATTCGGCGCTGAGTCTGTGGTTCAAGAGCTGCGGACGCTGCTGCGAGCCACCCGCGCGTTCGCACATCGTTGACAGTCAGCCGCTTTGCGGTATACTGGAGCGCTGGATCAAGGAAACCAGACAGGAAGGGCACATGAGAATACTCATCACTGGCGGCGCCGGCTTTATCGGTTCCCATCTCTGCGATCGCCTCTTGGCCGACGGCCACGAGGTCATGGCCATCGACAACCTGATCACCGGCAGCACCCGCAACATCGAGCACCTGGCCGGGCACGAGCGCTTTCGCTTCATCAAGCACGACGTGACCGAGTACATCTACGTCGAAGGGCCGCTCGACGCCGTGCTGCACCTGGCGTCGCTGCCCAGCCCGGTGGACTATCTCAACGAGCCGATCAAGACGCTCAAGGTCGGCGCTCTGGGCACGCACAAGGCGCTTGGCCTGGCCCGGGCCAAGGGCGCTCGCTTCCTGCTGGCGTCGACCTCCGAAGTGTACGGCGACCCGGCCGTGCACCCGCAGAGCGAGAGTTATTGGGGCCACGTGAACCCGGTGGGCCCGCGCGGCGTCTACGACGAGTCCAAGCGCTTTGCCGAGGCCCTGACCATGGCCTACCACCGCACGCACGGCCTGCAGACGCGCATCGTGCGCATTTTCAACACCTACGGCCCGCGCATGCGCCTCGACGACGGGCGCGTGGTGCCCAACTTTGTCAAGCAGGCGCTCCTCGGCGAGCCGCTGACCGTGTTCGACGACGGGCTGCGCACCCGCAGTTTCTGCTACTACAGCGATCTCGTCGAGGGCATCTGCCGGCTGCTCCGCTCCGACGAGGTCGAGCCGGTGAACCTGGGCAATCCGCACGAGATGACCATCCTCGACTTTGCCCGGCTCATCATCCGCCTGAGCGGCAGCCGCTCCGAGATCCGCTTCGTGACGCCTAACGATCAGCGCACCGCCGATGACCCCAACCGGCGCTGCCCCGATATCACCAAGGCACAGCGCGTGCTGGGCTGGCAGCCTGAGGTGCCCGTGGAGCTGGGCCTGCGGCATACGATCGCGTGGTTCCGCGACCGCCTGGGCTAGGGCGTGTTTGCCAATCCATATGGACCGCGAAGAACGCCAAGGGCGCGAAGGGGGCGCTAAGGCTCACAGTCAGGATTTGCCAACTTGGCGTCTCCTTCGCGTTCTTGGCGCTCTTCGCGGTTCAGAGGTCGTGCCTGCAGTGGCGGGCTGAGCAGTAACGAGGCTCCAAGCCGATTCCGCTATTCAGGAGTTGTGGCAGTGAGAACGAACGGCGAGCAGGCGGCACGGGTGCCCGCCTGGCCCTGGGAGCGGCTGCCCCATGGGCGCTGGCTGGGCCGGCTGGCGTTGGCGGCGCTGGTGCTGTTCTGGGCCTGGGCGCTGGCCGGCCTGCCGCTGACCAACGCGGCGGCGCTGTTGGTGGCGGCCGTCGTCGGCGTGGCCATGCTCTTGTGGCCCGCCCTGGGCCTGGCGCTGCTGGCGGTGGCCGTGCCGTTCGGCTCGCTGCGCAGTATCTCCCTGGGGCCGGCGCAGGTTGGCGCCGCGGAGATGCTGTTGGCCGTCACCGCCGCGGTCTGGCTCGTGCGGCAACTGGCGCGCCGCTCGCTGCGCCCGACCTGGCCGGCCTTTGGCGCCGCCGGGCTGGCGCTCATGGGGGCGATGCTGCTCTCGTTCCTGCCGGCCAGCTCGTTCGCGCTCGCCGTCAAAGAGATGCTCAAGTGGGCCGAGCTGTGGCTGGCGGCCCTGCTGGTGCTCAATGCCGTGGATGCGGCCGGCGCGCTGCTCTTGGCGCTGGGCCTGCTGGCGGCCGGAGCGGCCCAAGGCCTGTTGGGAGCGTACCAGTTCTTCGCCCGCGTCGGGCCGCCCGAGTTCGTGCTCATGGGGCGCTTTATGCGCGCGGCTGGCACCTTCCACCAACCCAACCCCTACGGTGGGTTCTTGGGGCTGACGCTGCCGTTGGCGGTGGGGCTGTTGCTATCGGCCTGGCCCGCTCGGGGGCGCAACCGGCCCTCGGGCGCTGTGCAGCCCCAGCAGGCGGGGGCGTCCGATGCGCCCACGGCGGGCGAGGCGCTGCCCAGCAGGCGGGTGACGCTCGCGATCTGGCTGGCCGCAGCCGTGGGCGGGGGGCTGATCGCCCTCGGGCTTTTTGCCAGTTGGTCGCGCGGCGCTTGGCTGGGGGCAGCCGCGGCGGTGGCGGCGGTCGTGCTGGCCAACGGCGGCCGCTGGCTGCGGGGCGCGCTGCTGGTGGGCGTGCTCGCGCTCTGCCTGTGCCTGCTGGTGTGGGGGCGGGTGCCGCTGCCGGGGGCGCTACAGGAGCGTTTCGGCGGCTTTCTCTCCGACCTGACAACCTTTGACGTCCGTGGCGTCGAGGTCGATGATGCCAACTTTGCCGTCATCGAGCGCGTGGCTCACTGGCAGGCGGCGCTGGCCATGCTCAACGATTATCCCTGGACGGGCCTGGGGCTGGGCAACTATCCCGAGGCCTATGCCAAGTACGCACTGCCGCGCTGGCCCGACCCGCTCGGCCACGCCCACAACTACTACTTTAACATCGCCGCTGAGGCCGGGCTGCCGGGCCTGGCTGCGTACCTCATATGGGTGTTTGGCGGGCTGTGGGTCGCCCTCCTGGCGGTACGGCGCTCGCAGGGCGTGTGGCGGGGGCTGGCGCTGGGGGTGTTGGGGATGTGGGTGCACCTCAGCGTGCACAACCTCTTCGACAACCTGTACGTGCACGGCATGGGCATCACCGTGGGGCTCTTGCTCGGCCTCGCCGCCTGGATCATCGCCCAGGGGCGAAGGCGCGGCCAGAACCCGTAGCCTAGCCCCCTGTGGGCGCCGTAGCCTTGCGGGCCATTGCAGGCGTTCCGGGCGCCTGCCGGCTGATGCGCTGCGCTTTTCTCCGGCTATGGCCCGGAGGGGGAATTCTCGGCGGGTTGTCTGGCCCATGGCGGCCCGCGGGCGGCCATGGGCCAGACAACCCGCCGAGAATTCCCCCAAAAGGGTTCCGTTCCGGCGTCATGCCACGCGCAGGGCACGCAGCGTGAAGCCCGGATAGCAGGCCACCACGTGCAAGTACGGTTGCGGAACTAGCCCCTTGTGGGTGTGGTCTACAAGAGCTGTCGGGTAGGCACCTGGAGGGTCAAGGGGACACGTAATGCCAATCGCTATCCATGGGGTCTAGGGTATGCGGAATTCGCCTGAGGAGCAGGCTCTGAACACGAAGCAGACAGCCCATGAGGGCCTGGTGGCGCGAGCGGTCGCTGCATTTGGCGGCCGGCTGGCAGGCCGTAGCCAGGTGGTCCACTGGTTGGTGGCCAACCGCCGCGAGGCGGAGCGCTTTGTCAAGTTCGGGCTCGTGGGCACGCTGGGCACCGCGGTCGATTTCGGCATCCTCAACGCGCTCATCCTGGGCCTGGCCACGCCCAAGTTTCTCGCCAACACCGTCTCCTTCTCGCTGGCGGCGCTGAGCAACTTTGTGTGGAACCGGCTGTGGACCTTCCCCGAGTCGCGCCGGCGGCCGCTGGGCCGGCAGCTTGCCCAGTTCTTCGCCGTCAGCGCGGGCGGTTACCTCATCAACCAGGCGCTCTTTTTGTCGCTCGACCGCTGGGTCTTCGCCGGTTGGGAGACGCTGGGCTACAACCTGGCCAAGGCGATCGCGGTCGTCGTGGTGCTCTTTTGGAACTTTGGCGTGAATCGAATCTGGACGTATAGAGGCTTATGAGTGCTACGTATCGGAGTCGATTACACCGCGGCTGTGCGCCAGGGTGCGGGCATCGGCCGCTACACGCGCGGCATCATCGGGGCGCTCGCGGCGCAGGATCGCGAGAGTAGCTATCGCCTCTTCGTGGCCGGGCGCGGCGCCCAGGGGCACACGCCCCACGCGCCCAACGTGCGGACGCGCCGGGTGCCGTTGACCGACGTCGAGGCCGCCTGGCTGTGGCAGGACCTGCGCCTGCCGCTTCCGATCGAGCTCTTGCTGGGGCCGCTCGACGTCTTTCATTCGCCCGACTTTGTGCTGCCGCCGGTATGGCGCGCGCGGACCATCGTGACCGTGCACGACCTCTCTTTCTTGCGCGTGCCCGAGCATGCGCACCCGCGCGTGCTGGCCTATCTGTTGCGCAGCGTGCCCCGCGCGGTGCGCCGCGCCGACCTGGTGCTGGCCGTGTCCGAGTGCACGGCGCGCGACCTCGTCGAGTTGCTCGGCGTGCCGCGCGAGCGCGTGCTGGTGATCTGCCCTGGGGTCGACGCGCACTTTCGGCCGGTGGAGGACGCGGATACGCTCACGGCCGTGCGGCGACGCTATGGGCTGGAGCGTCCCTTCATCCTTGGTGTCGGCACGTTGCAGCCGCGCAAGAACTTGACCGGTCTGATCGAGGCCTTTGCGCGCCTCACCGCGCAGCGCTCGCTGCCGCACGAGCTGATCATCGCCGGCCGCGAGGGCTGGCTCTACGAGCCGATCTTTGCGCGGGTGCAGGCGTTGCGGCTGCACGACCGGGTGCGCTTCCTGGGCTTTGTGGCCGACGAGGACCTGCCGGCCCTCTACACCCTGGCCGGCTGCCTGGCCTACCCGTCGTTCTATGAGGGGTTCGGCCTGCCAGCGCTCGAGGCCATGGCCTGCGGCACGCCGGTCGTGGCCAGCAGCACCTCTTCGCTACCCGAGGTCGCCGGCCCGGCCGCGCTGTTGGTGGACCCGCACGATGTGGACGGCCTGGCCGCAGCTCTCGACCGGGCGCTGCATGACGAGCAACTGCGGGCCGGGCTCTGCCGGGCCGGGCGGCAGCGGGCGGCCCAGTTCACCTGGAGGCGAGCGGCGCAGCAGTTGCTGGCGGCCTACCGATCGTTGGCGAGCCACGCCTAGTCGCCGACCTGTCACACCGATTCCCATGGCGGGCGGTTGGGCCGCCTTTCCTGGCAAAGAACCGGTTCGCCGCTGGCCGGCTCGTAGTGCGCACTACGAGCTCGAGCTCAGGCTCGCCGGCCTTCAGCGAGTTCTTGCCAATCGATACGCCGCCAGGGAAATCGCTGTGTCAGGTTTGCTGACAGGCATGTGTGGCTGTTCTCAGATTGGGATCCGAAGCATGCAGATTGGCATCGACTATACGGCCGCCGTACGCCAGGGGGCGGGCATTGGCCGCTACACACGGGGCCTGATCGGCGCCCTGCTGGCGCTGGATTACAAGAGCAGCTACCGGCTGTTCGTCGCCGCGCGCGGGGTGCCGGCCGACGTGCCTGGGGGCGCCAACGTCCGCGCTTGCCTGGCGCCGCTGACCGACCGCGAGACCTCGCTCGTGTGGCAACGGCTGCGCCTGCCGCTGCCCATCGAGCTCTTCCTGGGGCGGCTCGACCTCTTTCACTCGCCCGACTTTGTGCTGCCGCCGGTGCTGCGGGCGCGTACCGTGCTGACGGTGCACGACCTCACCTTCCTGCGCGTGCCGCAGTGCGCCCACCCCGTGCTGCGCGAGTATCTGACGCGCGTCGTGCCGCGCTCGGCGCGCCGCGCCGACCTCATCCTCGCCGACTCGGAGAACACGCGGCACGACGTCATCGAGCTCTTGGGGGTGGCCGACGAGCGGGTGCGCGTGGTCCACCCTGGGGTCGAGGCGCGCTTTGAGCCCGTGGCCGACGCTGAGGCGCTGGCCGGTGTGCGCCGCCGCTATCGGCTCGAGCGGCCGTTCATCCTGGGGCTGGGGACGCTCGAGCCGCGCAAGAACTTTGCCGGGCTGATCGCGGCCTATGCCCAGTTGGCGGCGCGCCGTAGCCTGCCGCACGATCTGATCATTGCGGGCGGCAAGGGCTGGCTCTACGAACCGATCTTTGCGCAGGTGCGCGAGCTGGGCCTTGAAGAGCGCGTGCGCTTTCTGGGCCATGTGGCCGACGCCGACCTGCCGGCCCTCTACACCCTGGCCTCGTGCCTGGCCTACCCCTCGTTCTACGAAGGCTTTGGCATCCCCGTGCTCGAGGCTATGGCCTGTGGCACGCCGGTGGTGACGTCGCACGTCTCCTCGCTGCCCGAGGTTGGCGGCGAGGCGGTGCTCTATGTGGACCCCAACGACACCGAGGGCCTGGCTGCGGGGCTCGACCGGGCGCTCGGCGACGAGGCACTGCGCGCAGCGCTGCGCACGGCGGGCCTCGAGCGGGCGCAGCGCTTCACCTGGGAGGCAGCGGCGCAGGCCCTGCTCGCCGCCTACCACGCTACTTTGGGGGGGTTAGGGCCAATACCTTTCAGAACGGACACACCGTAGTAACGACTTTGATCGTCGTCAGAATGGCGGCCAAGCCGGCATTGCAGCGCTATCCGACGGGTCCGACGCGTCGGATGACAACAGCCGGTGTCGCAGGCATGCACGATTGGCCGCTTGAGACGGGACGACTAGAGTCGTTACTACGGCTGCTGCCTTGTTCGAAAGGTATTGGGGCTAGGGCGCTGGGCCGAAGCGCAGCCCATCAGCCGGCAGTCACCCGGATAGGCTGCCTTGCTCGCAAGACAGACATCATGCCCCGGGGCACCACAAACGATGAAAACGGGGCCTTGCACCGCAGAGGACGCAGAGATCACTCATTCCTCTGCGCTCTCTGCGGTGAATCGGAGCCCCATTAAGTCAGGGTTGCCCCACCCACCCCCCATGAGCTACTCTTCCATCGGCTGGGCCGAGGCGCCGGGCTTGAGCACGGCGACGTAGGGCAGGTTGCGATGGAACTCGTCGACGTCGAGCCCAAAGCCAAAGACAAAACTATCGGGGATGTCGAAGCCGACATAGTCCACCGGGATATCGACCTCGCGCCGGCTGGCTTTGTTGAGCAGCGTGCAGATGCGCAGGCTCTTGGGGCCGCGCTCATGCAGGATGCGCGTGATATAGTGCAGCGTCTGCCCGGTGTCGATGATGTCTTCGATGATCAGCACGTTGCGCCCCTCGATGTTGGCGGCCAGGTCCATGAGGATGCGCACGACGCCGCTCGAGGCCCTCGCCCCCACGCCATAGCTCGTCACGGCCATGAAATCGATTTGGTGGGGGATGGTGATGGCGCGCATCAGGTCGGCGAGAAAGACGACGCTGCCTTTGAGGATGGCCACGAGCAGCAGATCCTGGCCGCCATAGTCGTTCGAGATGGCGCGGCCGAGCTCGGCGATGCGCACCTGCACCTCGTCCTCGGCGATCAGCACTTCCTGGGTGAGGCGCGATGCCTCCTGTGCCTGCATGAGTCCCTCCAGATTGGTCAAATGCGCCGCCTGGCGCTGCCCGACAACCTACTGTGGCCGCCCGCATTGATCTGACGGCTGCGTCGGCGGCTCCAGAGCACCGGCGCACCCATCAGCATCTCTGTGGGCCATCACGAGGCGCAGGCAGAGGAAGCGGCGCGTCTCGGCGCTGGGCGCGGCCACTTGGCTGGCCCGCCAGCCGGCAATCCACAGGATGCCTCGCTCGGAGATGAGCAGGGGCACGCGCTCGCGCTGGCCACGCGGGATCTTGGCGTCGATCATGTAGTCCTTGACGCTCTTGTGGCGGCCGCCGAGGCCGCGCGGCTGGAAGCGGTCGCCCGGCCGGCGCCTGCGCAGGTGCAGCTCGCGGCCGGCGCGATCGGCGTCAAAGCATGCCTGCAGCCGCCCGGCCCCCGGCGTGGCCTGTTCGGCGAGCCGCGCCTCGATGGCCCAGCCGCCGGCGAGTGGCGTCAGCCCTGGCACCTGCAGCGGCCGCTCGGTGTCGAGCAGGGGGGCTGCCTGGGGCTCGACCCACGGCACCGCGGCCGGGCGCACGATCAGCCGCTCGTAGCCGACCTCCAGCAGCAGCCCCGCCGGCAACATGGCGATGCTCCCCACCGCTGCGCTCAGCGCAGTGCGGCGCGCCTGTTCGAGGTGCAGCCAGCCGATGTCGCGCAGCGAGCGGCGCAGGCTGAGCAGCGCCCGGCGCAGCAGCGCGCGCTGCGGGCTCGGCGGCAGGCCGCGGAACACATCGCGGCGCAGGGCCACGGCCTCGGGTCCTGCGGCGAGCACCAGCTCGGGCCAGAGCGCGTCCAGGCTCTGCTGCAGATAGTCGTAATCGTCGGCCAGCACGTCGGCCGTGTGGTGCAGGCGCTCGCGGATCCTCGGGTTGTACGTTTCGAGGATGGGCACGAGCTCGTGGCGGATGCGGTTGCGGTAGAAGGCGCGCTCCAGGTTGGTGCGGTCGAAGCGCGGCTCCAGCCCTTGCGCCTCGACGTAGGCCTCGATATCGCGGCGCGGCACGTCAAGGAGCGGGCGGATGAGCGTAGGCGCAGCGCAGCCCGCCGTGGCGCCTTCGGGCCAGCGGGCGCGGCGGCGCATGCCCCTGAGGCCCGCCAGGCCGGCGCCGCGCAGGCAGTGCATGAGCACCGTCTCCACCTGGTCGTCGGCGTTGTGGCCCACGGCGACGGTGCCGGCGCCCTGCGCACAGGCCACCTCGGCGAGGAAGCGGTAGCGCGCCAGCCGCGCCGCCTCCTCGAGCGAGCGGCGCTCGGCGGCGGCCAGCGCGCGCACGTCGACGCGGCCTACCGCGCAGGGCAGGTGCCACGCGGCGGCCAGCGCGGCCACAAAGGCGGCGTCGGCCTCGGCCTCGGGGCGCAGGCCGTGGTTCAGATGCGCCACGTGCAGGCCGACGCCGTACTCGCCGCGCAGCCGCAAGAGCACGTGCAACAGGCACAACGAATCGGGGCCACCCGAGACGGCCACGACCACCGTGCCGCCGCGCGGCAGCAGCGCCTCGCCGTCGATGGTGGCCCGCACCTGGGTAAGCACATCCATGCGCGGATGATAGGCAAAGCGAGGAGAACTGTCAAGGGCGGGGGGTGCGTAATGCGTCACGTATCACGCACGGCGTGTTGACGGCATGCGCGGTTTCAAGTACGATAGTGCGCAACATGAGGCGGGAGGCCCGGCGATGGACGACATGGCGGCCGCGCTGGCGCGCGAGCGGGAGGCGATCGGGCCTCTGCTTTCGTTGACCGACCCCGGCGATGCGCTGACGGCGTATTATGCGCTCTACCACCCGGCGGCGCTGACGCGGCTGTACGTGCAGCGCGGCGCTTCAGGGCGGGCGGAGGGCTTTGTCGCGACCTGCACCACCGGGGCCGATCTATTTCGTCCGCTGGTGGTGCTGCGCGCCGAGCGCGACCGCCTGCTCGGCGACCTGCTGCGCGGAGGCCTGGCTGCCGGGCGGCCGTACCGTTTTTCGGCACCGCTGCGCTATGCTGCGCTGCTCGAGGGCCTGCTCCGTCTGACCGAGACGCGCGTGGCGCTGGTCCTGCTGCTCGACGTAACGGTCTTTGAGCCGGTGCTGAACGTGCTCGTGGTGCCGGCGCAGGGCGCCGACGGGGGCCTGCGCTTCGAAATCCGCTCGCGCGAGGGGCGGGTGCTAGCCGCCTCGGGCACGAACTGGCGCTCGCCGCACTTTGCCGAGGTGTATGTGTATAGCGAGCCCGAGGTGCGCGGTCGCGGCTTTGCCCGCTCGGTCGCCTCGGCCTGCACCGCTGCTTTGCTCGAAGAGGGGGTGCGGCCCCTCTACGTCGCCAGCGAGGGCGATGAAGCATCGCTGGGGTTGGCCGCGGGCCTGGGCTATCGCGACAGCGGCCACCGCGAATGGATTGCCGCTGGGGTGCGTGAGGCATGAGCGACAAGAATCCACGGGTAGGGGCGGTTCGCGAACCGCCCCGCGCCACAGGAGGCAGCGCGTCCGTAGGGGCGGTTCGGGAACCGCCCCACAGCCTGGGGCGCCGCGGCGAGGAACTGGCGGCCAGGCATCTGGCTGGGGTGGGCTATCGCATTCTGGCGCACAACTATCGCTGCCCGGCCGGCGAGGTGGACCTGGTGGCGCTCGATGGCGACTGCCTGGTGTTCGTCGAGGTGCGCACGCGCCGCGGCGACCTGTGGGGCACGCCCGAAGAATCGGTGACGCCGGCCAAGATGGCGCGCCTGGTGCGGGTGGCCGAGCACTACCTGGCCGATCTCGATGCAGAGGATGTGGATTGGCGCATCGATGTGGTGGCGGTGGAGGTGGATAGGCGCGGGCGGGTGCGCCGCCTCGACGTCGTGCGCGACGCGGTGAGCCTGTGAATGCCCGCCCGCTCATGGTGGTCGTCGGCCCGACGGCGGTGGGCAAGACGGCGGTGGGCGTACACCTGGCGCTGTGCCTGACCGGCGAGGTCGTCTCGGCCGACTCACGGCAGATCTACCGCCACATGGATATCGGCACCGCCAAGCCCACGCCCGAAGAGCGCGCCCGAGTGCCGCACCATCTGCTCGATGTGGTGGCACCCGACCAGACGCTGACCCTGGCCGAGTACCAGGAGCTGGCCTACGCGGCATTGCGCGATATAACGGCGCGCGGCCGGCTGCCGCTCATCGTCGGCGGCACCGGGCTCTACGTCCGCGCTGTGGCCGAGGGCTGGACGATACCGCGCGTGCCGCCCAACCCAGCGCTGCGCGAGGTGCTGCAAGAGCGGGCCGAGCGCGAGGGGGGCGCGGCGCTGTACGCCGAGCTCCGGGCGGTGGACCCGGCGGCGGCAGCGCGCATCGACCCGCGCAACGTGCGCCGCGTCATCCGCGCGCTGGAGGTCTATCATGGCTCGGGGCGCCCGTTTTCAGAGCAGCAGCGTCGCCAGCCGCCGCCCTACGACCTGCTGTGGATCGGTCTGACGATGCCGCGGGCTGAGCTCTATCGCCGCGCCGATGCGCGCATCGAGCGCATGGTGGCGGCCGGCTGGGCCGACGAGGTGCGCGATCTGCTGGCCCGCGGTTACGGCCCGGAGCTGCCGGCCTTTTCGGCGCTCGGTTACCCCGAGATGGCCGCCTGTGTGCAGGGCCGGCTGAGCCTCGAAGAGGCGGTCGCGCTGATCAAGCGCAACACGCGCAGCTTTATCCGTCACCAGTATGCCTGGTTCAGGCCGCAGGACCCGCGCCTGCACTGGTTCGATATGAGCGAGCCACGCATAGACGGCATCGAAGCGCTGGCGCGCTCGTTCCTGGAGAGCAGGATGTGAGGCCCAGGTTGCGAGGTTCGACGCGGATCACCCAGATGGCGCGCGTAACCATGTGCTTGATCGTGCTGGCGCTCGCGGTGGGATGGCTGCAGCGGCCGCCGGCGCCTGCCGTGGTCATTGGGCCGCAGCAGACGGTGACGACGATCAACCCCAAGATGGGCGTGCACACCCGCCTGACCGACGAGGTGGAGGAGTGGAAGATCCAGCGCACGCTCGAGATGGTGCGCGAGATGGGCGCGCCCTGGGTGGTCGAGTATTTCCCGTGGGGCTACTATGAGCCACAGAAGGGCCTCTATGAGTGGGACCATGCCGACACCGTCGTCGACCACGCGGTGGCCCAGGGGCTCACCGTGATCGGCCGCATCGACTTTGTGCCCGACTGGGCGCGCCCGGAAGGCACCACCTTCCGCCACCTCGACGAGGCGCACTATGCCGATATGGGCGATTTCGTGTACGCCTTTGTCAGCCACTTCCGTGGCCGGGTGCCCTACATCATCATCTGGAACGAGCCGAACCTGAGCCTCGAGTGGGGGCAGCGACCGGTCGACCCGGCGGCCTACACACGCCTGCTGCGCATCTGCTATCAGCGCGCCAAGGAGGCCGACCCGGCGGTGCAGGTGGTGGCCGCGGGCCTGGCGCCGACGACCGAGCCGCCGGGCAGCGAGTGGGGGATGGACGACCTGGTGTACCTGCAGCGCATGTACGAGGCCGGGGCCAGGGGCTGCTTCGACGCGCTGGCGATCCATGCCTACGGCTGGACCTTTGCGCCCGACGACCCCCCGGCCCAAGACACGGTCAACTTTGCGCGGGCCGAGCTGACGCACGGCGTGATGCTGCGCAACGGCGATGGCGCCGCGCCCTGCCTGATCACCGAGGGCGGCTGGAACGACCATCCGCGCTGGACGCGGGCGGTCAAGCCGGCGCAGCGCATCGCCTATACCATCCGCGCCTACGAGAAGGTGCGCCAGGAATGGGAGTGGTGCCAGGCGGCGGCGCTGTGGGCCTTCCGCTTCCCCTGGCCGCAAAAGACGTACCAGGACTATTTCGCCTTTGTGGCGGTCAACTTTACGCCACGGCCGGTCTACGTTGGGGTACAGCGCTATGCCCAGGGGCTGGCGTCCGAAGAAGGAGGCGCCCCGTGAGCCGCTGGCGAGGGCGTGGCGGGCTGCTGCTGGCGAGCGTGCTCGTGATCGCCGGCGCGCTGGCCTGGAGTGGCCGGCAGGGGTGGCTGGCCGGCGCGCAGGATGCGGCCTGGGCGCGCGTGCAGCGCGAGGGCGTGCTGCGCGTGGCCATGGATGCCAGTTACCCGCCGTTCGACATCGAGGAGGGTGGCACCTTTCGCGGCTACGACGTGGACCTGGCGCAGGAGATCGGGCGCCGCCTGGGCGTCGAGGTGACGTTCATCAACGTGGGCTACGACGGGCTGTACGATGTGCTGCAGGCGGGCCGCTGCGATGCGGTCATCTCGGCGCTGCCCTACGACCCGCAGCGCACCAACATCGCCTCCTTCACCGGCGGTTACTTTGACGCGGGCCAGGTCATTGTGGCGCCGGCAGGCGGCGATGGCCTACAGGGACCTGAGGACCTGGCGGGGCGGCGGGTAGCCGTGGAGATGGGGTCGCAGGCGCACCAGGAGGCGCTCGCGCTGCGCGACCGCGGCCAGGTGGCGCTCGAGATCGTAACCGCGCGCTCGAGCGACGAGGCACTCGACATGGTGCACGCCGGCGCGGCCGATGCCGCCATCGCCGACGCCATCAGCGCACGCCTGGCGCTGCATAGCAGGCCGGGGCTGGCCATCCACGGGGCGCCGCTGACCGATGAGTCGTTCGTCATCGCTGTCAGCCGGGGCAACCCGCAGCTCTTCGCTGTGGTCAAGGGCGCGCTCGACCAGCTCCGCGGCGAGGGCTGGCTCGAGCAGTTGGCCGAGCGCTGGCTGTGAGCATGATACACCGCAGAGTAGGGGCGAGGTCGCCTCGCCCCTGTCGTCTGCGCGCCTCCGCGGTGAGCGGGCGGGGTGACCCCGCCCCTACAGTTTGTAGCCGATCTGGCGCAGAAAGCCGTGGCGCCACCTTTGGCCCGCGTCGTCCTCAACGCCGAGCGGCGGCTGGCCATCGACGATGCCCAGGATGGCGCGGCCCTGTTCGGTCACGGCCACGATGACCTCCGCCGCGTTGGCGGTGGCGCAGAATATGCGGCAGACCTCGGGGACCATCTTGACCGTGTTGAGGATGTTGATGGGGTAGCTGCCGGGCGCGAGGAAGATGAGGAAGCAGTGCCCGGCGCCCAGGGCTAGCGCGTTGCGCTTGGCCAGGTCGATCATGGCGGGGTCGGTGCCCGTCCAGCGCACCAAGCGGGCGCCCGAAGACTCGCAAAAGGCGACGCCGAACTTGCAGCCCGGCACGGTCTGCACCAGGGCCTCGTGCAGGTCTTCGACCGTCTTGATAAAGTGGCTCTGGCCGAGGACAAAGTTGACCTCGTCGGGTTTCTCGATGCGGACAGTCTCGAGTTCCATGGTGGCGTAGCCTCCTGATCTGAAAATGCGGCGTGACGCCGTAGCCTAGCCCCTTGTGGGCATCGTTCCTCCCTGCGCGCAGGCGACGTGTGGGCGTCTTCATCGTTCATGATGCCCCAGGGGGCATGATGTCTGACGTGCAAGCTGATAGCGCATCTTACCAGTAGCCCAGCAGGAATGCAAGTGAAATGGCTCGGCTGCCGACAAGGGTGGGCGACCGGTTGCAGCGCTACGCGCAAGGCCGGTGCAGGCCCCTTTTTCGGGGGTTGTGGCGGGCTGGCCGGCGTCGTTGGCCGCCCGCGGGGCGGCCAACGACGCCGCCCCGCCCGCCACAACCCCCTACCAAAGAATGGGGGGAAGGCATGCTGCGTTTCGACATTCTGACGCTTTTCCCTGGGCTGTTCTGTGGCGTCTTTGAGGAAAGCATCGTGCGCCGCGCGGTCGACGCCGGACTGGTCGAGCTCAACCTGCACAACATCCGCGACCATGCGCCCGGCAAGCACCACGTGACCGACGATACCCCCTATGCGGGGGGCGGCGGCATGGTGATGAAGCCCGAGCCCATCTGGTTGGCGGTGGAAGCGCTGCTGGGCCACGAGGTCATGGGGCCGGCCGATGTCGACCAGCCGGTGATCTTGTTGACGCCGCAGGGGCGGCGCTTCGACCAGCGCGTAGCGGTCGAGTTGGCGCAAAAGCCGCGGCTGATCCTCATCTGCGGGCGCTATGAGGGCTTTGACGAACGCGTGCGCGCCCACCTGGCCAACGACGAGATCTCGATTGGCGACTTTGTGCTCTCGGGCGGTGAGATCCCGGCGATGGCCGTCGTCGAGGCGGTGACACGGCTGCTGCCGGGGGCGCTGGGCGACCCGATGGGGGCGCTGAAAGACTCGTACACCAGCGGCCTGCTGGAGTATCCGCACTACACGCGTCCGCCGGTGTGGCGCGGCTACGGCGTGCCCGAGGCGCTGCTCTCGGGCCACCACGCCGAGGTCGAGCGCTGGCGGCGGCAGCAGGCCTTGCTGCGTACCTGGCAGCGGCGTCCCGACCTGCTCGCAGGCGTGGAATTGAGCGACGCCGACCGCGAGTTCCTGCGCCGGCTGGGTGCAGAGGTATAGCCATGTGCCCGACGCGCGCCACCCGCTGCTTGCCATTGCGAGCCGCAGCGGCAGCTGCTCAGCCTGTCATTGCGAGGAGGCGGTTCGTGCGGGGCACGGACCGCCGACGAAGCAATCCCTTGGTTGCGAGCGATGCAACTCCATGTCCGACATGGAGATCGCTTCGCTGCGGCTCGCAATGGCAAGCAGCGGGTGTGCAATCCATTTGGCAGGCGCCAATGCCTGTGATATAATTGGGTTTTGTGACTTTTCGTCGAAAGGTGGTGGCTACGTGGCCGACATTCTCCGTTCTCTGGCGCGACCTGAACCGAACCCAAACATTCCGGCCCTGCGGCCGGGTGATACCGTACGCGTGCACAACCGCATCGTCGAAGGCGATCGCGAGCGCGTGCAGATCTTTCAGGGTACCGTGATGGGGCTGCACGGCGGGGGCACCAACGGCACCTTCACCGTGCGGCGCATCGCGGCCCACGGCGTGGGCGTGGAGCGCACCTTTGCGCTGCTGTCGCCGCGCGTGGAAAAGGTCGAAGTGTTGCGGCACGGGCGGGTGCGCCGGGCCAAGCTGTACTACCTGCGTGCGCGCCGTGGCAAGGCGACCCGCCTGCGCGAGCGACGCGAAGCGGCCCCCCAGAAAAAGGCAGCGCCTGTGGCCCAAGCCGAGGCCTAGCGGCCTGTCTGCAGGCTCGTAGTAGGCGCTCAAGCGCCGACTACGAACCGGAGCGTCGCCGAGGGGGGGCACAGTGGCCGGAATGCGACCGACCCTCGCGGCCGAGCAGGCAGCCCGGGCCCAGGGGTTCGAACTGATCGCCGGAGTCGACGAGGCCGGGCGCGGCTGCCTCGCCGGGCCGGTGGTGGCCGCGGCAGTGGTCTTGCCGCTCGCCGAGCCCGGGCCGATTGCGCGCCTCGCCGCTGTGCAGGACTCCAAACTGCTGACGGCCGCGCGGCGCCAGGCGCTCTTGGCCGAGATCGAGGCCACTGCCGTGGCCATCGGCGTGGGCGTGGCCCCATCGTGGGAGATTGACCGCCATGGCATCGTGCCGGCGACGCGCCGGGCGATGCTGCGGGCGGTGTGCGCGCTCGAGCCCGCCGCGCGCTTCTTGCTCATCGACTATGTGCGCCTGCCCGAGTCGCTGCTGCCGCAGCGGGCCATCGTCAAGGGAGACCGCGACTGCCTCTCCATTGCAGCCGCCTCCATCGTCGCCAAAGTCGTGCGCGACGGCTGGATGAGCATGCTCGATCGGGCTTACCCTGGTTACGGCTTTGCCGCGCACAAAGGCTACCTCACCGGAGCGCACCAACGGGCGCTCGCCGAGCTCGGGCCGTGCCCGATCCATCGTCGCAGCTTTGCCCCGCTGCGGTATCTGGCGCCGCCACCGGTGCATACCTGACACACCGAGTCCCATGGCGGGTGGTTGGGCAGCCTTTCCTGGCAAGTAAGACCAGTTCGCCGCCGGCAAGCTCGTAGTGCGCACGCCTGTGCGCTTTCTGCGGCGTGGGGCCGGTCCGTCCAGGCGCAGAGGGCTCGCACAGGCGTTGCCTGGCCGTCAGAGGGGTACGGCGCACTACGAGCTCGAGCTCAGGCTCGCCAGCCTTCAGTGAGTTTTTGCCAATCGCCTGCCCGCCAGGGAGATCGCTGTGTCAGGTGTGCGCCACCTATGACAAGGCGCGCGCCCCCGGTATCGCCAGCCAGGGCCCCGACACGCTCGACCCCGCGCTGACCCCGGAGACACTACGCACCCGATGCTGACCCGGGGGTGTTTTCGACTGGTTGTCTCCGCCGTGGCCACCCGCGGGCGGCCACGGCGGAGACAACCAGTCGAAAACACCCCCCAAGAAGGATCCTATTCCTGTTGAGAGCGGAGCGCAAAAGCCCGGACGGCGTGCGTTCTCGGGCGAGTATCGTGATGTAGGGGCAGTCCGCGCGCTGCCCCTACGAGACAGGAGGAGGGACGAGTGCAGGCTGTCGAGTTTCTCAAAAAGATCAGCGAGGCCAGCGGGGTCTCGGGCGCCGAGGCCGAGGTCGCCGGCATCGTCGCCGAGACCTTTGGCGCGCTGGCCGACGAGGTGCGGAGCGATGCGCTCGGCAACGTCATTGCGCTCAAGCGCGGCGACGGCCTGGCGAACGGTGAGCACCCCAGGATCATGCTGGCCGCCCACATGGACGAGATCGGCCTCATGATCACCAAGGTCGATGGCGGCTTCTTGCGCTTCACTCAGGTGGGCGGCTTTGACGTGCGCACGCTGCTGGGGCAGGAAGTGACCGTCCACGGCAGGAAAAAGCTCGCGGGGGTCATAGGCAGCCGGCCGCCCCACGTGCTCAGCGCCGGCGACTATGATCGCGTCGTGCCCATGGATCAGCTCTTTCTCGACCTGGGGCTTGAGGCCGAGGCGCTCGCCGAGCTGGTCGCGGTGGGCGATGTCGTGACTATCCGCCGCGCGCCGGTCACCCTGGGCCGCAGCCTGCTCGCGGGCAAGAGCTTTGACGACCGTGCCTGCGTGGCGGCCATCGAGGGCTGCCTCGAGCTCCTCGCCAAGCGGCGCCATAGCTGGGACGTGTACGCCGTGGCCACGACGCAGGAAGAGGTGGGCCTGCGCGGCGCCACCACGAGCGCCTACGGGGTGGCCCCGCAGCTCGCCATCGCGCTCGATGTGACCTTTGGCAGCCAGCCCGGGGTCTCGGATTCCGAGAGCATGGGCATGGGCGATGGCCCCAGCATCGGCCTCGGCGCCAACTTTCATCCCAAGGTGCACGAACGACTGGTGGCCACGGCCAAGGCGCACGAGATCCCCTATCAGATCGACCCCACGCCTGGGCGCAGCGGCACCGACGCCTGGGCCATCCAGGTGACCCGCGAGGGCATTCCGACGGCGCTCGTCTCCATCCCGCTGCGCAGCATGCACACGCCCGTGGAGACGATCGACACGCGCGATGCCGAGCGTGCCGCTCGCCTGCTGGCCGAGTTTATCGCCGAGCTCGATGGCGAGTTCGCGCAGGTGCTCGGCGTGCAGGTCAAGCGCCTGAGCGGGCAAGGAGGTCAAGCGTGCTGATCAAGGAACTGGTCGAGGCCGACGGCGTCTCGGGGCACGAGGATGCCGTGCGCGAGCTATTGCTCAAGGCCATCGAGGGCTGCGCCGACGAATACCGCATCGACGCCCTGGGCAACCTGATCGCCGTCAAGTACGGCAGCGGCGGCAGCGCCTGGCCGAAGAAGGTCATGGTCAGCGCCCACATGGACGAGGTGGGCCTGATGGTGACCCACATCGAGCGCGATGGCACGCTCCGTTTCAGCCCGGTCGGCGGCATCGATCCGCGGGTGATGCCGGCCAAAGTGGTGCGCATCGGCGACGAGCGCATCCCGGGCGTCATTGCTGTCAAGCCCATCCACCTGCTCGAGCCCTCGGAGCGCTGGCGCGTGCTCCAGTTCGATCAACTCGCGATCGACACCGGCATGTCGTGCGACGAAGTCAACCGCAAGGTCTCGCCCGGCACCTACGCCGCCTTTGCCACGTCCTTCGAAGTGCTCGACGAGGGCGGGCTGCGCACGGTCAAAGGCAAGGCGTTCGATGACCGCGCCGGCTGCGCCGCGCTGGTGGAGCTGCTGAAGGAGACCTACCCCTTTGACCTGTACGCCGCTTTCACCGTGCAGGAAGAGGTGGGCCTGCGGGGGGCGCGCGTGGCCGCCTACGCCGTGGAGCCCGATGTGGCCTTTGCCCTCGAAGGCACCATCTGCGACGACAGCCCGAAGGACAAAGACACGAGCCCGACGACCCGCCTGGGCGCCGGACCCGCACTGACGGCCATGGACCGTTCGGTCATCTGCGACCGGCGGCTGATCGGGCTGCTGACCGCCGAGGCCGAGGCCGCGGGCATCCCCTACCAGTTCAAGCAGCCGGGCATCGGCGGCACCGACGCGGGCGCCATGCACGTACAGCGCGAGGGTATCCCCTCGGCGGTGCTGGCCGTGCCCTGCCGCTACATTCATTCGCCTGTGTGCGTGCTGAGCCTGAACGATTTCGACAACGCGGTGCGCCTCATGCGCGGGGCGCTCTATCGCTTGACAGGAGGCCTGGGGGCGTGAAAGAGCTGATTCGGTCTTTGGTAGAGGCGTACGGCCCGTCGGGCTCCGAGGGGCAGGTGCGCGAGCTGATCTCCGCGCAGGTGCAGGGCGCGGCGACGAGCGTCCGTACCGATGCCTTGGGCAACCTGATCGCCACCGTCAAGGGCACGGGCGGCGGCCGGCGCATCATGCTGGCGGCGCACATGGACGAGATCGGCCTGGTCGCCAGCTATGTCGACGAGAAGGGCTTTGTGCGCTTCCAGCCCATTGGGGGCGTGAGCACGCGCACGCTCGTGGGCGGGCGCGTGCGCTTTGCCGGTGGCCTGCGCGGCGTGATCGGCGCGGAGCAGAAGGACGTCGGCGATCTGCCGCGTATCGACCAACTCTTCATCGACGTCGGCGCGCGCTCGCGCGAGAGCTGCCCGGTGGCGGTGGGCGACGTGGCCTGCTTCGACCGCCCGTTTGTGGATCTCGGCGAGCGCCTGGTCGCCAAGGCGTTCGACGACCGCATCGCCTGCGCCGTCTTGATCCAGGCGATGCAGGAACTCGGCGAGACGGCCCACGAGGTGTCGTTCGTCTTTACCGTGCAGGAAGAAGTGGGCCTGCGCGGCGCACAGACGGCGGCCTACGGCGTCGACGCCGAGCTGGGCATCGCCGTTGACGTCACCCTCACCGGCGACACGCCCCAGGCGCGCACCATGGCCGTCGGGCTGGGCGCCGGGCCCGCGATCAAGGTCAAAGACCGCGGCATGCTGGCCCACCAGGGCGTGCGCCGCTGGATGGAAAGGACGGCGCAGGCCGAGGGCATCCCCTATCAGCTCGAGGTGCTCGAAGCAGGCACGACCGACGGTATGGCCATGCAGACCACGCGCGCCGGCATCCCGGTGGGCGTGCTCTCCATCCCCTCGCGCTACGTGCACACGCCGTCGGAGATGGTCGACTACCAGGACGTGCTGAACAGCGTGCGCCTGCTCGTCGCGCTGCTGAAAAAGCCTGTGGAGTTGTAGCACCCGCTGTTGTTAGTGCCGGAGAGGGGTGGCGCGTAGACCTGACACACCGATTTCCATGGCGGCGTATCGATTGGCAAAAAACTCGCTGAAGGCTGGCGAGCCTGAGCTCGAGCTCGTAGTGCGCACGCCTGTGATTGTGTAGGTTTTTGTTGCACCTTGACAATAAGATAGGTGTACTATCAGGCATATCCTTTGGTATGAGGTTTGTCATGTCGCTGCAGTGGTATTTGCCC
>Ga0116161_1000364_pt1 | contig 51539 bp, 44 predicted proteins | sample AD_JPNAS3_MetaG_FD_89877 | JGI IMG/M metagenome (GOLD analysis project Ga0116161, IMG submission 89877) | Active sludge microbial communities of municipal wastewater-treating anaerobic digesters from Japan - AD_JPNAS3_MetaG | ecosystem: Engineered > Bioreactor > Anaerobic > Digestate | place... | reverse complement strand
CGCCATTGGCCGTGCACGCGGGCCTGGGCGACCCCGAGTTCGACGCCGAGGGCCGTGTGCTCGTGGCCGAGTACCCCGGCTTCACGCTCCTCAACAGCTACTTTCCCAGCGGACAACGCGACCGCGGGCGTGTCGCGTTCAAGCTGCGCTTCTACGCGGCGCTCCTCGATCTGCTGGACCGGCTGCACGCCCAGGGGCGGCAGGTCGTCGTCTGCGGCGATTTCAACACCGCCCACCGCGCGATCGACCTCGCCCGGCCGCGCGAGAACGCTCGCACCTCGGGCTTTTTGCCGGAAGAGCGCGCCTGGATCGACATCTATCTCTCCCATGGCCTGGTCGACGTCTTTCGTGCCCTGCACCCCGGCGAGCCGGGGCACTATACCTGGTGGAGCACCGTCACCCGCGCCCGCGCGCGCAACGTCGGCTGGCGGCTCGACTACTTCCTGGTCTCGGAGGGGCTGCTGGGCGCGGTGCGGGCGGCCGAGATTCTGCCCCTGGTCGCCGGCTCGGACCATTGCCCGGTATTGCTGGAAATCGGCCCCGCCCACTAACCCGTGAGTGGCGGCCGCAGCTCGAGTCCGACTCAGCCCGGCAGAGAGACCTGCGGACCGACATGTCAAGAGTCCTCTCCGAGCAGGCCGGCCATGATGAGCAGCAGCGCCCAGCCGTACGCCGAGCCGAGGACGATGAGCCAGATGCGGCTGGCCTCGCACCACGGCCAAACCAGGGCCAGGGGGAACAATAGCAGCATGGCCCCGACGCCCAGCAGCCGCCCCCAGCGCCGACTGAAGAGCACCGGCAACAGGAGCAAGGTGTAGCCGGTCCAGGCGATGGGGGAAGCCAAGATCGATGCGGCGAGGGCGACGCCGCTGGCAGCGAGCGGGTTGGGACGGCGACACCACAACACATAAGCGAGTGCCAGGACGAGCGCCGCGGCCAGCAGCGTTCCCAGCCACGGCAGGCCAAGGCGGGTGGCAATGGCCGCCAGGGAGCCGTTGCCTGGGAGGATGGCCAATAGCCCTGGCGCGCCGGCGGCAGCCAACCACTGGCCGTAGATGCGGAGGCCATAGGCGGCGAGAGGCAGGGCGCTGAGGGCTGCCGCCGAGGCCAACGATGCCCCTGCGACGACCGGGGGGCCCGCCGCGAGGAGCAGCAGCGGCCAGATGGCAAAGTTGGGCTTGAGGGCGACCACCAGGCCGATCAGAGTGCCTGCGGCGAGCTGCTGCCGGCGCTGTAACAGCAACCAGGCACCTGTTGTGGCCAACACCAAGGGCATGTAGATCTGCCCCAGCAACAGCGTGTGCCACAGCCCGGCGAGGTTGAGCGCCCAGATGGCGCGCAAGAGGGTCAGTTGTTTGGGATAGGCGCGCACGAGGAGCGCCAGCGCGGCCAGGTAGAGCCCTGCGGAGATGACGTACCAGGCGCGGAGGGCCGTCTGCGGGTCCACATACGCCAGCACCTGGAAGGCCAATACGGACAGGGGCGGGTTGAGATTGGGGCAGGCATACATGGTGCCGGCGAACATGCCATGGGCGGTCTCGGGGTAGATGGCATACGGGTCGAGGCCCGCGGCCGCCGCCCGGCCGGAGGCGACAAAGGAGCCAAAGCCGCTCAGGGTGTCCTCTGTAGGGAGAGTGGCTCGGATGTTCAGGATGATGAGCGCGATGAGGAGGGCGATCTTGGCAACCTGCCCTACAGACACGCCGCGTGTTGCTGCTCTGGTGTTGGCGCTCAATTCGCAAACCTCCCCAAGCCGGCGTATCGCTCATGAGAACGTGGAGATCACGGAGAGTCTGTCAACTGCGCCTCGATCATTCCGATAGTGCAGCCGCCCAGCATTAGTAGGGAATCCACATTGCTCTCCTGCGCTTTCTGTGATACAATACGCAACCGCGCCGCAATTCCTTCCCCTTCTTTCGGCGCGCCTACAGATCGAAAGGAGTCATTTCGTGGAACGCCACATGGTTACCATTGATGGCAACACTGCTGCGGCCAACGTCGCCTATGGCTGCAGCGAGGTGGTGGCCATCTACCCCATCACCCCGTCCTCGCCGATGGGCGAGATCGCCGACGCCCTGTCGGCCGAAGGCAAGCCCAACATCTACGGAACGGTGCCCAGCGTGACCGAGATGCAGTCGGAGGCGGGTGCGGCGGGCGCCGTGCACGGGGCGCTGACCAGCGGGGCGCTGACGACGACCTTTACCGCCAGCCAGGGCCTGCTGCTCATGATCCCCAACATGTACAAGATTGCCGGCGAGCTGACGCCGACGGTCTTCCACGTCACCGCGCGCGCCCTGGCCACGCACGCACTGTCGATTTTTGGCGATCAGTCGGACGTGATGGCCACGCGACAAACCGGCTTTGCACTCTTGTGCTCGAACAGCGTGCAGGAGGTCGGCGACCTGGCGCTGATCGCCCATGCGGCGACGCTGGCCAGCCGTGTGCCCTTCCTGCATTTCTTTGACGGCTTTCGCACCTCGCACGAGGTGCAAAAGGTCGAAGAGCTGAGCTACGACGACATGCGGGCCATGATCGACGATGCGCTCGTGGCCGAGCACCGGGCGCGCGGCCTCAACCCCGAGCGGCCGGTGATGCGCGGCACGGCGCAGAACCCCGACGTCTTTTTCCAGGGCCGCGAGACGGTCAACCCCTATTACGATGCGACGCCGGCCATTGTACAGCAGTACATGGACCGCTTCGCCAAGGTTGTCGGCCGCCAGTACCACCTGTTCGACTATGTGGGCGCGCCCGATGCGGAGCGCGTGGTGGTGATGATGGGCTCGGGCGCCGAGGCCATGCACGAGGTGGTCGAGCACCTGGTGGCCCAGGGCGAGAAGGTGGGCCTCATCAAGGTGCGCCTCTACCGGCCCTTCTCGACCGAGCACTTTGTCCGGGCGCTGCCGGCCACGGTCAAGGCCATCGCCGTGCTCGACCGCACCAAGGAGCCCGGTGCGCAGGGCGAGCCGCTGTATACCGACGTGCGCTCGGCGCTGAGCGAGGCCATGATGGACGGCACCCTGCCGTGCGCCGCGCTGCCCCGCGTCGTGGGCGGGCGCTACGGCCTGGGCTCGAAGGATTTCACCGGCGCCATGGCCAAGGCCGTGCTCGACAACCTCGCCGCCGCGCAGCCCAAGAACCACTTTACCGTGGGCATCACCGAGGACGTGACCGGGTCGAGCCTGCCAGTCGACGAGGCCTTCTCGAGCGAGCCGGCGGGCGTGCACCGTGCCGTCTTCTTTGGCCTGGGCTCCGACGGCACCGTGGGCGCCAACAAGAACTCGATCAAGATCATCGGCAAGGCGACCGCCAACTATGCCCAAGGCTATTTCTACTATGACTCGAAAAAGTCCAACGGCCTGACCGTGTCGCACCTGCGCTTCGGCAAGACGCCGATCCGCAGCACCTACCTGGTCTCCAAGGCTTCGTTCGTGGCCTGCCACAACTGGGCCTTTACCGAGCAGTACGACGTGTTGAGCTATGCCGAGCCGGGCGCCACCTTCTTGCTCAACAGCCCCTACGGCAAGGACGAGGTGTGGGCACACCTGCCCCGGAAGGTGCAGGAACAGATCATCGCCAAGAAGCTGCGCTTCTTTGTGGTCGACGCGGTGAGCCTGGCGCAGGAGATCGGCCTGGGCGGCCGCATCAACACGACCATGCAGACTGCCTTCTTCCTCATCTCCGGCATCCTGCCGAAGGAGCAGGCGCTGGAGCTGATCAAGGTGGCCGTCGAAGACACCTACGGCGACAAGGGCCAGAAGGTCGTCGAGATGAACTACCGCGCCGTCGACGCCGCGGTGCAGCGCATCGAAGAAGTGCAGGTGCCGGCCGTGGCCACGAGCGACATCTCGATGCGGCTGCCGGTGCCGGCCGATGCGCCCGAGTTCGTGCAAAAGGTGACCGGCGAGATGATCGCCTTCCGCGGCGACCAGATCCCGACGTCGGCCTTCCCGGTCGACGGCACCTATCCCACGGCGACGTCGCAGTACGAGAAGCGCAACGTGGCCGTGCAGATCCCGGTGTGGGATCCCGATACCTGCACCCAGTGCGGCCAGTGCTCGCTGGTGTGCTCGCATGCGGCCATCCGCATGAAGGCTTACGACCCGGCGCTGCTGGCCGATGCGCCGGCGACTTGGAAGTCGGCCGATGCCAAGGGCCGGGAGCTGGCCGGGCTGAAATTCACGCTGCAAGTGGCGCCCGAAGACTGCACAGCCTGCGGCGCCTGCGTGTACAACTGCCCGGCGCGCAAGAAGGATGCCTCGGGCCAGCGCACCGAACAGCACGCCATCGAGATGGCCGACCAGGCCCCACTGCGCGCGGCCGAGGCCGAGAACTATCGCTTCTTCCTGGGCCTGCCCGAGACGGACCCGGCGCGCTTTGACCGCACGACCGTCAAGGGCTCGCAGCTTCTGCGGCCCATGTTCGAGTACTCGGGCGCCTGCGGCGGTTGCGGCGAGACGCCCTACCTGAAGCTGTTGACGCAGCTCTTCGGCGACCGGGCCATGATGGCCAACGCCACCGGCTGCTCGTCGATCTATGGCGGCAACCTGCCCACCACGCCCTACTGCCAGCGCGGCGATGGGCGCGGGCCGGTGTGGTCCAACTCGCTCTTTGAGGATGCGGCCGAGTTCGGCCTGGGCATGCGCCTGGCCACCGACCGCCAGACGACCTACGCCCGCGAGTTGCTCGACAAAGTGGCCGCCTGCGGCTGCGACGCCTGCACAGGCGCCCAGCCGCTCTTTGCCGCCATCAAGGACGCCGACCAGAGGACGCAGCCCGGCGTCGAGGCGCAGCGGGCGCGCGTGGCCGAGCTCAAGGCGCTGCTCGAGCGCTGCGATGCCCCTGAGGCCAAGCAACTGCTGACCGTGGCCGACTTTTTGATCAAGCGCTCGGTGTGGATCATCGGCGGCGACGGCTGGGCCTACGACATCGGCTATGGCGGCCTGGACCACGTCATCGCCCAGGGCAAGAACGTCAACATCCTGGTGCTCGACACCGAGGTCTACTCGAACACCGGCGGCCAGATGTCCAAGTCGACGCCGCGCGGCGCCGTGGCCCAGTTCGCGGCCGCCGGCAAGCCGCTGGGCAAGAAGGACCTGGGCATGATGGCCATGACCTACGGCAACGTCTACGTCGCCCGGGTCGCCATGGGTGCCTCGCCCGCGCAGACGCTCAAGGCGTTCGTCGAGGCCGAGTCGTACGACGGGCCATCGCTCATCATCGCCTACTCGCACTGCATCATGCACGGCATCGACACCACGACCGGCATGGGCGAGCAGAAGAAGGCCGTGGAATCGGGCTACTGGCCACTCTTCCGCTTCGATCCGCGCCTGCTGGCGCAGGGCAAGAATCCGCTGCAGTTCGACTCGCGGCCGCCCAAGATCGCCCTGGAAGAGTACGCCTACGGCGAGAACCGCTACCGCCAGCTCAAGCGCTCCAAGCCCGAGGTCGCGGCCAAGCTGATGGAAGAGGCCAAGAGGGACGTGGCCCTGCGCTTCAAGCTGTACCAACAGCTCGCGGGGCTGGACTTTGCGTTGCCGGAAGAGCCCGAGCCGTAGGCCTGACGGCCACGTAGCCGCTGAACAGCAAAGGCACAGAGAGGGGGAGCTGGAGATGCCGGTTCCCCCTCCTGTCATCTGCGGCCCAGCGGAGGAATCAAAGAACTCGCAGCGCGCACGCCTGTGCAGAGAGCTCGTAGTGCGCACTACGAGCTCGAGCTGAGGTTCGCCAACCATCAGCGAGTTCTTGCCAATCGATACACCGTTAGGGGAATCGCTGTGTCAGGTCTGCGCCAACTGAGACTCGTCTGCCGAGACGTCTAGCCTTGCTCCCCTCCCTGCGACCGCCGCCGGCGCAGGAACTCTTCCACCTCGCGGATCAGCTCCTCACTCGACGGCAGTGGCCGCTGGCGTAGGCGGCGCTGCTCGGCATCGAGGCGCCCCGCCTCCTCGGCGCGAGCCTGTTCCTCGAGCTGGCGCACATAGTCTTGCAGCTCCGCATCCTCGGCCACAATCTCGGCCACCTGGCGGTCGAACTGCTCCTCCAGCGACTGCAGGTCGGCCAGGTCCACCTTGACGTCCAGCAGATCGCGCAATGCCTCGAGCAGGGCCAGGGCCACCTTGGGGTTGGGCGAGGCCGAGAGGTACTCGGGCGACAGCGCCCACAGGCTGGCTGTGGCCAGGCGCTTGCGCGCGCAGGCCGCATTGAGCACCCCCACAATGCCCGTGGGCCCCTCATAGAACGTCGTCTCGATGCCCAGGCGGCGCATCTTGCGCGCCAGCCATGAAGGGCTGCCGATACCGCTCAAGCGCACCGGCAGGGTATGCGGCACGTCGGCCACCTGGCCGCCAAGCGTCACCACGGTGCCGATGCCCCGCTGCCGGCAAAAGCCGGTGATGGCATTGGTGAACGCGCGCCACTTGAGCTGCGGCTCACTGCCCACCAGCACGACATAGTCGCGCTCGCCCTCGCTATCGATGTGATAAAAGAACTCGTTGGCCGGCCAATCCACCCGCCGCTGAAAGCGCCCGGCCACGCGCACATGCGGCCGGCTGTCGGTGAACACAAAGAACTCTTCGGGATCGATCTCCGCCAGCTTGCGGGCCCGCCACTGCTGGATGAGGACGCGTGCCGCAAAGGTTGCCCCCTCAGAAGCGTCGTTCCAGCCGCCAAAAGCGGCGATCAGCGCCGGGTTGCGCAGCTCTGGGCTCGCGTAGCTGTTGATATGGTCCACGGCACAACCTCCTCCAAAACGTCCAACCTCCGAAGGGAGGTTTTGCGACAAGAAGCGCGACCACGCGTAGTGTGTGAGGGCGGATATGATCCCCGCGCCTCCAGTATAGCCATACTGTCCTCATTCGACAAGGCGTTCATACAAGAGGCCGGCGGCCTGGCACACCTCGTGCTGGACAGCGCTCCAGCATGACTCGGCGGCCGAGCAAGAGGCAGTGGTGCTCTGACGTGCTCGCGCCCGGCGGCACGATTTGTGCTATTTCCATGCCGGTTCGGGTTCCCATTCGAGGCCATGGAGGACGTCGATGGCGCACGATCACGATCGGCTTGCCCCCTACGAGGAGCGACTGAATGACCTGTGGGAGCGCATGGTGCGCGCCATCGGCATTCACACCGTCAACGTGCTCATGGAGCGGGCCATCTACCAGGCCGCCCAGAAGCACCCCGAGCTGGCGCTCATCCAGCGCAGCGACGAGGGCCTCTCCTTCGGCGCCTTCGAGCAGGCGGTGGCCGGCCAGCCTGAGGAGCAGATCGCCGCAACTTTCGATGACCTGTCGTCGGAGCTGCTGCTCATCCTGGCGCGCCTGCTTGGCCGCGAGATGGCCGAGCGCCTGGCCGCCGAGCTGCAGGCCCGGACGGCCCAGGAAACGCAGGCAATCGCCGAGGAGGCAGCACGATGATGGCCGAGAGACAGGTCATGACCCTCGACAGGATGCCCACCGGCGTCGAACGGCTCGACGAAATCCTGAACGGCGGCATCCCGCGCTACTCGACGGTGTTCGTCGCCGGCCTCCCCGGCACAGGCAAGACCATCCTCAGCCAACAGGCGCTCTTCGCCAACGGACGGCAGGGCCGCAAGGGCCTCTACCTGAGCACCATCTCCGAGCCGCCCATCAAAGTGCTGCGCTTCCTGCAGGGCTTTTCGTTCTTCGACCCCGACCTCTTCGGCAGCACCGTGGTCTACGGCGACCTGGGCACCCCCCTGCGCGCGGGCGGGCCGGAAGAGCTGCTGAGCGCACTGGATCAGATGATCCGCGACAACCGCCCCGAGCTCCTCGTCATCGACAGCTTTAAGGCGCTGCGCGATACCATCCGCGATCTGCTGGCCTTCCGCGAGTTTACCAACGACATCGCCATCCGCCTGGCCGCCTGGGAGGTCACCGCGCTGCTGATCGGCGAGTACTCCGACGCCGACGTGCGCGAGGGGCCCGAGTTCGCCATCGCCGACGGCATCATCTACCTCTATGGCACCGAAGAGGTGGAGAAACAGAAGCGCTTCCTGCGCGTCATGAAGATGCGCGGCTCGAGCTATTACGCCGGCGAGCACTATTTCGACATCACCAAGGACGGCATCACCGTCTACCCGCGCATGGCGCCCGGGGTGGTGGGCGAGTACGCCGTGCCGGGCCGGCGCATCGGCTCGGCCGCCGAGGGGCTCGACGAGATGCTCGGCGGCGGGCTCTATGAATCGACCTCGACGATCATCAGCGGCGGCACCGGCGCCGGCAAGACGCTCGTCGCCATGAGCTTTGCCGTCGAGGCAGCGCGCCAGGGCAAGCCGGCGCTCTATGTCAGCTTTGAGGAGGGCGCCGAGCAGATTGCCCGCAACAGCGCCGGCTTCGGCTGGGACGTGCCCGGCATGCGCAGCCGCGGCCTGCTCGACGTCTTTCACGTCTCGCCGTCGGAGCTCAATATCGACCGCCACGCCTATGTGATGAAGGACCGCGCCGAGCGCCTGGGGGCCAGGATGCTCGTCATCGACTCTATCACCGCCTTCCAGGCCGCCGTCCCCGACCCCGGCAAGTACCAGAGCTACATGTGGGCCATCAACGACTACTTTAAGCGCAAAGGGGTCACAATCATCCTGACCAGCGAGGCACCGGGCATCTTTGGCCCGCTGCAGATCAGCGCCCAGAGCATCTCCTTCATCGCCGACAATATCATCTTCCTGCGCTTCGTCGAGGTCGGCGGCGAGATCAAGCGCACCATCGGCGTGCTCAAGATGCGCGGGTCGCGGCACGACCGCCACCTGCGCGAGCTGATCATCGACCCGCCGCGCATCGCCGTCGGCGCGCCGCTGACCCAGCTCGGCCTGGTGTCGGCCACCTCGCCCGCGGCGACGTTCGAGCAGTTGTCGCAGCCGGAGGCAGTGCGTTAGTGAAGCCTCGCCTCAAACCGACGAGGATATCCACCGCAGAGGACGCAGAGGAATGAGTGATCTCTGTGCCTTCTGTGCCCTCTGTGGAGAGAACCCCGTCTCTATCGCTTGTGGTGCCCCTGGGGCATGATGTCTGATGTGAATGGCGTGTTGAACCGCGAAGGGCGCCAAGAACGCGAAGGAGACGCCAAGAGAGATAGATGAATCCTTCCTCCAGAGGCTTCGCGCTGCCTTCGCGCCCTTGGCGTTCTTCGCGGTTCAAATGACTCAGCATGATGGGCTGAGTAGTTGTGAGAATCTGACTCATGAAGGCGTCCAGAGGAGGCGGCGATGAGCCAGGCGCAGACACAGCAGGTCGCAGCGAGCCGTGAAGAGGGCGGTCTGGAGGCGGTGGCGCAGATTGCGTCCGCCCCGGGCATACGCCGGACGCGCGAGGATCTGCAGCTCCTGGCAGTGCGCGAAGTGCTGCGGGCTACAGCCACTGCCCTGCCCCTCGACGACATCCTCTCGGTCATCGCCAACATGACCATCATCGCCTTTGACGCCACCACGTCGTGGTTCATGCTAACCGGCGACGGCCGCCTGCGCACCGCCGTGGCGCGCGGCGAGTTCGCCGCTGCCCTCGCCGGCAGATCGTGCGCCGGCCAGGAAAGCCGCCTGTGCACGGCCAGCGTCCGCAGCGAACCCACCATCCTGCAACCACACGATATCGACCCGACCGACCCCCTCCTGGGTGCCTTCGCTCGCCAAGAGGAGCCAGTGGTTCTTCTGCCGCTCAAGTCTGGCCGGCAGACAGTCGGCCTTCTGGGCTCGGCCGTCACACCCGAGGCCTCGCTCGACATCTCCTTCCTGGTCACCGTCGCCGAGCAGGCCGCCGCCGCCATCGAAACGGCCCAGCTCCGTGAAGAGACGCGCACTTGGCGCCAGCGGCTCGACGCGGTTTTCGAGTGCATGTCCGAGCCGGTGCTCGTCTTCGACCGCGAGGGTCGGCTGGTGCTGATGAACGCCGCGGCCGAGCAACTGCTGGCGCCCAAAGGGGTGCGCCTGGGCGATGGCATCGCCGAGGTGTTTCACGCATCGGGCATGACCGATGCGCGCGGCCGCCCACTGTCTTGGGAGGAAACGGCCACCCATCGGGCGCTGCGCGGCGAGCAGGTGGAGAACCTGGAGCAGAACCTGCCCACACCGGGCGGGCCTGTGCGCCACCTGCTTGTCTCGGCGGCGCCGCTGGGCAGCCCGGGCAACGTCCAGGGCGCCGTCGCCGTCTGGCGCGATATCACCTACATCAAGGAGCTCGAGCGTATGCGTGCCGATTTCCTCTCGGTGGTCAGCCACGAGCTGCGCAGCCCGCTCGCCTCCGTGCTTGGCTACGCACAACTGATCCAGCGCGAGGCGGCCAAAGGGGGCCCGCCGCGAGACATCGAAGCCCGCCTGCAGACAATCATCGATCAGACACAACGCGTGAACCAGCTCGTGGGCGACTTGCTCGACGCCTCGCGTGCCGAGACCGGCCGCCTGGCCTTGGAGACGAAGGAGGTGGACCTGGCCGCGCTCATCCGCAAGACCGTGGCCCACTTGAGCGCCCTGACCCCCGACCACCGCTTCCAGGTTAACCTGCCGCCCGAGGTGCCCACGGTGCGCGCCGACCCGGGTCGCCTCGAGCAGGTGCTGCGCAACCTCATCAGCAACGCCGTCAAGTTCTCGCTGCCCAGCACGACGGTCACCATTGGGCTGCGCGTCGAGCCTCAGCGAATAGTGGTGTCAGTCAACGACCAAGGCCGCGGCATCGCCAGGGAGGATATCGATACCATCTTCATCCCCTTCCACCGCGTGCGCCAGGCCGGTGGCCGCGAGGTCAAAGGCGTGGGCTTGGGGCTCTTTATCTCGCGCTCCATCCTCGAGGCCCACGGCGGCGACCTGTGGGTCGAGAGCCAGTTGGGGAAGGGGAGCACGTTCTTCTTCAGCGTGCCGCGGGAGCGGGAGACGTAGTGCGTGATGCGTGATGCGTGATGCGTAAGCAACTACTCATCCCATCATGCTGAGTCATCTGAACCGCGAAGAACGCCAAGAGCCTGCCCTGAACGCAGTGAAGGGGCGCGAAGGCAGCACGAAGCTTCTGAAGGAAGGATTCATCAGTCTCCCTTGGCGTCTCCTTCGCGTTCTTGGCGCCCTTCGCGGTTCAGGATGCCACTCACGTCACAGAGTAGGCACTGGCGTTTTACGCATCACGCCTCACGCCTCACGCCTCGCCGAACGCGGCCACAATCTCACCCCGCCCCGCCCCGCCTTGCAGCAGCAGGCTGAGCAGGATGCGCGCCTTGGGGCCATCGAGTGCGCCGGCGTGGATCAGGCCGCGCGCCAGCAGGTCGCTCTCTGACCCCGCGAAGCCATAGGTGCCGCGCAGCACTTCGCCGCTGCCGGTGCGTGAGGCGAGCGCCACCGGCATCTCTGCCGCCAGCCGCGCCGCCGCCTCGACAGCGAAGAAGGGCAGGTGGCCGCCGCCGAGCGCTTCGAGCACGGCCCCGCTGTAGCCCAGCCCCGCGAGCGACCCCAAGAGCCTCCCATCGTCGCCCAGGGCCATCGTCAAGAGGGCCACCGGCCGCTGCGGCGCAGCAGCCGGCACGCACACCTGCCGCCGCCCCACCGGCCGCAGGGCGATGCGCACCGCCCCCTCGGCCACCCAGCCGATCGGCCCCAGCGGCCGCGAGCGGAAAGTGGCCGGGCTCGAGGTGTGCGTCTTTTGCACCCAGCGCGCCGCGTGGATTTCGTCGTTGAACACCACCAGCGCCCCCAAGCCGCGCGCGAGCGGGCTCGCCGCCACCTGCAGTGCCGCCAGCAAGTTCGCCGGCCCATCGGCGCCCGGCAGCGTCGGGTTGCGCATGGCCCCAGTCACCACCACCGGCGCCTCGCCCGGCACCAAGAGGTCCAGCCCAAAAGCGACCTCTTCGATGGTATCGGTGCCCTGCGTCACCACCACGCCTGCCGCGCCCTCGTCGAGCCGGCGCTGCACCTCCGCCGCCGTGGCCACCAGGTCGGCCATGCTCAGGCTCGAGCCGGCGATCATGCGGAACTGCGCCGCCTGCACCTCCGCCGCCTCGGCCAGCGCCGGCAGCGCCTGCACCAGGTCCTCGGCCGTCAGCGTCGGCAACACCCCCGCCGCGCCCGCCCCCGCCATCGAGATCGTCCCACCCAGGCCAATGATGTCTACCCGTGGCAATGCCATCTCTTCCTCCCTCCATTCCCCGGCCCGGACTCCCGAACTTGCTCGGGGACTCGTTCGAAGCCCGGACTCCCGAACTCGTTCGGGGACTCGTTCGGGGACTCGTTCGGAACCCGGACTCCCGAACTTGTTCGGGGTTCGAAGCCCGGACTCCCGAACTTGTTCGGGGACTCGTTCGGGGACTCGTTCGGAACCCGGACTCCCGAACTTGTTCGGGCCGTCCCACCCAAGTCGGGGACTCCAAGCCCGCCACCAGTCTACAGCATTACTGCACCCCCCGCAAGCGCCCGCCACGTGCTCGTAGTGCCAGAGAGAGGGCAGGGAGTGCCGGCTGGCGCTCCCTGCCCTCTCTCTGGCACTACCAACTGGGTATTTGACACTCCTACCGATTCGGCCTATATTTCGGTTGTTGGCTAATTAGCGAAGGAGGGAAGATGGGGACGGGAGACGTCTTTCGGGCGCTGAGCGACCCGACCCGGCGCGAGATCCTGCGCCTGCTCGGCCGGCGCGATATGACGGCGGGCGAGCTTGCCGACCACTTCCCGCTGGCCAAATCCACCCTCTCGGGGCATTTCAACGTCCTCAAGCATGCGGAGCTGATCGTCGCCGAGCGCCGGGGGACGATCATCGTCTACAGCCTCAACGCATCAGCATTCGAGGAGGCCCTCGCCTCGATCATGGAGATCATGCGGGTGCGCGAGGACCGGAAGGAGCACCAGATATGAAGCTCTCATGGCGCACCGAGCTGCCGCAGTGGGCGATGATCGCCGGCATGTGCGTGTTGGCGGCCGTGACCTGGGCCTGGGCGCCCGATCGCATCCCCATGCACTGGAATATCGCCGGCCAGATCGACGGCTACGGCGGCAAGCTCGAAGGCCTGCTCATGCCGCCGGCCCTGGCGCTGGGCATCTACCTGCTCATGCTCCTCTCGCCGCGCATCGACCCGGGGCGCAAGAGCTACGCCCTGTTCACGGGGAGCTACAACACCATCCGCCTGGCGGTGGTGACGGTACTGGCGGCGCTCTACGGCGTGACACACCTGACGCTGCGCGGCTACCCCATCGATGTGGCCACGGTCGTGCCGCTCATAACGGGGGCGATGCTGGTCGTGCTCGGCAATGTGATGGGCAAGATCCGCCCCAACTGGCTCGTGGGCATCCGTACGCCGTGGACGCTCTCCAGCAAGATGGCCTGGGTCAAGACCCACCGGCTCGGCGGCTGGCTCTTCATCCTGTCGGGGCTGGGGCTCATGGCCGCGAGCGTGGTGCACGCGTCGTGGGCCGCCATGGCTTGCTTCGGGCTGTTGATCCTCTCTGTCGTCGCGGCCTATGCCTACTCGTACCGCGTCTGGCGCGATGATCCAGACAAGATCCCCCCGGCGGGGACGCTGCCGGGGGTCTGACACCCGTTCCCCCGGCAGACCTGTCACACCGATTTCCATGGCAGGAAGGCGATTGGCAAAAACTCCGGCAGAGGCCTGCCCATGCCGCGGCGCGAGCTGGACCGAGTCTTTGCCAGAAAGCAGGCGCTGGCCACCCGCCAGGGAAATCGCTGTGTCAGGTGTGCCGCGGGCTGTGGTCCCGCCCGTTCAAGGAGGCATGTGACATGGAACCGACAACTGACCTGATGGGCGCGCTGAGCACCTGGCTGCCGCTCCTGGCACCGATTGTCGTGCTGCAGGTGGCACTCCAGGTCATCGCCATCGTCGACCTGGTCCGCCGCGAGAAGGTGCGCGGCGGCAACAAGTGGGTCTGGGGCGCGGTGATCGTGCTCGGTGAGATCATCGGCCCGTTGGTGTACTTTGTCGCCGGAAGGGAAGAGTAGGCTGTGGACGCCGCGATTACTTGCAAGGCGCTGACCAAGCGCTACGGCACCGTGCTCGCGCTCGACAGCCTGAGCCTGGAGGTGCCGCGCAACGTGGTGTTCGGCTTCCTCGGGCCCAACGGCGCCGGCAAGACGACCACCATGCGGATCCTGGCGGGCCTGAGTGCGCCGACCTCGGGCGCGGCCTACCTCGACGGCTGCCTGGCCTCGCCCCACGACCCGGCCTCGCGCCGCCGCGTGGGCTACCTGCCCGAGGAGCCGAGCTTTTACGGCTGGATGAGCGCCCGCGAGTACCTGCTGTTCGTGGGCGGGCTGCTGGGCCTGGCCGGCCGCGAGGCCGCCAAGCGCGCCGACGAGCTGCTCGAGCTCGTGGACCTGCGCGAGGTCGCCAAGCGGCGCATCGCGGGGTTCTCGCGCGGCATGCGGCAGCGGCTGGGCATCGCGCAGGCGCTGGTGGGGCGCCCCGAGGTGCTGCTGCTCGACGAGCCCTCGTCGGCGCTCGACCCGTTGGGCCGCCGCGACGTGCTGGCCCTGATCGAGCGCCTCGCCGGGCAGACGACGGTGTTCATCTCGACCCACATCCTGGCCGACGTGGAGCGGGTCTGCCAGCAGGTGGCCATCGTAGCCCACGGCCGCCTCATGGCCCAGGCCGACCAAGAGGCGCTGCGCCAGCGCTATGCCACACCGATCTTCGAGATCGAGACCGCGGCCGAAGCGCCCGAGCTCGTCGAGCGCCTGCGCGCCGAGCCCTGGGTCGAGCGCATCGACCGCGAAGCGACCGTGCTGCGCCTCACCGTGCGCGACGAGCAGCGGGCGCGCCGCGAGCTGCCGCAGCTCATCGCCGGCCTGGGCGAGCAACTCGTCCGCTATCAGCAGGCCCGACCCACCATCGAAGACGTCTTTGTGCGCCTGGTTGAGGCCTGACAGCTTATCAAAGAGGAGGGCTCAAGCCCGCCAACCGGGTTTGATGCTACGCACATGCCCGGTTTGGAGCCCTTGAGGGGGCGGGTGGCCGCGTAGCTCAATGCCCGGCCATGGCCAGGGGCCAATGGAACAGGAGCGACCGATGACCATGTTCGTTCTGCTGCGTAAAGAGTTGCTGGAGCAGTGGCGCACGCGCCGCCTGCTGGTGTTGAGCGTTGTCTTTCTCTTTTTCGGCCTGCTGGGCCCGATCACGGCCAAGCTCACGCCCGAGCTGATCAAGCTGGCGAGCGCTTCTGCGCCGGGGCTGGTGTTCAACTTGCCGCCGCCGGCGATGCCGGATGCCATAGCGCAGTACATCAAGAACCTGTCGCAGATGCTGCCGCTGGTGGTGCTGCTGGTGACGATGGGCAGCGTGGTCGGCGAGAAGGAGCGCGGTACGCTGCCCATGGTGCTGGCCAAGCCGGTCGGGCGCGGCGCGGTGCTCGCGGCCAAGTACGCCGGACTTGTCGTGACCCTGTTGGTGGCGCTGCTCCTGGGCGCGGTGGCCACCTACTACTACACCCAGGTCCTGTTCGGCGGGCTGGGGCTGGGCGCCTTTGCGGCCACGAACCTCGTCGCCGCGCTCTACCTGCTCGTGGTGCTGAGCCTCGCCTTCCTGGCCAGCACGCTGGCGCGCAGCACGGTGGGTGCGGGGGCGCTCGCCTTCGGCTTCTGGGTGCTGCTCCTCGTCGCGGGCTCGCTGCCGCGCATCGGGCCGCACACCCCGACGGCCCTCCTGAACTGGGCCGCGCAGCTCGGCCTGGGGCAGAGCAACGGCGGCGCCTGGCCGGCACTGTGGGTCAGCGTGGGCCTGATCGTCGCATCGTTCGCCGCCGCCTGGCTGCGCCTGCGCCGTGAGGAGCTGCAGTAGCCCCGGGCATGCGGCTCTGAGAACCGATCTCACCGCAGAGACACAGAGAACGCGGAGATATCCTGTATCATCTCTGCGCCCTCTGTGCCTCTGCGGTGCATGAACCGCACTTTCGAACCGGCAAAGGAGTCAGAGATGAAGAACATCGCCTTCGCTGCCGCGCTGTTGGCGCTGGCCCTGCTCGTCGCCGCCTGCAGCACCGCCCCCAAGGCCCCGGCCATCACCCTGGGCGCCGCCCCCTGGAAGGACGGCGAAAGGCTGGTCTACGACATTGTCGACAAGAACGGCAACACGCTGGGCACCTCCGAGTTCAGCTTTGCCAGGGACGGCGACGCCTGGCTGCTGACCGCCAGCGACAAGGCCGGCCAGGTCGACCAGACGTCAGTGGTGCGCGTTGACAGCGCCACCCTCCTGCCGCTGGGAAAAGAGAAGATCATCAAGCGCCCCGGCACCGACGCCACGCTGAGCATCACCTACGGCGGCGGCAAGGTGCAGATCAAGGCCCTGGTCAACGGCAAGGACCAGAACGTGACCATCGACGCGCCGGCGGCCGCCATCGAAAACGACCAACTGCTGATGACCCTGCGCGCCATGCCCTTCGCCGAGGGCTACCAGGGCAGCCTGGTCAACGTGGTGCCCGACACCGCCTCCAGGGTCAACACCACCGTGCGCGTCAAGGGCAGGGAAAAGGTCCGGACGCCCTCCGGCAGCGTGAACGCCTGGCGCGTGGAACTCGACTTTGGCCAGGCCAGGCAGAGCGCCTGGTACGCCGTCGAGGCGCCCTACACCATGGTGCAGTACGACAACGGCGCCACCAGGCTCGTGCTGAAAGAAGCGCAGCCATGATGGACCCGCGCGCCTTCATCGGCCTGCCCGACTGGCGCTCGGCGCTGCTGGCGGCCCTTTTCGCCCTGCCCTGGCTGGTGCTGCTGGGCCGCGGTACGCTGCGCCGCTGGCCGCTGTGGCTCGCCGTCGCCGGAGGGGTGCTGCTCTTCCCCTTCAGCATCGCCTGGGTGCAGGCGCCCATCCAGCAGGGGCTGAACCTCCTCTGGCTGCGCCTGCTCGACGTGGCGGCCATCCAGCAGTGGCTGCTCGCCGTCGCCGTGCCCAGCATCGCCGTCAGCGGCCTCGTGCAAGAGAGCGCCAAGCTGCTGGTGGCCGTCGGGGCGCTCGCGCTGCTGGGCAAGCGCGAGCCCCGCGCCGGCCTGGCGCTCGGCGCCGCCGCGGGGGCGGGCTATGGCGGCATCGAGGCCTTCTGGGTGCTGAACCAGGTCTTCGCCAGCGGCTTTACCTGGGGCACGGTGCAGCTCTACGGCCTCGGCGCACTCCTGGGCTTTGTCGAGCGCTTTTTCGCCGTCCCCTTTCACATCGGCTCGGCCGCCCTCGCGGGCTATGGCTTGGCCACCGGCCGGCCCTGGCGCTTCCTGCTGCTGGCCATCGGCCTGCACGCCGCCGTCAACTATACGATCGTGCTCATGCAGGCGGGGCTGATCGGCGCGCTGGCCATTGAGGTCATCGCCGCCCTGATCGCTGCGGCGACGATAGCGACAGCCCTCTGGCTGCGGCGCCGCGCCGCGCCGGTGGCTGTGGAACACTAGGCCGGGTAGACCTGACAGGTCTCCGGAGACCTGTCAGGTCTACCCACCTCTTCTTCCTTGACAAGCCCCCCATTTCGCGGCACAATGGCCGCCACATCCTCACAAGGAGCAGACAATGCAGCCGCGCAGAAGGGTGCCCTATGGCCCTGGTCTGCGGTCCATGTGCCTGGCCTTGTTCCTGGCCTGTCTCCTCTCGTCCATCGCCTGCGGCCCCAGCTCGCCCACGCCGGCGCCCACGCCCACCACGGCGCCGCCGGTCACCCTTGGCTGTGATGCCACCGTGCCCGAAGCGGCCCGCAGCGCCATCGAAGCGCTGCTGCACCAGGGGCCAACCGGCTTCGTCACTGCCGCCGATGCCGCCGTGGCCGATGTGCGGCTGGGCAGCGCCCAGTTCGCCGGCGCGCAGCCGCTGGGCGCCTGGTACTATGCCCTCGCCGCCCCCTTTTACACCGTCGATGACGGCGTCGCTCTGGGCGACCTGCAGGCGGCCTGGCGCAGCGGGCCGGCCGGCGCCCTCGAGGGCCGCTCGCTCATCGCCGGCGCCGACACGGTGCGCGTCTTTACTGCGCTGTGGGGCGCGGCGGGCGCAGGCGTGCGTACGGCCGAGCCCGCCGCCCTGCTCACAGAGGCGCAACAGACCGGCGCCTGGGCCATCCTGCCCTTCGACGAGCTGCAGCCCGCCTGGAAGGTCCTGCGCATCGACGGCGTCTGGCTCATCGAGAAGGACCTGAGCGAGCACACGCTGGCAAGCTACCCGCTCCAGGTGCCGCTGGCGCTGGCCGCGCCAGCGGCCGGACTGCAGCCGGGCCTCAACGAGCTGCTGGGCCAGGCGCCGGCACGGCTCTGTAACCGCAGCGAGGGCCGCATGACCATCGTGGCCATGACCGGCACCTCGTGCATCTCGCGCACCACGGCCTGGCTCATGATGAAGAACGGCCTCACCTACCCGGCGCGCGACATCAAGGACTGGCTGGTCACGGCCGACCTGACCCACGTCTCGCACGAATCGTCATTCACCCCCGACTGCCCCATCCCCCCCATCGTCGACGACAGCCTGGTCTTCTGCTCGCACGACAGTTATATCAAGTTGCTGGAGGAGGTGGGGGTCGACATCGTCGAGCTCACCGGCAACCACCTGCTCGACTATGGGCCCGAACCCTTGCGCCACACCCTCGAGCTGTACCGGGCGCGCGGCTGGCAGTGGTACGGCGGCGGCGCCAACCTGGCCGAGGCGCAGCAGCCGCTGCTGGTGACGCACGGCCCCAACCGCCTCGCCTTCCTCGGCTGCAACCCCGTCGGCCCCAGCTACGACTGGGCTACCGACAGCCGGCCCGGCTCCTGCCCCTGCGACTATGCCCGCATGCAGGCGCAGATCCGCGAGCTGCGCGCGCAGGGCTACCTGCCCATTGTCACCTTCCAGTACCTCGAAACCTATGAGTACTGGCCCACGGCCGGGCAGGTCGCCGATATGCGCGCCATGGCCGATGCCGGGGCCGTGGTCGTGCAGGGCAGCCAGGCGCACCAACCCCAGGCGATGGAGCTGCGCAGCGGCGCCTTTATCCACTATGGCCTGGGCAACCTCTTCTTCGACATGATGCAGACCCTGCCCATCCGGCAGCAGTTCGTCGACCGCCTCGTCTTCTACGATGGCCGCCTGCTTGCGGTGGACCTGCGCACCGCCATGCTCGAAGAGTACGGCCGCCCGCGCCCCATGACCGCCGACGAGCGGCGCAGCTTTTTGCAGGCCATCTTTGCCGTGCGGCCGTAACCCCAGGGACTCCTGAGCGAGCGCGCACGCCAGCCCTGCCGCGACGAAAACGCAATCAAGCGAGCTCGGGCCGCTACTTGCCGAGGGAGTCCCTCTTGGAGGGGCTTGGCACCCAGTTGGTCAGGAAGGCGAGCAGGGATGGCCAGTCACGGAAGTAGCGCGCGTCGCCGCTGAGGGCGTGCAGGACCGTGCCGCGCCACTGCGTCTGACCGTCGCCCAGGTCTTCTACCCAGAGGCGCAGGTTGAAGAGCTGCGAGCGGGGAAGATGGTGCTCCTCTTCCATGGCCAGACCTCTTCTAGGGTAGGCTGACGGAGACCTTGCCAACCTGCGTGACTAGGATTTCATAGTGCCCGGAGCCACGGCCAACCGGCGGGGCGTCTTTGTCCTCACTATTCCGGTCGTAGAGGACCTCTTCATAGTCCAGGGCGAGCTTGAGCAGTGCACCGGTCTCCTGGTCGACCCAGGCCTTGCCCTTGGCGGCGGTAAAGTCTTGGCCGGTCATGCTGCCGAGCATGCCCTTGACCGTGGCGACCGCGGTCTGGTCGCCCTTGGCCATGTCGACGTCATAGACCTCGGCCTGGCGGCCATCGATAGCCTCGCTGCCGGCAGGCTGGGCGCCCATGGCGGCCAGGCTGTACGGCGTGATCACGCCCAGTGGCCAGGTCACCCAGGTCAGGTTCAAGCCAAAGGTCTCCTGAGGCGTACCATCGATGACCTCGTACTCCACCTGGTCCTCGCCGTCATCGATGATATAGCCCTCGATCATCTCGCCGTCGCTACCGGCATAGAACAGGTGGACGTTCTCGCCCTGCACGTCGGCCTTGAGGTCGATGACTTCGGTCTCGACCTCTTGGGTCTCCCAGTCGAGCGCGGGGCCGCTGCCCTTGACCTCGATGTGGTAGGATGGGAAGACGTGTGTCTCTCCACTAGTGTGGACGACCAGGCCCAGCGCTTCGGAGGCGCGCGACTGCGCGTTGCCGACGCTGCTGTGCCTGGCTGGCGCGGCGGGCTCGCCTGCGGATGCAGGAGCAACCTTGGTTGGCTCCGCTGCCGGCTTGCCTGCGGGGGCACCGCAGCCAGCCAAGAGCGGCAGCACCAACGTCGCGAGGAGCACGATGGCGACGATGCGAGTCCGTCTCGTGGTCATGACTATCCTCCTTGGTTGAGTGCGAGACGTAGCGTTTGCAAGGAGTGTAGCCGAGGGACCGTTTCGAAAGCGTTTCGCGGGGCCTGTCAGTGCAAGAGTTGGCGGAGCCGCAGGAGCTGGGCTTCGAGCGCCTGGGGGTCGTTGCGCTCGGGGGTTTCGAAGGCCTGGCCGGTGCCGCCGTACTCGAGGGTGTCGATGGCCGGCTCGGTGAAGCCGAGGAGCCAGGCCAGGAGGGCATAGTGCTCCTCTTGCAGGGCATGGTGGCGGTCGGATAGGCCCTTGCCCGTCTCTTCCTCCACCTGCCAGAACGACTCGGGCTGCACGGCGACGCGGGGGATGCCCTGCCTGGGCAGTACCAGTCCTAGTGGATCGTCGCATTGCTTCTGATGGGCGTAGCCTAGCCGCTTGTGGGCGTCGGAGCCCATCAAAACCAATGCGACGATCCACTAGCCCCAATGCTGTTCAAATAAGGGGGACTTGCTTTCTGCCATGCCTTGAGCTCCCTCACCCCTGTCCCCTCTCCCACGTGCGCGGGGAGAGGGGAGATGCCAATGCAGCGTGGCTGCGGCAAGTCGCGGTGTTGCCGCTGACTCTCGTCATGAACGGCTCCCCTCTCCCCGCGCACGTGGGAGAGGGGACAGGGGTGAGGGACCCCCTGCCGACGCAACGGCTGAGATCGTGTCCCCTATTTGAACTGTATTGGGCCTAGCCCTTCAGCGAGCCCGCCAGCAGGCCGCGCATGAAATACTGCCCCAGGAAGATGAAGACGAGCAGTGTGGGCAGCGCGGCCAAGAGCGACCCCGCCATCTGCACGTTCCACTCTACGATATAGCTGCCCGCCATGTTGTTCAGCGCCACCGTGACCGGCTGCACCGCCGGCCGGCTCGTGACGATCACGCCGAAAAGAAAGTCGTTCCAGATCGACTGGAACTGCCAGATCATCACGACCACAAAGCCCGGCATCGAGATCGGGAAGAGGATGTGGCGGTAGATGCCCAGCAGGCCGGCGCCGTCGATCTTGGCCGCCTCTACCAGTTCGCTGGGGATGCCGGCGTAATAGTTGCGAAAGATCAGCGTGGTGATCGGCAGGCCATACACCACGTGCACAAAGATCAGCCCAGGGATCGAGCCGTAGAGCTGCATGCGTTGCAGCGTCTGCACCAGCGGGATGAGGATACTCTGATAGGGGATGAACATGCCAAAGAGCATCAGCGTAAAGAGCGCATTGGCGCCGCGGAACTTCCATTTGGTCAGCACATAGCCGTTCAGCGAGCCCATGAGCGCCGAGATGAGGGTCGCCGGAATGGCCAGGTAAAAGCTGTTCATGATGTTCTCCGACAGCCCCCGGATGCCCTCCGCCTCCCTGCCCAACCAGGCCTTGGCAAAGCTGTCAAAGTGCAGCCCCGATGGCAGCTCCCACATGCGCGCCAGCGAGACCTCCTGGAAGCTCTTCATGCCTGTGATCAGGAGCAGGTAGACCGGCAGCAGGTAGAACAGCGCCGCCGCGACCAGCACGACATAGACGGCCACGCGGCCCCAGCGGATCTCAAAGCGGCCGGCTTTCATCGTCGGCACACGCTCGCTGGAGGCAGGGCTCCGCTTCACCACAGAGGGCACAGAGACGCTTTCCTCCCCTCTGTGTTCTCTGTGGTGTGCCTCGCTTCCCTGGTTACTGGTGTTCCCGCGGGCGCTCTCGTCTGCGGTCATAGCTCGGCCTCCGTGCGCACGGTGTAGAGCAGATACGGCACCACCAGCACCGCCACCAGCAAGAGCAGCAGCGTGGCAATGGCCGCCCCCTGGGCATAGTTGCTGCCGCGGAACGTCGTGTCGAACATAAAGAACGCCGGCACGTCGGTGGAAAAGGCCGGGCCGGGCCCCGTCATCGACACGACCAGGTCAAAGATCTTGAGCGACATGTGGCCCAGGATGATCACCGCGCTGAGCGTGACCGGCTGCAAGAGTGGCAGAATGATGTGGCGGTAGAGCTGCAGCTCGCTGGCGCCGTCGACCCGCGCCGCCTCACGCAGCTCGTCGGGGATGGCCCGCAGCCCGGCCAGGTACAGCGCCATGGTGTAGCCCGAGAGCTGCCAGATAGCGGCGATCACCACCGAGATCATCCCCAGCGACACCCCCACGTAGGGGCTCGCCAACCCGCCCAGGCCGATGCGCACCAGGAACGCCCCGACGGCCGACTCGGGCGCGATGTGCCAGATCGTCGGATCGGTGAACCAGCCCCAGCGCAAAAAGCCAAGCCCGGCGCGCTCCAGCAGCAGGTTGATGCCCGAACTGCCGGTCTGCAGCGTGCCCGGGTTCAGCAGCCAGCGCCACACCACACCGGTCACGATAAACGAGATGGCCATCGGGAAGAGGTAGACGCTGCGGAAGACACCCTCACCCTTGATGCGCTGATCCAGCAGGATAGCAAGCAGCAGCCCCACCAGCAGGCAGCCGGCCAGGAAGAGCACGGTAAACGTCACCGTGTTGCGCAGGTCGCAGAGGAAGCGATCGACGGTGAACAGCTTGGCATAGTTGCGCAGGCCCACAAAGGTGAAATCGGGCAGGAGGGAGTCCCACTTGGTCAGCGAAGAGAAGGCAGTAAAGCCGATAAAGCCGTACACGAACACGGCGATGGCGATCACCGATGGCGAGATCAGGAGGAGCGAAAGGAGCCGGTCTCGCGTCACTTGGCGCATAGCCGCCCTCCGGCAGGACGTTGCAGGGCTTTGCTGGGGTGGTAGACCTGACAGGTCTTCGGAGACCTGTCAGGTCTTCCGTCTGTGCGGCAGCAAACCTGACAGGTCTTCGGAGACCTGTCAGGTTTGCTGCCTCGATGGACCTGAACCTACTTGCAGGCGCCGTTATCCTTGCAGAGCTTGACCAGATCGCCCTGCGCGGCGGCCACATCGCCCTTGGTGGCAAAGGTGTTCATCACATCCTTGTAGCTGGTGGCCCACTTTTCCACGGCTGCCGCGCCATGCGCCACGCTCGGCACGATGGCGTCGGCCGCCCAGTCCTTCATCGCCGACTGCAGGTAGGCGTTGAAGAGGCTGGCATCGCAATCGGTGCGGGCGCAGATTGAACCCTTCTTGGGGTTGAAGGCCTCCTGGCCCGCCTTGGAACCGGCCACCTTGAGCCAGTTCATCAGGTTGTCCTGGTTCTTGGCGCCCTTGGCTGCGGCAAAGCTGTCCGACAGGGCGTCAAAGATGCCCTTGGTCTGCGGCACCGGCGCCCAGCCATAGCCCGTAAAGCTCTTGGAGGTGAACCAGCCGTCGGTCCAGTCGCCCATGATGTGCATGGCGCCCTTGCCATCGACCAGGTACTGCGCCGCATCGCTCCAGGTCAGCGCCGCATGGTCGGTGTTGGCATAGGCCATGACCTTCTTAAAGATGTTCAGCGCATCGGTGACCTTGGGGTCGGACCATGCAGTCGCGCCGCTCCACAGCCCCTTGTAGCCCTCGGCGCCGAGCACACCCACCAGGATGGTCTCGAAGGTGTGGCCGGCCTCCCAGCCTTCCTTGGTGCCGATGACCAGCGGGACGATGCCCTTGGCCTTCAGCGTCTCGGCCATGGCAAAGAACTCGTCCCACGTGGCTGGCGGGGTGAGGTTGTTGTCGGCAAAGACCTGCTTGTTGTACCACAGCACGTTGGCGCGGTGAATGTTGACCGGCACGCCCCAGAAGTGATCTTTGTACTTGAGCAGCGAGATCAGATCCTTGGGGAATGCCTTGTCGAGGCCTTCGGAGGTATAGAGGCTGTCCAGCGGCTGCAGGTACTTGTCGGGCTGGTACATCTCGACTTCGAGCCCGGCGTGGAGCTGGAAGGAATCCGGAGGATCACCGCCGGCCAGGCGGGTCGAGAGCACGGCCTTGGCGTTGGTGCCCGCGCCGCCCGCCACAGTGGCGTTGATGACCTCTACGTTGGGGTAGGCCTTCTTGTAGATAGCGTACATGGCGTTGAGGCCGTCGGCCTCGCCGCCTGCCGTCCACCAGGAGTACATCTCGAGCTTGTTGGTGCCCTTGGCGCCCGTGGCGCAGGCACCCAACAGCATCGCCGCCAAACACAGCACGCCCACAACCGCCATGAGTGATCGCTTGCGATACGGCATCTTTGCCTCCTCCTTTGATAGAACGCGGCAGGAATCGGATCACGAGCGAGTGTGGATGTGATGCGGGCCGAAACGGCCGCTAGCTTCACCTCCTCTCGGGGAACGCAGCATGCAGCTCGCAGGCCAGATGCGGAGAACGCGCACAGTCGGCAGGTAGAGCATCCCGCTGGGCCACATTCTGCGGCCAGTGCACATATTACATTCTATCACAATCCACTGCAATCAGTCAAGCAGCCTCAAGACTTGGCATGCACTTTGCTGGCACAGAGCCGCCTGGTAGTCTGCCGCACTGATGTTGATGGGCGTAGTGGGCGTCGCAGCCCATCAGAATCAGTGCGACGGACTACTAATACTACAACCGTACTTGGCGCTGCCACCGCTGGCCATCCGGGTAGCTGCCGGCTGACACGCTCCGCAGCCTCCCGGCCCTGGCCCGGAAGGGGTCTTTTTGGCGGGTTGGCCAGAGCCGTGGCCGCCCGCGGGCGGCCACGGCTCTGGCCAACCCGCCAAAAAGACCCCCCAAAGGGCTCCGTTCTGGCTATGCGCGAAGCCCAGATAGTGCGCCGCTACGGATAAGTACGGCTGTAGCACTAATGGATCGTGTTTTCAAACCCAGCAGAGGCGGCTCCATGCCGCCGGGCTCAGTCGGTGGCGGAGGGCGTCTTGCCCGGCGGCAACCGGCGGCGTGGGAGCCGCCTCTCTGCTTGGCGCGGAAGACAGGCTCAGGAACTTGGGCTCGCACCAACCACCATCCGACAGAGGAGGCAAGCGCGCTATGCAGGAATCGGTTGTCCACCCGCGCGTGCGTGTGCTGCACGCCGCACCCGACGCCCCGGCGCTCGATGTGCACATCGATGACTCCCTACGGGTGCCCAACCTGGGCTACGGCAAGATCTCCGACTATGTCTCGCTCTTCCCCGAGCGGCACCGGTTGCGCATCTTCCCTACCGGCACGCGCCGGCCCGAAGACGTCTTGGTCGACGACGGCCTCGAGCGGCTCAGGTCGGGCCTCGATTTCACCATCGCGGCTACCGGCAGCTTGCAGGACTTGCGGGCAGTCATGTTTGTCGATAGCGCCCCCCTGCCGGTCGAGGGCCGCGAGAGGCGGCTCGCACCCGGGCGCACGCAGCTCCGCGTGTTGCACCTCTCGCCCGATGCCCCAGCGATCGACGTGGGCGTCACCGGCAACCCAGCCCTCTTCCTGCAAGTCGGCTTTACCGAGGCCACGCCGTTCAAAGAGCTCGAGAGCGGCACCTACGACATCCAGGTGCGCCGCGCGGGCCACGATGCCATCATCGCCACGCTGCGCCAGTACGCCGTCGCCGGCGGCTGCCGCTACACCCTGGCGGCCCTCGGGCTGGTCGATGGGCAGCCTGCCTTCCAGGTCATGCCGCTCGTCGATGCCGTCGAGGTCTGCCCGGCATGATGCAGCCGTTGTAGGCTCGCGCCATGTGCCAAGGGCTCGTAGTTGGCACCAAGTCGTTGGGTCAAGGCGCTCGAGCGCCAACTACGAACCGGGCTGCCCGTTCCAGAGTGCGCTGACATGCCGATGCCTGGTCGCATCCTGCCGTCGGCCACTGGCACGCGCCTTGCTGGCCTACGGTGGGGCCGCAGGCCACGTGTGACCGCATGACCCTGCCAGCGACGGCACACGCCTTGCCAGACCCGATGGCAGGGGCCGGCCCTGCGGCCCCGCTTCTCATCCGTGAGAAGCGGTAACCTGGAACCCATGGAGGGACCCCAATGAAACGCTGGAGCATGATCGCGGTGGCGCTGGTGCTGGCGCTGGCGTTGGGCCTCCCAGCCACGCTGACAGCCCTGAGCCAGACGCCCACGCCGACGACACAGCCAGGCCAGGCCAACCAGGCCATGGTGCGCGCGGTCAATGCCGCGGTCAATGTGGGGCCGGTGAACGTAACGACCGGCACCGGGACCACGGCATTCTGCAACCTGGCGTACAAGGGCGTGACTCGGTACATCGCTGCGGCGCCCGGCGCGTTCAGCTTTAGCATCGTCCCCATCGGCGCCGCCGGTGGCGTTGGCGGAGCGGCAACCGGCACGCCAGCGGCTGGCACGCCGTCGGCGACTGCGCCAACCTCGGCAATGACGCCCACGAAGGCCGCGACTACGACCGCGACGATGACGGCGACCGCCCGCGCGACGATGACAGCGACCGCGGCCATGACGGGCACGGCCGCAACGCAGGCTGCGCCTTCGGGCGGCGGTGGCGGAGCTGTGGTGGGGGGCGCCATCCCGGGCAGCACGACGGTGGTGGCCGGCCAGGCCTACAGCCTGGTGATCGTAGGCACCCCGGCCAACGTGCAGACCCTGACGCTGACCGACAATCTCTCGGCCCCGCCTTCCGGCCAGGCCAAGGTGCGCTTTGTGCACGCTTCGCCTGATGCCCCGGCGGTGGATGTCAAGGTGGCCGGCGGTGCCACCCTCTTTAGCAACATCGCCTTCAAGAGCGCGAGCGACTATGCCACGGTGGCCGCCGGCACGGCAACCCTGCAGGTGACCCAGGCCGGCAGCAACAACGTGGTCCTCACGCTCCCCGTCAACCTCAACGCCGGCACGGTATACACCATCTACGCGGTCGGCCTGAGCAGCGGCCAGCCGCCGCTGCAGGGGCTCGTGACGGTCGAGAGCGTCGGCGGTATGCCGGTCCCAAGCAACCCGGTCAACTAAGCACTTGCTCTTCGGCCCTGCGCCGCAAGTTGCGGCGCAGGGCCGTATGCGAAGACTAGCGATGCGCCGCATTGGCTCTGACGGGCGTAGTGGGCGTCGGAACCCATCAAGACCAATGCGGCGAGCCACTGGTCGTACTTTGTCACTATGCCTTGCGAAGCGGCTGGCCAGGTTCGTAGTCGGCGCTCAAGCGTCGACTACGAACCCATCATACATGGCGATGGCCGAAAGTAGTACTGGCATGGGAGGTGGACCTGTGTCCACAGAGAGAGGTAACCCCAATATGCGCGTCCTGCACGCTTCGCCCAACGCCCCGGCGGTCGACGTGTTTGTCGACAACGTGCTGAGCATCGCCAACCTGGCGTTCGGCCAGGTGAGCGACTACCTGGCGCTGGCGCCCGGCGGCCACGTGCTGCGCGTCTTCCCCTCCGGGGCGGGCAGCCAGGGCCAGGAAATCCTCAACGCCCAATTGCGCGACCTGCAGGCCGGCCAGGACTATACGGCAATCGTCGTGGGCATGCTCGAGCACATCCATGCCATCCTGCTGCACGACAGCACCCCCGAGCCCGCCGCCGGCCACGCCAAGGTGCGCGCCGTGCATGCCTCGCCCGATGTTCCCCCAGTCGACGTAGCCCTCGCCGGACGGCCGGCCGTCTTCCGGAATCTGGTGTTCAGGCACGCCACGCCGTTCCAGGAAGTGGAGTCTGGCACGGTGGATGTGGAGATACGCCCGAGCGGCCAGACGGAGACGGTGATGGTGCTGCCCGACTTTAGCCTGGCCGGCGGCAACCTCTACACTTTTGTGGCGCTCGGCCTGCTGCAAGGGCAGCCGGCATTCATGGTCATGCCGCTAATCGAGGCCGTCGAACTGCGCCAGCCGCTGTGATCGGCCGGCGCGCGCATAGGCACGTCGGGCTGCTGCCATCGCCGCCAGCCAGCCCAGCGCGTGCACCAGGCCACACAGCCAGAGGTTCTCGGCATAGAGGAAGACCAGCGACGTGACCAGTGCCAGCCCGGCCGTCAGCAGGGTGCCGGCGCGCACCTCGGCGTCGCCGATGCCCTCCAACCGGCCCGGGCGCAATAGCCACGTCGCACCCAGCAGCGCCAGGCCCAGGAACACCCCCGCATAGAGGCCGGCGAAGCGGATCGCTGCGCCGCGCACGAACGCCCAGCTCATCTGCAGGCAGAGCACCTCGGCCACGAATGAGGCCCAACCCCAGGGACTGCGCAGCGCCTGCCACGCGGCGGCAAAGGGCGGCAGATGCGCCCCCCGGCGATAGCTGACGGCCGCCACCCGGCCCCACGACCAGGCCAGCAGCCCCACGCCCGCCAGCCCGGCCACCATCCCAAGCGGCAGTTGCGGCCACAAGGGCAGGCCGGCGAGCCCAAGGCGCCTGGCATCGGCCACGCCCAGGAGGAGCGCCAGATAAGGCGCGCCCACGCAGTAGACAAGGCGCCAGGCGACCGCCAGCGTCGGCACGCAGCGCGCGCCGCGCACCGAGGCAGCCCAGACACCCGGCCGACCCGACCACGTGGCCGACCACCTGGCGAAATAGCCCCACGCCGGCTGCACGGCCAGATAGATGAGGGTGACGGCGAGCCAGGCGATTCCCGTGTTGGCGAAGGGGATCAATAGATGTGCTCCAATCGCGCCCGGCCAGGCAGCCTCCTGGCCAGGCAGCGCACTGCTGTTTGTTGCCAGAGTAGCATAGAGTGAGCATGGTGTCAAAAGGGCTTGGCCTGGGGCTGCCGCTTTGCCAAAGGGCAAAGACTCCCACGCCCCTTTGTGATACCCTGAGCAATAGAGTACACGCCGTGGGGGCCGTGTGTTGCCGGCCGCCGGCCCGATGAGGGACGCTGCTGGCCTGGCGCAGGCGCTCGGAGTGCCTGCTCCTTTCGACCCGCGGCCTGCTAAGGAGTGAATAGATGCCAAAACCGCTTGTGCTGGCCGTGATGACGTTCCTGCATGACCTCTTTACTGCGGTCTGGGTGGGTGGGCTGATCGCGCAGGGGCTGGTCATCCTGCCGAGTGTGCGCGACACGCTGGCCCCCGGCCCGCAGCGCAAGAAGTTGCTGGCCGCGATCGGCCGCCGCCAGGGCCTGCTCGTCTATGTGAGCATCGTGGGGTTGATCGTCACCGGGCTGCTCGAGGCGCGCGCCAGCGGGTCGTTCCTGGGCCTGTTGAGCACCGGCAACGCCTACTCGGCCGTGTTGGCGGTCAAGCACGTGCTGGTGCTGGCGATGATCGGCCTGGCGCTGTACCGCAGCCTGGCGCTGGCCAGGCAGGGCGGCGTGCCAGGACGCGAGCGGCTGAGCGCCGGGCTGCTCCTCGCCAGCATGGCGCTGGGCGTGGCGGTGCTGCTCTTGAGCGGCATTGGCGCCACGCTGCCCGCGGCCCCGCAGCTGCCCGGATAGGCGCACTGTAGGGGCGGTTCGCGAACCGCCCCTACAGTGCGCGCTCGGCCATCTGGCGCAGGCCGGCTTTGTCCTGCAGCGTCAGTTCGTTGCGCGAGAGGCCGATCAGGCCCTGGTCGGCCAGGCGATAGAGGGTGCGGCAGGCCATCTCGCGCGTGGTGCCGGCCCAGGCCGCCATCTCGTCGAGCGTGAGGTCGCGGGGCAGGCGGTCACTGCCGGCGCGCTCGAAGCGGCTGAGGAGCAGGCGGGCCAGCCGGCCGGCCACCGGCAGGAAGGCAAGGCCCTCGAGCATGCCACTGGCCCACTCCATGCGGCCAGCCTGCAGGCGACACAGCTCCCAGAGGGCGGGGGCGTTCTGCAACAGCAGCGGCTCGAGCAGATCGCGCGACCACAGGTAGAGCGTCGAGGGCGCACGCGCCTCGAGGCGCACCGGCATTGGCGCCTCCTCGCGAAAGAAGGCCAGGCCCCAGAAGGTATCGCCTGGCTCGAGCGTCATGACGATAAGGCTGCGACCCTCGCGCGACTCCTTACAGCCGGCGATGCTGCCCGCGGCCACCAGCAGCAGGTAGGGCCACACCTGCCCGTGCTGCGCCATAGCCTCATCCTTCGCATACTCGCGCCGCAGCGCCCGTTGCGCCAGTTGCGCGCGGCCGGCAGCGCCAAAGCGGGCAAAGACTGGGTTGCGGGTGAGCAGTTCATCCAAAGGCCGCATGGTGCCTCCCGTTGCGGCGTAGACAGTACGGCAGTTGAGAGTATACCAGCGCATCGGCAGGAAACCAAGTGGGGATGGGTATGTCCCATCATCGTTGGTGACCGGCTCTTGGGCTTCGCACGAACCCGGTGCGAGCCTTTCGGGCAGGGCCGGGCGCACGAGAACATGAGCCTGTGCAGGCTTGTCCGCGCCCAAGGGGTGGCAGCGGAGCAGAGAACCCGGCCATTGCCTGGGTGCCCCACAACCGTGGGACATACCCAGTGAGGATGGTGGTACGGCCGCCCCCGCCGCTTCGGGGGTCAAGCTCACAAGGAGGCCTCAGGTGTCAGAGAACTGGAGACTGGGTGCGGTGCTGTCGGCAGTGGGCGCAGCCGTCGGGCTGCTCGCCTTCTACCTGTTCGTGACCATCTACAACCCCATGATTGGCGTGGAGCTGGCGGCAGGCCGGCCCGATGAGGGGATTGTCGTGCGTTACGTCTTCCCGCTGTTGGGCTACGTGGCCATCACAGCCGGGGTGCTGTGGCTGCTGTCGCTCTACGGCTTCCTCACGCGCGAGCGCTGGGCCTGGCCCCTCGGCCTCACCGCTGGCACCCTCAGCCTGCTGGCCGGCTGGTTCCCCATGATGCCCGCGCTGAGCCGCGGCGTGGCGCCGGTGACGATGGCGGTCTTCTTGCCCAACCTGATCCTCTGGTTCGGGCTGCTCTGGGTGCGGCGCATCGACTGGCGCCTCGGCGCGTTGGCCTTCGCCGCCGGGCTGGCCTTCGTCCTGTCCTTCATGAGCGGAGTAGCCGCCTTCAACAAGATGAACGTCACGGCCGGCAAAGGCACCCTGAACGGCATGTTCGTCATGGTGCAGCAGATCAACTGGTGGGGCAGCGCGGCCTGGGCCGTGTTCATCGTGACCATGCTGTCGGGCAAGCCCTGGGCGCGCATCGTGGGCCTGGGCGCAGGGCTCATGGCCTGCTATGGCGGTTATCCCGTAGGCATACTCACCATGTCAGAGATGGGCCGCTTCTCGCTCTTTATGCCCTCGCCCCTGTTGAGCACGGCGCTCGTCGTCATCCTGCTGCTGCCGGCCACGCGCAAGCTGCTGGCGGGCCAGAGCGTGCCGCAGTAGAGTGGTTGTTCCGGCTGTCATTGCGAGGAGGCCCTTCGGGTCTCCTGACTTGAATGGGACTCCGATTCACCGCAGAGGACGCAGAGGGCGCAGAGGCTTGAGTCATCTCTGCGCCCCCCGTGCTTGCACGAGGCGTCCTCTGCGGTGCAAGGCCCCGTCTTCATCGCTTGTGGTGCCCCTCGGGGCATGTCGTCTGCTGCTCAGAAACTTGGGCCTGTCATGGCGAGCACCCCGTGCCGCGTGGCGGCATGGGGTACTCGCCATGACAGCCGGAGAACGTTCGGCGCGGCTACTTGAACTCGATGCTGCGGATATCCTTCACCCAGGCGCTGCTCGGCTGGCCCGAGAAGACGCCGCTCAGCACACCATCCTTGATAGCGATGCCACAGGCGTCGCACGCCGCATCAGCCAGCGCGATCGTCGCGGCAAAGCCGTCGCCGGCGGTCAGCACCACCTCCTTGGCGTCGCTCTTGGCCGCGGCGTGGGCAAGCAGAGTCTTGAATAGCACACCCTCAAAGTCCTGCATCCCCTTCTTCGGGTGCTCCGCCTGCCACTTGATCGTACCCAGCGCCTGCAAAGCATCGAGGCTGAGCGCGAGCTCCTTTTCCACCTTGCCCTTGATGACCAGCGCTGCCACAGCACTGCCGGCCTTGGCATCGCGATAGGCCTGTGAGTCGGGGTAGAAGAGCGGCTGCCCGTACTGGGCAACCCCGAACCCGGCGATCTTTTCCTGCACCGGCACGGAGGTCAGCCACTCCTGGAATTTCTTTGCCAGGTCGGCGTTGACACTGGCGTACTTGGCCGGGTTGACGGCGATCACGCCATAGGGGTTGAACATGGCCTTGTCGCCTTCCATCAGGATCACCAGCTCGAGCTTGCCCTTCTGCGCCAGGTAGGTGCCTCGGTCGGCGAGGGTGTAGGCCAGCCGCTCGTTGGCCATGTTGAGCACAGCCCCCATCCCCTGGCCAGCCGATACATACCAGGCCCCGCTGGGCTTGATGTTCACCGCCGCCCAGAGTTCCTTCTCCTTGACGTCGGTGCCCGAGCCGTCGCCGCGCGAGATGAACATGGCCTGACCGTCGGCGATCTTTTTGAGCGCGGCGGCCCCCTCCTTCATGCCCTTGATGCCGGCGGGGTCGTTGGCCGGGCCGACGATGATAAAGTCGTTGTACATTACGTCGAGGCGGTTGATGCCAAAGCCGTCGGCAACGAACTTGTCTTCCAGGGCGCGCGAGTGCACCAACACCACGTCGCAGTTGCCGTCGCGGCCGATCTGAATCGACTGGCCGGTGCCGACCGACACAATGTCGACCTTGCAGTTGTTCGCCGCCTCAAACTCGGGCAAGATGTGCCCGAGCAAGCCCGAGTCGTAGGTGCTCGTCGTGGTCGATAGGATGAGGTGGCCCGCCTGGCGCGCGACCGGGGTGGCGGTGGGTTTAGTCGGTGCAGGCGTCGGGGGCACTGCAGTCGCCGTCGGGGGCGGCGCCGACGTGGGGGGCACTGCAGTCGCCGTCGGGGGCGGCGCCGACGTCGGGGGCACAGTCGTCGGGGCGGCCTGGGCGGGCGGCTGGGTCGGCGGGGGCACCGCTGTGGGCGCGGGCGCGCAGGCCGCGGCCACCAGCGCCACGAGCGCCAACGACAGCACGAGACGGGCAAGCTTTGTGTTCATGGGATCCTCCTTCTAGAGCATGCTATACGGATCGCGGTCAATAGATCATGTCGCCGCGGACGAAGGCGCATGCTTCCTCCGTCTGAGGGGACTCGAAGAACTCTTGCGCCGGCGCTACCTCCACCAGCCGGCCACCGACGAGCAAGCCGACACGCTGAGCCAGCCGGCGCGCCTGAAAGACGTTGTGCGTCACGATGACGACCGTCGTGCCGGCGGCCTGGTTCGTCTCCATGATCATGGCTTCGATGGCCCGGACGTGCGCCGGGTCGAGGTTCGCGGTCGGCTCGTCGAGCAGCAGCACCTCCGGCTCTACGACGAGGGCGCGCGCCAGGGCCACGCGCTGCAGTTCGCCGCCCGATAGCGTGTGGCTTGCAGCGCGCTTCAGGTGCAGCAGGCCGATGCGCGCCAGCACGGCCTCCACCGTAGAGCGCACGTTGCGGCAGCCGCGGATGCGCAGGCCATAGGCCACGTTGTCAAAGACGCTCCCCGAAAGCAGCACCGGCCGCTGAAAGACCAGCACCGCGCGGCGGCGCAGGGCCAGCGGCAGTGTGTCGGGCTGGCCGAACCAGCGGCCGGCAAAGGCGATGCGCCCGGCGCTGGGCGCTTCCAGAAAGTTGAGCAGGCGCAGGAAGGTGCTCTTGCCGGCGCCGCTCGGCCCCACCAGGCCCAGGATCTCGCCGCGCTGCACCTCGAGCGCCGGCACGCTGAGCACCTGGCGCCCGTTGTATGACTTGACCAGACTGTCCACCTGGTAGATGAGATCAGCCATCAATCGAACGCCTTCCCCTGGACGCGCAGGACCACGAAATTGACCATGAAGGTCAGCGCCAGGAGGATCATGCCCATGGCCAGCGCCAGGTCAAAGTTGCCTTTGCCCGTCTCCAGGACGATGGCGGTGGTCATGACGCGGGTCGAGCCCTCGATATTGCCGCCGACCAGCATCACCGCACCCACCTCGGAGACGACGCTGCCAAAGCCGGCGACGATGGAGACGATCACCCCCACCCGCGCCTCACGCAGGATGGCCCAGGTCGCCTGCCAGGGCAGGGCGCCCAGCGACGTCAATTGCAGGCGCAGGTTTGGGTCCACCCCCATCACCGCCGCCATAGTAAAGCCCGAGATGAGCGGCGTGGCGATGATGACCTGGGCGATGATCATGGCCGCGGGGGTGAAGAGGCGCGGCAGCCAGGGCCAGTTGAGGGGCCCGAGGATGCCGTTGCGCGAAAGCAGGAGATAGACAAAGAGGCCCACGACCACCGGCGGAAAGCCCATGCCGGTGTAGAGCAGCGCCACCACCAGCCGCCGGCCGACAAAGCGCTTCAGCCCCAGCCAGCACCCAAGAGGGATGCCGACCAGCGCGGCGAAGGCGATCGCGGTCACGCTGACGCGCAACGAAAGCAGGACGATCTCTAGCAGGGCCGGGTCGCCGCTGGAGAGCAGGTGCAGCGCCTGACGCAGCGCAGAAGTCAAGGCTTGCAGGGGAACACCCTCCGCGCAAAGCAGAAAAGCCGGCCCCACTCAGAAAGAGGGACCGGCTGCCAAAAGCGCGAAAGGACCTGCGCTCGCACGCCATTCTCCTTTCCAAGTGCGGGGGGTATGGTCGTTTCCAACCATGCCGTTGGCCCCGGATGGGGCACTGTGGCCGGCGACCATAGGCTTTGCGCCTGCCCTTAGGTCGAACGGCTCGGAGAAATGGGTATATTCTACTTACCATCTAGTATACAAGCAGAATGGGCTTTGTGCAAATCTGCCCCAAGAAGGCGCCTAGTAGTACTCTGTCAGTAATCGCCATGTGCAATGGGTTCATAGTCGGCGCTTGAGCGCCTTGACCCCTGCGGACTGGCGCCGCATCCGCACTTGGCGCCATGTTGGAGCGTCAAGGCGCTCAAGCGCCGACTATGAACCTGGCCAGCCGCTTCGTACGGCATAGTCACAAAGTACTACTAGTAGTTCTCGGCCGCCAACTCATAGTAGGCCTGCGGGTGCCGGCAGGCCGGGCACTCTTCGGGCGCCTCGCTGCCCTCATGCACGTAGCCACAGTTGCGGCAGCGCCACCTGACCACCGTGTCACGCTTGAAGACCTTGCCACTCAGGACGTTCTCCAGCAGCGTGCGGTAGCGCTTCTCATGCTCCTCCTCCACCTCGCCGATCTCGGTAAAGGCGACGGCCACCGCAGCAAACCCGTCCTGCCTGGCCGTCTCGGCAAAGCTCGGGTAGAGCGTGCCCCACTCCAGGTGCTCGCCATCGGCCGCCGCCTCGAGATTGGCGACCGTCGTGCCGATGACGCCGGCGGGGTAGGCCGCCGTGATCTCGACGTCGCCGCCCTCGAGGAACTCAAAGAACACCTTGGCATGCTCGCGCTCGTTCTCGGCCGTCTCGGCAAAGATGGCTGCGATCTGCTCATAGCCCTCTTTCCTGGCGACGGAAGCGAAAAAGCCGTAGCGGTTCCTGGCCTGAGATTCGCCGGCAAAGGCGGCGAGCAGGTTCTTTTCGGTCTGGGTGCCCTTGATCGTAGCCATGATCATCCTCCTCTATCGCTGATAGCACGCCGGTCAAATGGTCACCGATACACCGCAGCATCGCCTCTGCAGGCGCTCTGACAGGCCCAAGGAGGCCTTGGGCCAATGCTGTTCAAATAAGGGAGACTTGCTTTCTGCCATGCCTTGAGTTCCCTCACCCCCTGCCGACGCAACGGCTGAGATCGTGCCCCCTACTTGAACTGTATTGGGCCTTGGGCTACTGCTGACGGTGCGACGATGCGGCCAGCCGATCCAAACATGGGCATCCTACATGAGTCATGCAATCCCGTCAAGCTCTGCAGCGGCAGCAAGCCGGATGGCCGCTGTTCAGACGGTCATTGCGAGTACTCCAGGGTCTCGGAACCCTGTGCCATACAGATGGCGTCGCACTGTAGTGACACTCTTTGCCGGATACGGCTTTGGCAAGGACCATGACGAAGAGCGCGGCCATCTGAACAGCCTGATCGATGTGCGCACCACCAAGCGGGTGAACGAGGCGACGCCCGGCACCTGCTACTCGTGCAAGGGCGCCGACACGCCCCGGCTCTGGGCGCAGATGGGCATGGCCGAGTTCGACGGCACCGCCTTCAGCCAGCTCACCCCGCAGATCCAGAACCCCATCGGCTGCGCCAACTGCCACGTGGAGTACTACTTCTCGGGCGAGGGCAAGCTGCTGACCTTGCCCTCGCCCAGGGGAACGCGCGTCGAGGATATCGCAGCCTGCTACCAGGAGCTCGGCTTTAGCGACTGGCAGAGCCCCAGCGACGGCGCAGCGCTCGCCAAGATGCAGCACCCCGAGTACGAGCTCTACACCGCCGGCAGCGCGCACTATACGGCCGGCGTCTCCTGTGCCGACTGCCACATGCCCTACACCCGCGACGGCGCAGCCAAGTTCTCGACCCACAACATCGCCGGCCCCTTGCTCAACGCCAACGTCGCCTGCGCCACCTGCCACACGAATGTGAGTTATGTCACTGCCCGCGTCAAGGACATCCAGGCCCAGGTGCGCAGCACGATGGACGCCGCGGAGGACGCCCTGGTGGCCGCCAGCGGCGCCATCGGCCAGGCAGGCGCAGCTCAAGGCGCTGCAGGCCGCTGGGGCACAGCGCGCCGGCCACGCCGTCTTGCGTGGCCAGCGCGCGCATTCCACCGGATTCCAGTTTTTGACAGGACCCGGATGAAGTGGTAAACTTTGTGAAATGGCTCACAATGTGCTGCGGACTGTGCGCCACCGCAGGAGGAGCCTATCCGAAAGGTTGTAGCCTAGCCCCCCCGTAGCCGCCACGGCGAGACGAAACGGGCACAAGGCCCTCGGCTACGCGGCTCTTCGGATAGGGTCTAGGCCGGGGGTCCTGAACCAAAGGCCACACAAGGCAAGAGCCTATCGGGCAGGCGGGCCGCGCCCACCCGCCCGATAGGCTCTTGGCATGCTCCGCGGTAGTATCCGCTCCTCAGAGGAGGCCGGGTTGAGCAGGGTCATCTTTTGCAGTTGGGACAACCAGGTAGTCGACAACAGGGGCAAGGGCGCCGGGGCCACGCCGGTGCCTGTGCTGGAGGGGCTCGACGAGTTCGAGCCGGGGAACAAGATCCTGGCCCTGGTGGGATGGAACGGTGCCATCATCTACGACGAGCGGGTCGACGTGGTGGATATGGCCCGCGCCTACCTTGATGTGGTCCAGGGCGAATCGTGCGGCAAGTGCACCCCCTGTCGCATGGGCACGCGCGTGGTGGCCGATACCCTGGCGCGCATCGCCGTGGGTCGCGGCGTGGAGGAGGACCTGCCGACCATCCGCCGGCTGGCCGAGTTCGTGCGCGCCGGGTCGATGTGCGAGCTGGGCCATACCTCAATGACCGCGTTGCTGCACCTCCTGGATCACTACGAGGCCGAGTTCTGCCGCGCCATCGCCGAGGGCCGGCGCCGGCTGCGCGGCCACTACCACACCAAGGTCACTGCGCCGTGCATCGAGGCCTGCCCCGAGCGCCTCGACGTGCCCCGCTACATCGAGTACATCAAGTCGGGGCGCTACGCCCAGTCGCTCTCGGTGATTCGGCAAAAGAACCCGCTCTCGGCGGTGTGCGGGCGCGTGTGTGTGCGCTTCTGCGAGTTCCAGTGCCGGCGGGGCCTGCTCGACGACCCCGTTTCCATCAAGCACCTGAAGCGCTTCGTCTCCGACGTGCAGATCGAGGGGGCCGTGCGGCACGAGCCGCCCCCTTCGGCAAGGCGCAACGGCCATCGCGTGGCCATCATCGGCGCCGGCCCCAGCGGACTCACGGCGGCCTACAGGCTGGCGCGCAAGGGCTATGCCGTCGAGATCCTGGAGGCAATGGGCGAGCCGGGCGGCATGGCGGCCATGGGCATCCCCGACTACCGGCTGCCGCGCGAAGTCCTACGCACCGAGGTGGAAGAGATCGAGCGGCTGGGCGCCAAGATTCACTACGGCCGGCGCCTGGGCCGCGACTTTGACCTGCAGTCGCTGCGCCAGGAGGGTTTTGCCGCGGTCTATGTGGCCATCGGCGCTCAGAACAGCCACGCCCTGGGCGTGCCCGGCGAGAGCGCGCAGGTAGCCGGCTATGTGCCCGGCATCGAGTTCCTGCGCCGCCTCAACCTGGGCGAGGACCCGGCTGTGGGGCAGCGGGCCGTCGTCGTCGGCGGCGGCAACGTGGCCATCGACTGCGCCCGCTCGGCGCTGCGGCTCGGCCTCAAGGACGTGACTCTGGTGTACCGCCGAGGCCGCGAGGAGATGCCGGCCGACAGGGTGGAGGTGCACGACGCCGAGGCCGAGGGCATCCGCTTCGAGTTGCTGTCGAACCCCACCCGCATCATCGAGCACGAGGGCCGCGTGGTGGGCGTCGCGTGCGTGCGCATGGCATTGGGCGAGCCCGATGCATCGGGCCGCCGCCAGCCCCGGCCGGTCGCGGGCTCCGAGTTCATCATCGAGACCGACATGGTCATCCCGGCCATCGGCCAGGTAGTGGACCTCTCCTTCCTCAAGGAGCGCAACTACCTCGAGACCACACGCCGTGGCACGATCAAGGCCGACCCCGACACGCTGGAGACCAGCGAGGAAGGCGTCTTCGCCGGCGGCGATTGCGTCAGCGGCCCCAGGACCCTGATCGAGGCGATGGCGGCCGGGCTGCGCGCCGCCAATTCGATCGATCAGTACCTGCGCGAGGGCAAGGTGACCCTGAGCGAAGACGAGCGCATGAGCCGCGTGCTCAAGGCCATCCACGCCTTTGACAACGAGTCGGTCGACCGGCTGGGCGGCCGGCACCGCGTGCAGCCGCGGGAGCGCCCTACCGCAGAGCGGGTCGACGACTTTGACGAGGTGGAGCAGGGCATCACCCCCGAAGAAGCATTGATGGAAGCCGACCGCTGCCTGCGCTGTTATCGCATCATGCTTGTGGCGACAGAGAGATAGGTAAACCCCATGTTGGATGCCATCGAGAGCAAACGCAAACGAGCCATGGTGAGCCTCACCATCGACGGCCAGCCGGTGGTGGCCCGGGAGGGGCAGACAATCCTCGAGGCCGCGCGCCTGGCGCGCATTCGCATCCCCGCCCTGTGCTACCACGAGCGGCTGGAGCCCATCGGCGCCTGCCGGCTGTGTGTGGTGGAGGTCGAGGGCACGCCGACCCCGGTGACGGCCTGCACGACGCCGGTGCAGGCGGGCATGGTGGTGCGTACGCACACGCCATTCCTCGAGGAGATGCGCCGCGAGACGCTCAAGCTCCTCTTCTTGCGCCACCCCTTCAACTGCGGCGCCTGCGACATTAACGGCGCCTGCCAACTGCAAGACCTGGCCTACGAATACGACATCTCCCACCAGGACCTGCACGACTATTCCGTCAGCCCCCTCGCCTTCGCCGAAGAGCCGTGGGCCACGCCGCTCATCAAGTATCACGCACGGCGCTGCATCCTGTGCGGGCGCTGCGTCAAGGCCTGCGAGCAGATCGCCGGCGTGGGCGCCATCACCTTCAAGGGCCGCGGCGCCACCACCGGCATCGCACCGGTGGACCCGACCCCCGATTTCAGCCCGCAGTGCGTCTCGTGCGGCGAGTGCATGTCGGTCTGCCCGGCCAACGCCCTCGTCGAGAGCATGGGCCAGCCCAGGGGCAAGCCGTGGGAGACGCGCCGCGTCAAAACCGTCTGCACCTACTGCGGCGTGGGCTGCGAGCTGGCACTCGACGTGCACGGCGAGCAGGTGGTGGGCGTCACCCCAAGCTACGACGGCGTCAACCAGGGATCGCTGTGCGCCAAGGGGCGCTTTGGCTACGGGTTCATTAACCACCCAGACCGCCTGAAGCAGCCGCTGGTACGCAGGGGCAGCTACCTCGAGGAAGTCACCTGGGGCGAGGCGCTGGATCTGATCGCGCAGAGGCTGAGCGCGGTGATCGAGCGGCACGGCCCCGATGCCGTGGCCGGCTTGACCTCTGCGCGGGCGACCAACGAGGAGAACTATCTCTTCCAAAAGCTGATGAGGGGGGTGGTAGGCACCAACAACGTCGACCATTGTGCCCGCCTCTGACACTCCGTCACGGTGGCCGGTCTGGCTGCCTCGTTCGGCAGTGGCGCAATGACCAACTCTATCGCAGAGATCGAGAGCACGAACCTCATCCTGATCGCCGGAGCGAACCCGACAGAGAACCACCCCATCATCGGCAACATCACCAAGCGGGCGGTAACGCGACGACGGGCACGGCTGATCGTGGCCGACCCGCGCCGCACCGAACTGGTGGAACTGGCCCAGGTGTGGCTGCGGCCCCGCCCGGGCACCGATGTGGCCTGGATCAACGGCCTGATGCACATCATCATCGCCGAGGGCCTGTGGAACAAGACCTACGTGGAGACCCGGACCGAAGGCTTTGAGGAGCTGAAACGGGCGGTGGAACCGTTCACGCCCGCGTACGTGAGCCAGATCACCGGCATCGCCGAGACCGACCTGGTGCGTGCGGCGCGCATGTACGCCACGGCCGGCAAGGCGATGATCCTCTACGCGATGGGCATCACCCAGCACACCAGCGGCACCAACAATGTCAAGTCGCTGGCCAACCTGGCCATGCTCTGCGGCTACGTGGGCCTCGAGGGCGGGGGCCTGAACCCCTTGCGCGGCCAGAACAACGTGCAGGGCGCCTGCGACATGGGCGGCCTGCCCAACGTCTTTACCGGCTACCAGCCGGTGAGCGACGAGCGCGTGCTCGGCAAGTTCGAGCGCGCCTGGGCCACCGGCGTGCGCCTGTCGAGCAAGCCAGGGCTCGCCCTGACCGAGATGCCGGCGGCCATACTCGACGGCCGGCTCAAGGCCATGGTCATCATGGGCGAGAACCCCGTCCTCAGCGACCCCAACGCCGCCCACCTGGAGGAGGCGCTCAAGGCGCTTGACTTTTTGGTGGTGCAAGACATCTTTGTGACCGAGACGGCCCAACTGGCCGACGTGGTGCTGCCTGGCGCATCGTTCGCCGAGAAAGACGGCACCTTCACCAACACCGAGCGGCGCGTGCAGCGCGTGCGCAAGGCACTGAACCCACCCGGCAACGCCATGGCCGACTGGGAGATCCTGCGCGACCTGAGCGCCCGCATGGGCTGCCCTATGCCCTACCGCTCGGCCGAGGAGGTTTTTGCTGAAATGGCGGCGCTGACGCCCAGCTATGCGGGCATCAGTTACGAGCGCCTGGAGAAGGGCGGCATCCAGTGGCCCTGCCCCGACCGCTACCATGGCGGCACCAAGTTCCTGCATAAGGACCGCTTCGCCCGTGGCCTGGGCAAGTTCCACGCCGTCGAATTCCAGCCACCCGCCGAGCTGCCCGATGATGAGTACCCGCTCCTGCTCTCGACCGGTCGCATGCGCTATCACTACCACACCGGCACCATGACCCGGCGCTCGCGGGGCCTGCAACACCTGGCACCCGAGGAGCGGCTGCAGGTACACCCCGACGATGCCGCTCGGCTGGGCATTGCCGACGGAGACCTGGTGCGGGTGGTTTCGCGGCGCGGCGAGATGGCGGCCCGGGTGCGGGTGAGCGAGCGACTGATGCCCGGAATGGTCTTTGGCACCTTCCACTTCCAGGAGGCGCCAGTCAACCGGCTGACGAACGATGCCCTGGACCCGGTGGGCAAGATACCTGAATACAAGGTCTGTGCAGTGCGCATAGAGGCGCTCTAGGTCGTGTTTGCAAAGTGCGCCGAAACCTGACAGGTCTGCCGAGACCTGTCAGGTTTCGGCTAGGAGGAGAGGCACAAGTGGTCGTGGTGACGGTGTGTGTGGGCAGCTCGTGCTACGTGCGAGGCTCCGACCGGGTGGCCGAGGCCTTGCAGCAGCTTATCGACGAGCATGGCCTGCAAGGCAAGGTCGAACTGAGTGGCGCCTTCTGCATGGAGCACTGCTCCCTTGGCGTGACCGTGCGTGTGGACGATCGCGTCTACTGCCAAGTATCGCCTGACCAGGTCGACACCTTCTTTGCCAACGAGATCATGCCGCGAATGAGCGCCCAGGCGACTGTGGAACCGAGAAGCTGAGGGCAGTCCCTGCCCCGTCCAGCCCGGTCTGGCCTTCTCGCACAGCGCGCCCCGTCGCATCCCTCCGACTGCGCTCTGGCGGCTGCCCGCCCTGGAACCAAACCGCCCCGTCTTGCGTACAACAGAGTGAGGGCACTCGCTTCTCTTCTCCGGCCACGCGGCGGCCCAGCGCCGGGCCGTCCGTCGCCATCCGACGGAAGAGAGCACGCAAGAAAGACGGTGGCTGAACAATGAACATGCTCAAGGATCGCCCGAGCACCCGGCATCAATCGGAACTGCGGCAGAGACTGGCCGGCCTGGCCGGCACCCTCCGCCCCGGCCCAGCGGCGTGGCAGGGCGCGGCGCTGGCGGTGCGCATCGGGTTCGCCCTGCTGGCCCTGATCGGCGCCTATTTCCTCTTCGCTCGGGCCGGTTGGTTGCCTGCTCTGCTCGGAGGGGCCGCCTTCCTGGGCTTGATGGCGCTGACCGCCTCGCTGCTGGACCTCATCGCCGGCATCCTGAACCGCATCCCCAAGGTCTACGGCCTGGCGCTGGCCTTCTGTCTGCCGGCGGCGCTGCTGCTCGTCCCGCCCGGGTCGCCGGTGATCGTCAGTGGGGTGCTCGTGCTCCTGGTGGCCCTGGCACTCTTGTCGCTGCTGGGGGCCGGCCTGGCGGGCCTGCGGCCGGCGCGGTGGAAGGCGCTCTCTCGCCTGCGCAGGTGCGTCTCGGCGGTCGGCCTGGTCGCCGGCGCCGCCGGCCTGGTCGCCTGGTCGGCGTTTATCGTCAGCGATGGCTACCCGGCCCCGGCGCTGCCGGAAGGTTGGAACTGGGGCTCGGACCTCGTCGCGCCGCTCTCGCTCCCCGATCCCTCTCAGCCGGGAAGCTACACCGTCAAGAGCCTGACCTACGGCAGCGGCACCGACCGGCGCCGGCCCGAGTTCGGCCCAGAGGTCAACCTGCAGACCATCCCGGTGGACGGCACGAAGCTCGTCGGAGGCTGGTCGCCATTGCGGTCGAGCTATTGGGGCTTTGGCCCGCAGAGTCTGCCGCTGAATGGGCGCGTCTGGTACCCCGAAGGGGCCGGGCCGTTCCCGCTGGTGCTCATGGTGCACGGCAACCACGCGATGGAGCAGTATTCCGACCCCGGCTACGCCTACCTGGGTGAGCTGTTCGCTAGCCGCGGCTTTGTCGCCGTCTCGGTCGACGAGAACTTTCTCAACGGCTCGTCTGCGGCGGACCTGCTCATGATCAGCCCGCTCACACAGGAGATGGACGCCCGCGCCTGGCTGCTGTTGGAGCACCTCAATGCCTGGCGAGGGTGGAACGCGACCCCCGGCAACCCCTTCACAGGCCTCGTGGATCTGAACAGGGTCGCCCTGATCGGCCACTCGCGGGGTGGTGAGGCCGTGGCCCTCGCCGCGTTGTTCAACGGGCTGCCCTGCAGCCCCGACGACGCCGCCCTGGCTTTCTCCTACGGGTTCGGCATCCGCGCCGTCGCGGCCATTGCGCCGTCGGAGGGCCGCTACCTGCCCGGCGGCCGCCAGGTAGAGATCGAGGACGTGAGCTACCTCGTCGTGCAGGGGGCGCACGACATGGATGTAACCACATTCATGGGCTACCGGCAATACGAGAACGCCCGCTATAGCGGCCTGGTTGACGCCTTCAAGGCCAGTCTCTACATCTATGGCGCCAATCACGGGCAGTTCAGCACGGTCTGGGGCCGCAAGGACAATAGCGAGCCCCTTATGCGCTTGTACAACCTGAAGCAGCTCATGCCCGCTCAAGAGCAGACCCGCATCGCCCAGGTCTATCTCTCGGCCTTCCTGGAAGACACCCTGCACGGGCACCAGGGCTACCGGCCGCTGTTCCAAGACGCGCGCACTGCGCCGAGCTGGCTGCCGGAGACCCTCTACCTGAACGCCTATCAGGATGCCTCCACCCGCCTGATCGCGACCTATGAGGAGGACTTGCACCTGCAGACCCTCACCCTGCCGGGCGGCTCCTTGCAGGGCGAGGGGCTCACGCTGTGGAAAGAGGTGTTCGTCAAGGGCAAGTCGGGCAGCTTGGGCACCCACGCCGTCGTGCTGGGCTGGGATCACGGGGCGGGGCCGGCGGCCTACACCGCCCAATTGCCCGATGCCGGCCTGGCGTGCACTGCGGAGAGCGCGCTCGTCTTCTCTCTGGCCGATGCCGGGGTCGACCCCAACCCGGGCCGGCCGGCCGGTTCGCCGCGCGCCCGCCTCGACTCCGGCGAGCCGATCGACTTTACCCTGGAGCTGATCGACGCCGCCGGCAACAGCGCCCGCCTGCCACTCAGCCGCTACGCGCCTCTGCTGCGCCAGGTGAGGGCTGACATCGCCAAACTCAAAGCGCTGGGCACAACCAACCCCAGCGCCGAGCCGGTGTTCCGCGACTATGCCTTCCCGCTGTCGGCCTTTGCCGAGGCCAACCCGCAGTTCAGCCCGGCCAGGCTCGTCGCGCTGCGCTTTGTGTTCGACCGCACTCCCGACGGCTCGCTCCTGCTCGACAACGTGGGCTTGCGCCAGCCTTGACAGTACAAGGAGACTGGATGGTATGCAGATGCCTGGTGCGGGCAGGCACCAGGGGTAGCCCGAGGCTCCCGTGACAAGCCTCGCACGACGGTGGCGCCAGAGCTGTCTGGAAAGGCGCAGTTGTAGCACCCATAAGGAGCAGACGGGATGACAGATCAACACGAGCCCGACTCGACGGTTCACTTTCAACGGATCACCGCTAACACAGTCGTCGACATTTGCAAGCTGAGCGCGACGCTTTCTCCGGCGCAAAGGGCCATGGTGGCCGACAACGCTGTCTCTATCGCGCAGGCGCACTTTTCCGAGAGCACCTGGTTGCGCGTCATCTATGCTGGCCGCGACCCCGTCGGCTTTATCATGCTGCATTTCGGCTCGGATTATGACGATGGCATCGACTGCCCCGGCGTGTTCCTGTGGCGGCTCATGATCGCCGGTCCTCACCAGGGCAAGGGCTACGGCAAGGCGGCGTTGGCCTCGCTGCTGCAGCACCTCAGAGCGCAGGGATGGCGCGAGCTGTTTACCTCCTGCGGCCGCGGCGAGGGCAGTCCGGAGGGCTTTTACCTCAAGCTCGGCTTCACCCCAACCGGCGATTGGTACGATGACGAGATCGAGCTCGTACTGCCCATCACATCCTCGGAGTAGAGCCTCGTTCGTACTCGGGCGTGTTTGCAAACCCGTAGCATAGCCCCTTGTGGGCGCCTTGGGCGGCGAGACTGGTGCCACAGAACGGCAAAACGGGCACAAGGCCCTAGGCTACGACGGTTTGCAAACACGCCCTAGTGCGTGGCGCTGGGCGCCCCGTTCTCCTGCCTGCCGGCCCACCTTTGCGGCCAGCCCGGCAGGGCCATGCTCAGCGCCAGGGCCGCCGCAGACAAGAAGAAGGTGAGCCGGTAGGCGCGCTCAAAGCCGGTGATATTCTCCTCACATGCCCTCTCGAACAGCGCCGCCGGCACCAGCTCAGCCGCGGCAGCCGAGCCAGGCCCGGCAGGCGCCACAGAGGCGACCGCCTGCGGCTCGCAGATGCCTGTTCTCGTGCCCCCCGGAGCCGTCGCCATCTGCAGTTGCATGGCCTGCACCTCGGGCGATAGCGCACCGGCCAGCACGGTCGCCAGGATGGCGACGCCGATAGACTGCACGACCAGGCGCGTGGCGTTGGTCAGCGACGACCCGCGGGCCAGATCATGCTTCGCTACCACCGAGAGCGCCGTGACCAACGTCGTCTGCACCATCAGGCCCAGCGCAATGCCGCGCAGCACCAGCAGCAAGAGGATCCAGCTAATCGCCGTATCGGCACGCAGCAACGATAGTTGCCAGGTGTTGACCATCAGGATGGCAAAGCCGGCGGCGAGCAGCGGCCGGGGCCCAAAGCGATCGTACAGGCGGCCGGAGATCGTCACCACGACGCCGCCGGCCAGGGCCATCGGCAGCAGCGTCAGCCCCGTGCTCAGGGCCGCGTAGCCGCGTAACGACTGCAGGTAGAGCGGCATCAGGAATTCGGCGCCAAAGAGCGCCACGGTCGCCACCCAGCCCAGCAGGCTGGCGTCTACAAAGACCCAATGGCGGAACAGCCGCAGGTCCAGCAGCGGATCCTTGGCCACAAAGAGCTCGACCAGCACGAAAGCGATCAGGCCCGCCGTGCCAACCGCGAACCAGGTCAACGTAGCCGGCGAGGTCCAGCCGCTATCGGCGGCCAGCGAGGCCGCATACAGGATGGCTCCGAAGCCGATCACCTCGGTGACGACGCCGGCGACATCGAACGAAGGCTTCACGGGGTCGATCTGTTCGCGCAGCGAGCGCATGCCGAGCAGCACCGCGGCCAGGGCGATCGGCGGGTTGATGAAGAAGATGACGCGCCACAGGTGCTGATCGACCAGCCAGCCGCCCAGCACCGGGCCCAGGGCGGGCGCGACCAGGCCGGCGATGCCAAAGATGCCCAGCGCCCGGCCGTGCTCGTGGTGCGGGAACGCCTGCAACAAGAGCGCCGTGCCCAGGGGGATGCCGATACCGCCACCCACGCCCTGGATGCCACGGGCCACGATGAGCATCGGCAGGCTGGTGGCAGCGCCGCACAGCAGCGAACCCAGGCCGAACAGGGCCAGGCCGCCCAGGTAGACCTTCTTGGAGCCGAAACGGTCGGCCAGGAAGCCGGCCAACGGCGTGCTGATACCCAAGGCCAGCACGTAGAGGCTGAGGACCCACTGCGCGTCGTTGATGCTGCCGCCAAACTCGCTGCGCAGCGTCTGGAAGGCCACATTCACGGCCGTCGTATCCAGGATGGCCATAAAGCTGCCAAAGATGACGGTGCCGAGGACGCGCCACTTGTAGTTGGCAGGAAGCAAGGGCTGGGCGCCCTCAGACGCGCCCGGCAGGGCCCGGTCACTCACGCTGTCTCGCCTTTCGTTTGGTTCGGGCAACTACTCAGCCCACCACGCCGAGTCTTCTGAACCGCGAAGAACGCCAAGGGCGCGAAGGCAAGTCGCCGAAGGAGGGATCTATCGGTCTCTCTTGGCGTCTCCTTCGCGTTCTTGGCGCCCTTCGCGGTTCAAGGTACCAGCTCGCATCAGCAGGCTGAGCAGTATTTGTTCGGTAGGGCGGCGCAAGCGGCGCCGCTGCGCACCATACTACACCGTCCTGGCGCCGCGTCAAACGGTCCCTCGTCCGCACCTGTTCAGGCTCGGCTATGCAGAGGATCCGCACCACTGTGCACCCTTGCGTGGGGTCTCCGCCTCGGGCGCAGGGAGAACGCAAACAGGGATACGCAGGATGAACAGGATGAGAAGCCATCATCCTGTCTATCCTGTCTACGTCGCCCCGTGTCGGGGTGGCAGCCGCGGCGAGGGTGCGGGGTGGCGGATCCTCTCTACCGTCGAGTCCGAACAGCTCCCCTCGTCCCGCCGGGGGGTGTAGTTCAAGTTTGTGACGGATCGCGCGACGTACCTGGGCGCACACCGCAACGCGGTTTGGAGCACGGAGGCACGGTTTGGACCAGGAAAACACGGTTTGGACCACGAAAACACGAAAGCGATGAAAACGCGAAAGGGGAGGGCGCGAAAGGCACGAAAGGGCACGAAAGGACGCGAGAGGAAGGGGGGTCATAGGCGCCTCCAGCCGCGGTGGTCGTCGGGGTCGTGCTCTTCGTAGCCCTCGAGCTCCTCACAGGGATAGTCGACGCACCAGTCTGGGTCGTCGAGGATGTCGGGGGCGGGGATGATGATGGACTCGCAGGAACCCCAGCCCTCGTTCTCCAGAACGGCACACAACGCTGCAGAGACTAACAGGTCGTCGTGGCCGCGGCCGGGGCGGGCGCCCCAGCGGAGGCGGCGGCCTGGGCCCGGGAGCAGCCCGTACTGGGCGGCGGCGACCTGCTGCCAGAACTCGGCCTGGGCGGGCGAGCCGTCGAGGGCGTGGTCGCGGAAGCGGGCGGTGTCGCAGATGCCCAGGAAAGCCCAGCCGAGCTGTGATTTGGTGGCCACGGTGAGGGTGAAGGGCATGACGCGGGCGCCGAAGCGCTGGGAGAGGAAGGACGCCAGCCCGGCCCCCAACCCGGTGGCGTCGACGACGATGCGGCGCGGTGTCCACGTCTCGATGATGTTGGTGAGGCGTTCGTAGAGCTCGGCCTGGCCGACGCCGCGCCACCACCAGCGCCCGACGACGCTGTAGCGCGGGCGCCCGGCGAGCGGCTCGCCTGAGCCGGCCACGCGGACCTCGAAGAGGGTGCAGGCGGTGCAGTCGCCGCCGTCGGGGTCGGCGGGGCGGCTCTCGCCCGCGCTGGCCTGGCCAGCCACATCGACGGTGAGGGCGTAGACGGAGCCGGGCTCGGGAGCAGCGTGGGCCAAGTGATCACCGCGCATGAGGGCCTGACGACTCGCAGGGAACATGGGCGAGACGGAGTCTACGTCCTCAAGGGCGTATTGGGTGCGGATGGTGGGGTGGGTGGGGCCAAGGCGCTCGATCTCTGCTTCGACGTAGGCGCGATAGGCGGGCACTTGCTGGGCCACATCACGCCAGGGCACGACGAAGACGCGGCGGCGGCCATCCTGGGCCTCCTGCTTGCGGAGGGCGCGGACCGTGCGGGCGAGGAGGGTGTCGGGGGTCCAGGCGGTGCCCAAGACGGTGGTCACGTTGGTGGATGCCCCCATGGGGCGGAAGTCCTTGTTCCATTTCTCCTCGGGGATATCCTGCGCTTCGTCAGCCTCCAGGAGGATCGATGCCGTGGCGCCGACGACGGAGGCTCTGGGCTGGGCGGAGAAGAAGGCGGCGCGGGCCTGGCCCAGGCGGACCATGTAGCCGCGCTCGCGTTGCCAGCGGCCATGCGTCCAGGGGTTCTCGAGCTTGGCTTCGAGACGAAGAATGGAGTTCACCGTCTGAGGCTGGAAGGTGGGCGAGGCCTTGACGAGCCAGCCGCCTGAAGATCTGAAGAGCATGAGGAGCAGGGCTTCTAGGTGGGCTGAGGTCTCGTTCTTGCCGGCCTGGCGGCTCATGAGGACGGCGAAGGTGAGGCCGCGGTGATGGAGCACAGAGGCAAGAATGGCGTCGGCCACCTCGGCCTGATAGGCACGCAGCGGCGCACGCACTGCGAAGCGCGAATAGTCGCGAGGGCGCAGGACGATGGCGTCGACGTGGCTGTGGGCGTCGAGCGACCTGGCGCGGGCGCGGGCGAGCAGTGAGGCGTGGGCGGCGCACACGGCTAGGGCACCTGGGCTTCGCGCTCGAGCGCGCGCTCGGCGATGGTGCCGAGGAAAGCGTCGATCTCATCCATGGCGCTGGTATCGCCGGCAGTGATGCCGAGGTCGGCGTTGGTGCGGGCGAGGTCGCGCAGGTCGCGCAGGTCATGGGCGATGCCGGGTGGGCGGTGGCCGAAGCGGATGCGCAGGTAGCGGTGCACGCTGTCGCGCTGGAGGGCGACGATGTCGGCGATGCCGGCCGCGAGGGGCGCGCCCGAGTCGGTGTGCAGCATGGCAGCAGGAATGGGCGGGCGCGAAGGGGCGGCGAGGTGAGCGTGGGGCCCGCAGGTGGTGCTGCCATGCAGAGCCCAGCGCGTGCAGCCGGGATGGGCGCAGAGGTGGAGTGCGCTGGAAGGCATAGGGTGTCCTCCTTGTCGTGATGCGTGTTGCGTGTTGCGTACTATGTAATGCGTAAGGGCCGCGCCGGCGTCAGTGCCGGCGTTTGGATTTGCGCGGCGGGCCGAGACGGGCGGGACCTGGCCGCGCACGGTGAGCGGGGGCGGCCTGGAGCCCTCGCGGATGGCTTCGTTCTGCAGATTTGGAGTTTCCGGGGCTGGATGGCCCTCCTGCCGTTCCCCCTGCGAGGGGACCCCCCACCGTCCCCCCCACGGGGGGGGGGGACCCCCTACCGTTCCCCCCACGGGGGAATGGGGATGGGGGATCGCCTGGCGTTGCGGCGGCGGTGACAAGTGAAGAACGCGCAGAGCCGGAGATGAGCGCCCGGCAGGCCGATGGCCTGCGGGCGCTTTTGTGTTTGTGGGATCGGCGGCATGGGAGCCGCCTCTGCTAGTCGCAGGAGAGGAGGTCGAGATGGAGCTGAGCAAGTATCCACGGCCGCAGGGGGATACGGGGTGGGGGTTTCACGACAGCGCGAGCACTGATGCGCGGCCGGCGGATGCGGCAGCGTATGGGCGCTATCTGCGCGAGGAACTGGGGATGACGTGGTTCAAGGCGCTGGTGCGTGGGGCGAACAAGGCGGACCTGGTGGAGGCGTTTACGCGGGCGGGAATCGAGTGCATCGTGCGGCTGTACGCGCCGCGGCCGCACCCGTGGTTTGTGGCGGACGCCAACGATGTGCGGGCGTACGTGAATGCGGGGGCACACTATTTTGAGTGGGGCAACGAGCCCAACCTGCTGGACGAGTGGGACGAGGGGGCGTGGCGGCAGGGGGCGCAGCCGGACCGGACGGCGGAGCAGTTCCTGCGCAACGCCGAAGCGATCAGAGCCGGAGGGGGCATCCCGCTGCTGCCGGGATTGGCGCCGGGCGGGCACTATGCGCACCGGCCGTTCCTGCGGACCATGCTGGAGTGGCTGCAGCTGCACAGCCACGTGGCCGACCTGGAAGGCGCGGCGCTGGCGGTGCACAACCGGCCCTTCAACCGGCCGCTGGATCATCGCGATGAGAGCGGCGAGCACTACCTGGACTATGAATGGATCGACGACCTGGTGTTGGCCCTGGTGGGGGAGCGGCTGCCGCTCCTGGGCACAGAGAGCGGCTACGAGCCGGGCTGGCGGCAGGATGGGGCCTATCCGGCGGTGACACTGGAGCGGCACGCCATAGGGAACCTGGAGATGCTGGGAGGGTTCAGACCCCCCACCGTCCCCCCCATAGGGGGGATGCGTTGGCGGGACAGCTTGTTCTGCCAGTGCCTGTGGCTGGTGGAGCCGTGGGGCGACCCGGGGCGCGGCTTTGACAGCGCGCACTGGCACTGGAACCGGGTGTACGGCGGCGATCTGCCGGCGGTGGCGGCGCTGCGGGCCGGGTGGAAGCTGCATCCGTTCGCGCGGCGCTTCGGGTGGGAGCAGGAAGGCCCGCCGAGCCGGGTGACGGCGGAGGGTGTGAGCTATGAGAACTGGTACGGGACGCCGAACCACTCGGACCGGGCAGGGCACCACGTGCGCTACATCGTGATGCACGATACGGAGGGGCCGCGGAAGGCGGCGTTCGACTGGTGGCGCAGCGCGAACAACCCGTATGAGTCGAGCGCGCACGACCTGGTGGATGGGCAGGGGGTGGTGTGGCGCTGTGTGCCCTACGAGCGGGCGGCGCACCATGCGGGGGGCTCGCGGGTGAGCAACCTTGACTCGATCGGGGTGGAACTGGAGTACCCAGCGGCGCCGGAGTCGCCGCCGTGGCCGGAGGTGCAACTGGAAGCGGCGGTCAGGCACGTGCGGGCGCTGGCGCGGGCGTTCGACGTGCCGGAGGCGAACCTGGTGCGGCACGCGGAGGTGGACCCGAAGCGGCGCAGCGACCCGAGAAACCTGG